>Ga0126342_10007042_pt1 | contig 20025 bp, 18 predicted proteins | sample Cyp1metagenome_FD_92528 | JGI IMG/M metagenome (GOLD analysis project Ga0126342, IMG submission 92528) | Coral microbial communities from Lord Howe Island, Old Settlement Bay, Australia - Cyphastrea 1 metagenome | ecosystem: Host-associated > Invertebrates > Cnidaria > Coral ... | reverse complement strand
TACATACATTAGATACACTACATACATTACATACATTACATACATTACATGCATTACATACATTACATACATTACATACATTACATACATTACATGCATTACATACATTACATACATTACATATATACTTACATTATATTACATTACATTACATTACATCACGTTACGTTACGTTACGTTACGTTACGTTACGTTACGTTACGTTACATACATACATACATACATACATTACATACATACATTACATACATAACATACATAACATACATAACATACATAACATACATAACATACATACATACAGACATACAGACATACAGACATACAGACATACCATACCATAACATACCATACCATACCATAACACAACATAACATAACATAACGTACCATACATACCATACAAACCATACATACCATACATACCATGCATACCATACATACCATGCATACCATGCATACCATGCATACCATGCATACCATACATACACACATACCTACCTACCTACCTACATACATACCTACATACCTACATACCTACATACCTACATACCTACATACCTACATATATATCATACATACCATACATACCATACATACCATACATACCATACATACCATACATACCATACATACCATACATACCATACATACCATACATACCATACATACATACATACCTACCTACCTACCTACATACATACATACATACGCACGTACGTACGTACATACATACATTACATACATACATACATACATACATACATACATTACATTACATTACATTACATTACATTACATTACATTACATTACATACATACATAACATACATTACATACATAACATACATACATACATAACATACATAACATACATTACATACATACCATGCATAACATGCATAACATACATTACATACATAACATACATAACATACATAACATACATAACATACATAACATACATAACATGCATTACATACATTACATACATTACGTACATTACATACATACATAACATACATAACATAACATAACATAACATAACATAACATAACATAACATACATACATTAATTACAAACCTTACATTACATTACATTAGATTACTATACATTACATTACATTACATTACATTACGTTACATACATACATTACATGCATGCATGCATGCATGCATACATACATAGATATATAGATACATAGATAGATACATAGATACAAAGATACAAAGATACAAAGATATATAGATACATAGACACATAGATACATAGATACATAGATAGATAGATAGATAGATTGATTGATTGATAGATAGATACATACATACATACATACATACGTACATACATACATACGTACATATTTATATATTATATATACAATTATATACATATATATATATTCATATACATATTTATATTTATATGTAATATCTAAGAAATAAATCCTTCTGGCTCACACAACCCCATCCCAGTTGGCTTTGATTGTTTTTTCAGCCTTCTCCAGTTCGAAGTTCCGCGCATCGGCTGTTGCCTTAGTGGATCCGCAAGTTGCTTCACAAGGTTGCTTCCAAATTTGCTCCACATTTCACGACTTGAAAACACCAAGAATGTTGTGGCCGTGGCTGCACGGCGGACGCTCCAGCAGACACCTGGCAAAACATTCGCAAGTTGCCAAAAACGAAATTGCTATAGATTACTAGCAACCTCAAAAATGAAACGATAAAAAATTGTGTAAACCTAATTTGAAAAAACACCAGACTATACTCACTGCTATTTTTCCTGAATTCTAGAATCGACCTTGAAAGTGTTGGCGATTATGATTCGGTTCTCCTCCGGCAGCATCCAAAATTCCATCAACCATCCTTTTCCTGTCACCAATTCACATCACTGGTTCCGTCCACAGATCTGAGTGATCAGTAGACACCACCCATTGTGGACCTGGACTTTCTCCCGTGGGCGAGGACACATCACCTCAAGAAAAGTACAATCGCCTCTCTAAAAATCAAACAAGGCAGTGGGAAAATCACGCAATTTACACCAAATCCTATTCAAGTTGCAATTATATATAGTATCTAATATTACAGCAACAATGATTTATATACTGTAGACAACATTTTTCCCCCAACTCCAACTCCGAGAACTCCGAGAACTCCGGCTCCAGGAGGCCTGTGGGAAGCTGGGAGTGGGATGATGAAAACACCAATATGAAGTCTGGAGGTTCTAGTTTTTCTTGGAATATTCGGAGTGTCGGCGCAAGTCCTACCAGTGGTACACCGTGACAGCAGATGCTTCAGAATTGATTTCGCCATGTCGTTTTGTCTCATTGGCTCGTGCCTTACTTCATTCTGAATTGGCTCAGCAACAAGTTGCTTGTAGATGTATGGCCTTTCTTGGTTGAGATGATGGCTGTGACAACTGACGGATCTCTACTTTGGCAGACGCCTGCTTATGACGGCGAGGACGCCACTTGCATTCAGCGGTCCTTATCATTGCACTCCTTGCTAGCCATTTCGATCATGTGGCTTATGTCTGTCACACATGCTTTGGATGACCAATTTGGAGGACAAGGCTATGACAACGCATGCTTCTGTTTCATCCCTGGCTGTGATGGCGCTCTGCGTGGAAGGGCGCGTGCAATTTGCCCTTGCATGAATGTCATTGCACTTGAGTCTGCCCGAATCAGATCGGGTAACTTTGATTGGCTTAGTAGTCATTTGCAGTGGACAGGAAGGAGTCAGGAGGCAAACTGGGTTGATTTCGCACAAGCATCATCAGGTGCCAGTGGGACAGCAATAGAGGACAAACGTACCGCTTGGGTGAGCGAAGGGCCTGCAACACTTGAGCCTTGAGGCGGCAACCGGCAGCCGTTTCCTCAACTAGATTATTTTCCTTGTGAGTTGCCCGGCGGAAACAACCTCCCCGGTGCCTTGTTTCAATTTGTTTGTGGCCTACGTTGGCCCTGCCGGCCGTTAAAGTTTTCCAGTAGATGCAAGGAAGTCGGCAGCCGGCAACCTCTGACGACTGCCTTCCTTCAGTTGTGCTTTGCTGTGTCGAACCCTGCTCACCATGAGCAGGTGTACTCTGTTGGACACACGGGCCTGCGCTCTGATATTGGAATATTCGGAATAGATGAAAATGTTTGACTTTGAAACGAGAACCAACAAGAAAGTGGTCTGTTTCAGGTGAAGAATCAGGCGCATCAAGTAAGCTTCGCAAAACCGCGAAAGAGTGGGTGAGACCCTTGGCTTCTGAAACATTTGGGGTAGAATTCGAGACCCCAGAAATGTTGGTCATATTCAGTACTCTTTGTATCTCTTTGTATCATCATCTTTTGGAGGTCGTTCTGAGCCATGGCCGGCTCCATTACGAATCTTCTTATCCCAGTATTGGCTAGTCCAGGCACTTGACCACCATCCATAGCCACTTTTTTATTGCTTCCTTGTATTTCAAGATAATATCATTGATCTGGGTAAATTACATCAAAAATTACCATATGTCACTAACCTGAAAAGTTCGGCCATTGGGGGATGATTTCCCTATATTAACCATGATTCCAGGGCTCGGTCGCGACGTGAGATCATCCAATCATAGCATGTCCACGGCCCCCTGCCTGATTGAGACCAGGCCTCAGAGATCCAATGGGATAGGGAACACACCATAACAATAAAATTATATGAAATTGAGACAGAAATAATTAAGTCCCAGCAAATTTTGGGTTTAACAAAAAATGGATAGCAAAACTATGCAAAACTGCCAGTTGATAATGATCCGTGACTAAAAAATTGAGCCTTCGGTAGGACAAGCCCGACTACCGCAAGCATCACCTATGGAGAGGTCTCAACTGAGAAATTCAGATCAATGATGGGGAGCTATCGCAGATGGTGGGACATCATATGCATCAAGAAATTCCAAATGACGGGCCCTGTATACCACTGTGTTTTCGCGGGGGGGTTTAAAAAGGGTGAAGAATCGTTTTATGACTTATTTTTGGATAAGGTTTGGGTTTTTTATTTCTTTCCTGGTACCATTTGCATCCATTTGCCTTGTATTTGCAACGGTTTGGAACTAGAACCTGTCATGTTGCATGGCATTTGCTACATTTGGCATGTCTACCTTCCATGTTGCACAGTATTTACTTCAACCTCTCATCTTGCATGGTATTTGCTACATGTTGGCAGTTCAAACGTTCATGTGGGTTTCTTTAGGGATCTTTAAGGTGTCATTTAGGGTCTCTTCGGGGTTTCTTTAGGGTTTCATTAGGGTTTGTTTAGGGTTTCTTTCGGGTTTCATTGAGGGTTTCTTTAGGGTATCTTTAGGGTTTCATTCAGGGTTTCATTTAGGGTTTCTTTAGGGTTCATTTAGGGTATCTTAGGGTTTCTTTAGGCGTTCATTTAGGTTTAGCGTTTCTTTAGGGTTTCTTTGGGGTTTCATCTAGGATTTCTCCAGGGTTTCATTTAGGGCCAGGGTTTCATTTAGGGCCAGGGTTTCTTTAGGGTGTTGTTTAGGGTTTATTTAGGGCTTCTGTAGGGTTTCATTTATGGTTCCATTAAGGGGTTCATGAAGGGTTTCATTTAGGGTTCTTCAGGGTGTCATTTAGGGTGTCATTCAGGGTTTCATTTAGGGTTTCTTTAGGGTTTCATTTTGGGTGTCATTTAGGATGTCATTTAGGGTTTCTTGAGGGTGTCATTTAGGGTATCTTTAGGGTTTCATTTAGGGTTTCTTATTGGGATTTCTTCAGGGTGTCTTTGGGTTTCATCTAGAGTTTCTCTCATTAGGATACAAACAGGAGAGAATAAAGCAAAAAAAAGAAAAGCAAAGAGACAGGAAAGAAAGGAAGCAGAGAAGCAGAGGAGCAGGAAAAGCAAAACGCGGAAAAGCAGAGAAGCGTAAAAGAGAGAAGCAAGAAGAGCAGAGAAGCAGAAAAGCAGAGAAGCGTAAAAGAGAGAAGCAAGAAGAGCAGAGAAGCAGAAAAGCAAAGAAGCAGGAAAAGTAGAGAAGCAGGAAAAGCAGAGAAGCAGGAACAGCAGAAAGGCAGGTATTCAAAAAAAAATACCTAAACCTTACGAATAAATCATTCCTAAAATAAATAGCCCTCCTTCAAAAACTTCCCGCAACTTGGGTGACTAGGAGTGGATCTAGGTTCTGCAACTGATAAATTGTGAGGTATAGTCGCTATTTGGAAAGCTGGGTGATAGTATTATGTGATTGAAAGTTCTCTGCAAACATCCCATCCGTCACAAACCTGTGGGTTCAGCGAGTGCAAATCGAACCTTTGGCCATCCGCGTACATAAGTATGGAAAAATGCAGCATACAGTCTACCAGTATGTGTACCGTTTCGCAAAATGACCTGAATATCATAATATCAGTGCATATTTGGCTTGGGTCAAGCATTGGGTATCCAAAATCAATCGGTTTCCCATCTTCGGTTGATGAAGTTCCCATGTTTGTTGATATGGGGCACCACTATAGGTTGGGCATCCCTCATGTTACTTCAACAAAGTCCAACTTGAGTATATTATGTATATTGCTGTAGCTTAAAACGTCTTAAAACCATTTACCCTCTGGTAATTTAACATAGCTATTGAAAATGGCCATTTATAGTGAGTTTTCCCATTAAAAATGGTGATTTTCCATAGTTATGTTAGTTTACCAGAGGGTAAAACCAGGGGATATCTTTGTGACCTATCGTCATTCGCTGCATTCTGGGCCATCCCACGATGCCCGGGTGGAAGGCGTACTGGCCCAGCTATGGTGAAACCCCTGGCAAGGTCACCGATGGCTGAACTGTCCATGATCTCCGCTCCATTTTTTAGTTCGAAAATGCGCCTCGGACATACCAAAAATCAATCCATATAAAAAACCATGACCCCGCACCAAAACGGGAATGGTTTTCCTTTTGAATGGTTTTTAAAAGGGATTCCAGCAATTGTCGGACAAACAACCATACAACGAAGTGATGGAAACTCGTGCAAGCGAGTTACGCCGTTACGGGTAAAGTCTGCATCAAAATCGTTGAAGTTGATTCGTTGATTCACCAGCTCACTCAAAGCCACACAGATCCTCTATGACTCATCGTTTGGCAACGTGTTTCAACGTGAAAAAACTATTTAAAACCTTCCACACCATCCTGTGGCATATCATACACTGTAGATTGTCTCCATCCGCACCTCCTTGTCCTGGCGGTCCGCGGTGAAATCTGAGAAAATTGCTCTAGTGACTTAGTGAAAAATCTGGTTTCCCGTAGATCCCCAGGGATTTTGTCAAGCGAAAACTTCGGGTTTTTGTGCTTCGTAAGCCATTGATAAGCAGCAGCCAGCCACCGAAAGCGTTGAACCCTCCCGCGCTCCACTGCCAGAGGTGAACCACGAGGCGGTTTCTTCCCCTCAGTGCGATGTAGAGCTGGGGTCACATTTGAACTCACCAGGATTGGAGTTCAATAGGTCCAACTCAGCTCGAACAGTTAACCAAGGGCTAGTTTTGCATCAGTTACACAATGTTAAACATATATCAACACCGAAATCATCCATGGATATCAATGGTTAATCAGTTTTGGGCCAAATCCATCTACATCCCTTGTTTTTGCCACGGTTTTGGGACAGGATCCAACCCTCTGTGCCAGTAGCAGTCGAGTTGCCTGCCGGCTGCCCGACCGCTTGGGCGTTCGCAACCTCGAAAAGAAAGCACGAAAGCTGCGTCAAAGTGGAGGAATCACAGGTTCCAAGGAAAGATTTGGAACAGATTTTGAAAAACGATGGCAAACTATGACAAATACGTGGGTTTCTGTCAGCCAAGTCCTTGAAAGTGACCAGCCACTACCCTGTGGTTTCGCCTGAAATGGTCGCAATGTTTGATCCAGGAATCGTGGACTATGGCGAAGTGGACATCATGATACTGTCGGGATTGGAACAAAAAAATTGAGCCATTTACTCAGCCAGTTTTTGAAATGCATGGAAAGCATACACTTTAAGGTGCTGCCCCACATAGTTTTTGCTTAACTGAACTCGAAAAATTTCACGTCAGGACGTCTTTGGTAGGTAGCTATCTCGAACGATCAAAAATGGCTTGATAAGGTAGGTAGATATCTCGAACGACCAAAAATGGCTAATCCAACATAATCCAACTTATAATTGACCGGTGGCACCACATCAACACAACACAGAAACCATAGAAATGTCATGAAATGTCTTCCATCACCTGAGGACACCTGACCGCAACTCTGCGGGCGAGGGCAGCTGCTCTGGTGCTGGGGCTGCCTCAAAGATTCATGATTCATGTGTGTTTCTTTTTTATGGGTAAATGTCTATCTATCTGTCTATCTCTATCTATATACATTATATATATATGTGTGTATAGTCTGTATATAGTGTCTGTATGTGATAATATATATACATGCTATGTGTGGCATAATACAGTAGTATATGTCAATGTATTCTTATATATGCATGTACATCCAGAGCAGATTTCTGCTGGAAAACCCAGGAATCGACCCGCTTCGGCCATCACAGACTAAGCATCCAGCCATCAATCGTTCAGGCCTTAGCCCATGAGGGATATTAGGGGACCTCCAAGTCAACCCCAAGTTTCATTCAGTTTGGGGTAAAAGAGAATGGTATGGGATAGAAGTTTGAAAGTGTGTTTTTTGCATTGTTTTTTGCGGTATATCAAACCCCAAGCACCCATTTTCACCTGAAATGGCGATCATTCTGTGGTTAAATCTGCCCATCTGGCAGTACATTTCCGTTTTGGCACGTGCCATCCCACTGGCAAGTCGAAAAAAAACGGTAGCAATGCTACAGTCAACCGAATTTTCTCTGGTCACCCTGGAAGTCCAGCAACGTCAACCGAGTCGGTTTCTGAGCAACCAAACAATTGTGCCTGGGGGAACGAGTCGTGGCGATACATCGCTAGATGTCATTGGGTGATAAGCTTGTTGTGCGAACCCCATCCACGAGGGTCATCAGGCACAAAGAGGGATAGTACGAGATAGCTTACAACTGGAAAATGGTTCCAAAATGGTTCCAAGGACCTTAGATTTTAAGTCGAGAAGAGTCAACACCAACGAAGATGACGACTTAGGTCGAATATGTCCAAAGCTGCATGATTAGAAATGTCCATGACGACGATCCCACAATCCGTCCTCCCAAAAATCATTGGGCGCAAAATTGATCCACAAAATCATAGCAACTAAAAACGCTGGTCACATATTCGCAACTGTGAGCATCACTTTGCACTGCGCCCATCAATGATGGCTGAAAATCCGAAACTTCGGATGAAATCCCCGACCACTCGGATACTGGAAGATCTGGAAGTTAGAACTAGGATTACTGGTGACGTGGTTTTCAGGGTTACAAGGCCTAACATAGATTAACATAGTTGGTGGATTTCTCAGTTGCTAATCATTCCTTCTAAAGTGATCATAACATGTCATAACTCAGCTTCCAATCATAAATCCGAACTGCCACGGATCATCTCCACAAGAACATCACATCCCAACAATTTACCCCCACCTGTCGATCCTCCATGCGCATCCGGCAGCGTTCCAGTTCCTGTCAGAAAAATCCCATTCCCAGTATGTTTCATATCCCAAAATATCTCCAATATCTCCAAGAACAAACTCCGAAATGAATAGATCCAATATGATCCAATACTAAACTGCATTAAACCATAGGGAATCATCAATCGTCTCGTTTCTGCATGACGAGATTATGAGAATTCTGTTGCGCCCTTTCATCATTTCCAGGTGCTATTGCCAGAAGTTGAAGCACCCTGGCACTCAGGCTGTGGTTGCCACCAGCGAATAAAGAATAGAAGATATATTTTTGGGGGTAGATCATTAGGATAGGTCATTGAAAATATTGACATTTCAGTCATTTCAGTCCTTAGGGACAACATGGACCCGTTAAACCATGACAAATGGATGACAAATGACCCAGCAACATGGTATAGGTTTTGAGGCATCCCCACTATTAGTGCAAGAAATCTGGGGACTGACTGTCTGCTGGGCAAAGGGGAACCAGTTGGCGTTTTAGAGTTTCAAAATCTTTCAAACACAATATGGACCGACGGCGAAAAAACATCTTAAAACATGTTTTTTAACCTTCAAAGCCCATTGGGTGAAACCAGGTGAAACCATGGGATCACTGCATATCAGCTCGCTACAATGGATAATGATGGGATTTAGGTGTGTCATTTCTTTGGAGAGACCGACTTGAGGCATCCACCGCATCTGTCCTGGAGGATGGCTTCCTTGGATGGAGGTGCCACCAAATCGCTACCTCAGAAGGAAACAAACACTTCAGGAGATTATTTCGGTTGTTGACTTGTGATGATTGTAATGATACAATATGTTATATAATATTATATAGTTGTATAAAATTTCTATGTAGTTTACATTATGCTTTCATACACTTTCTATGAGTTCGACATATCTTTGAAAGGTTAGACTCCTTAGACTCCAAACATCCCCAATCAACATAGCCCTGAGGTACCCAATGCTGGGATATCCAATGTTTGGTGGTTCCGGTGGTGCTATATCCATCTTGGGTGATGATCCCACTTGATATTGCACGTGCACGTCGTAAACAACAATGCTCGGTCGTCCTGTAAACGCGCGCCTGCAAACGCTCTCTGGCTGTTCATTTTTCATGGCAGCCACTTATTGTCTTTTTCAAGGTGATACATGACCCCACCCGGTTCCCCAAGAAAATCACACTATCCTGCGGGCAATACTTCTAACTAGCGGGCAATACTTCTAACTAACGGGCAATACTTCTAACTGACGGGCAATACTTCTAACTGACGGGCAAAGCGACAGTACCGGTAGCATGGAGTAGCGATGACAGCGAGCAAGAACGTTACTTCAACGTGACATCTCAAGCGTACATGGACGCTATTATCCCACCCCACCCCGCCCCGACACCGGGAAGGGAAACACTGACGTACGTGGTAAAAATGCACAAAAGCGCGCTGTGCCTATGGGAAGTGCGATCCAAAAAATGCGCGTTTTCAGGTCGACCGCGCCAACAACAAAGACTCACTTTTTCAGATGGCCCCCTTGATTCATCGGCAAGGATAAAAATCATTATCAATCAGAACTCAACTGTACGCTTGAAACATATTCCAAACATCCATCGTCATCCGATGTATTGATGCTTATAGTATCAATACTGCATCGAACAGATATCAGTGATTCTCATTTACGGGTACCTCTTCAAACGCGGATGACTATAGCTATGGGTCGGTGTCAAACGTGGAATGGTGCTCATTCAGCTCATACACGGAAGCAGCCATGCGAAATCCCTCTCATCATGCAGTGAAAATCCCTCTCATCATGGCAAAATCATTGAACTGATGCAGCCAAGCGGCCCACCATGGTTGTCTCATCGCGGTTGTCGCGGTCGTCACGGTCGTCGCGCTCGGTCGGAGGCCTGGAGATCATGTGTCCCTTTTTTGAAATGATAGAAATTGGATGTTGACCAACCAGTTCATGGCAATAAAATGGGAATAAAATGATGTAAGAATATGTTTCGAATCTTTTCTGGGATGTGGGGGGCCTCCCAAGATAGTTTTCTGTTGACTTATGTGTAAGTCCAATAACTAACTGTTGGAGTCATGGTGGATATATCGTTGGATGGGTGATGCTTTTATATTTGTTTCACCAATTTTAAGTACTGGGAGCCTTCCAGTTATGGGATCTAACCAACATGGGGGATTTCTACCCTCTGGTAAACTAACATAGCTATTGAAAATGGTCATTTATAGTGGATTTTCCCATTAAAAATGGTGATTTTCCATAGCTATGTTAAATTACCAGAGGGTACCAATATTGACGATAGATCATGATTTGTCAATCCCATGAGTTCAGACCATTTCGGGATACCGTTCTTGCGCTATGCGCTGGGTCAGCGATGTCCGAAGCTACCTGCAGTGAGGGGTTCAGTTCAGAATCCCAACCGACTCAGCTCGCAGGAACATAGATATAGATATGACAGAAACATGGGTATCATTGTAACATGTGGAACCGTGGAAACATCAGAAACATCTGCCATCAGGGCCTCATAAATTTACATTAATGTTGATAATCAAAGATATCAATCTGGGTGGTGAAAAAATGGGGCCCTCTACAGTGTTCAAAAACTCTTGGATGGCCTCTCCATCTTCGGATAAAAATTCGATGGTTGAGAAGTACAAACACAGTGGTTAGAAACAAGGGAGTGTACCCATGTGGATCTGCAATACTAGTTACATTTTCATGTTTGCTGGTTAAGTGTTCCAATCATTTATGCGACCTGTGGTTGTCAGGCATTTATACACTGCCAAGAACTACAGTGTTGTGAAAAAAACAGGCATTAAACTTCTTAAACGTGAACAGCAATTTCTGCTGGATTCGGATGACATTGCAGACCCCACGATCCATAATGAGATTTGAAGGGTCATCGATTCCTCCCCGGCGATGAAAAATGTTTTCTGCGGGCGCAGAGACATGGGCGCATGCCTTCATGAAACGTTTTTGAAGCCTGCAGCTTGTGTGACGTAGAGTTCCGAACTGGGTTCCATGGTCACAATTCTTCCGGAAACCGAGTTCGCTGCATCGACCAAAGCGAGGAAAGAAATATATCAGCACATTGCGTAGCGGCGTAGCAATGTAACATGAATCACGGGACTAAAATGAAAGTGTGAAACGCCAAGTTGCGAATGGGAAGCTGCAGAAAGCCATTCAATTTGTTTATCTCAATCCATTTCTATTGTCCAACCTGCAACAGCTCAACTGAGAAGTCTCAAGAACTAAAAACATTCCGAAACAATGGAACCCCTTGCGCTGTACATACCATGCAACACCAAAATTTCTTGATGGAAGCGACCGGCCAGCGCCAACTGCACCGCCGTGGCTTCCACCATCGCCAGAAAATTCCAATGGCCAAGTTCTGCAGAAAATTAATATGGTCCAAACTTTGAGCACAAAAACATCTTGGGTTCGGCCTTTGGACTTCTTGGCTTCACAAGTCCTTTTAAGTGGCTGAAGTGCCACATCTACAATTAATTTGATCACTTAGGGCTTTGCCGAAAGAATCAGATTGAGTATGGCTCAAGAATGTCGTGGTCTCGTCATTTGAGATCCCAAAGCTTCCCAAGCCATCCAATCTTCGCGAAAAAAAAATCTGGGACTCAGGGATTAAGGCCCAATAGGGACCACCAAGCCAAAATGGCAGGCAGCACCTGGCTATATGTCGAGTTCACGTTGGTCAACCACAAGAATTCACATGGCCACCTGGCTAGGAGTTTTAAAAAACAACCGCAAAATCCATATTTTTTGGTATCTATTGGTGGAAAAAAACATGGTGGGGATACCTAAATGTTCCATTCTCCCCCGGAGAAACATGGAAAAATGTTGGGGATAGACCCCATTTTCCGATGCAGTCCCATGGATTTCCGTGGTAGACTGTCCTGGTAGTTGGCTACTTGCTGCAAGAATTTGTGGCCCAGCCAAGAGTTTAAGAGTTTCGTTAGTTTCTATATGTACAATATATATATATATAATATATATAATATATAATATATAATATAATATATATAATATGATATATATATATATAATTTATAATATATATATATATATCAAAAAAACAAGAATTCTAAAATCCCCATGCCAGGCTATTTCCATGCATTCAGTGCACTTCGTGTCTAACTGGAGCAGCAGCATTGAGACCTACGCACCACATCAGGGCAACAGCAGGTTCTCTCATCTACCTCCTTGGCGGATAAATTCACTGCAAGGTACTGGTGAATCAAAATTGTCGCAATTTTGGATCCCAACAAACACATCTTCTTTTTGAAAACGCCACTTTTTGCATCAAATCATCCATTTTGGTGATCGACCCCTATCCGGCCCTATCTTCCCAAGGCACCACCACAAAGCCGAAGAGCGCATTGCCCACAAGGCACCACACGAAGTGGCGCTCCAGGCAAATGTCACCTGGGCATTGCCGTGCCATGATGCCCAACGTTGCTGAATCGATGGAATCAGATGGATATGGACCATATGGATTTCCAAAATCCAAAGGAACATCCCCAGTTTTGTTGATCATGATTGAACCACCATTGAACCAGGTGATCTTTGAAACCGACGACTGGGGAACTACTCCATATTGAGATACCCAACTTTTGGTCCCCAGATCGATGAAACGGTGAAACAACACGGGACCCGTGTCAATCTGTCGAGGGACGGGAGATGTTCAGGGCGATGAGAAACGGTGCGTTTTGAAAGGGCAGCAACACGCAGGATGGCATGGCAGAGACCTCACGATTGTGGAGATTGTGGAGAGCCAAGGTGAGCCAATGATGTTGAGCATTCAGAATGTCCAAGACTGTTTTTATCACCGCGTTGCTAATTAAGGCCTGAGATTAAGAAGGATCCCAACCGCTCCGAGGGATTGAAAATATTGAAAGTTGGAAAAGAAAAATTACCACTGTTCAAACTCCTGTGATGTCCACAAATCAATGTCCCCTGCGGAAAAAACAAAAAAAAGTCCTGCTCAAAACGGCAAGTAGGAGTCCACGGAGTTCGGATTGATGGTTAGCAACTTGCTTAGAGACCAAAACACTCGGACATTTCATGGGTTACAGGGTGCATGGTTATGAGACTTCGACCATGGAACCATGGATCCTGTGGATCCTGCGATGCAGAGAAGCAGAAACCATCTATTAGCGAAAGGGAGATGAATCCATGCCGGAGACTCCATATATTAGATGGTATATAGTGTTATATATATATATATACCTATATACCGTTATACAACTATATTGTTCATATATCATAACAATCAGGTATGTATATATATATATAGCATCAATACATGTTTTTGGATCCCCTGATCCATCCATGATCCACCGGTCCATCTCCCCCTGGTCCATCACTGGGCTCTCGGACGATCATGCTGCCCAGGCGCGGGTCAATCCCCGCATCTGCGCGGGATTCGCCAGATTCCATGGATTTACCCTCTGGTTATGACATTCACAGTTCGCCATGGAAAATCACCATGCTATTAATAGGTAAACCATCTATTTCTATGGTCATTTTTCAGTAGCTATGTTAAATAACCAGAAGGTAAATTCGAATTGAAAATGATTCACCGAAATTGTCAAGGTGGGGTCTTTAATCACATTACACCGCCGAAATTTCACTTGGAACCCGACTGTTGGGCCATATCCTGTAGCAAAATCATCTTCAGATCCATATTTTTCAACGTCCATCTTGAATGCGCATGGAGTGCAAAAATGCTTTCACCAAGAATGAATCCTGATGAGTCATGTTTCATATATTCTCATGTTTATAATGTTTATATGGCAGTGTGTCAAAACCTTGTACCCCTGGTGAACATCAAAATAGCTGGTAAATGGATGTTCATCCCCCTAAAAATGGTATTAATAGGTATTGACCCATAGCCACATCTCAATTAGCACTGAAAAAACACAACATGATCCCCACCTGAAAGGCCGCGGCTGGGACAGAGTTCAGGGACCAACAGAGCCACGGGCACACAGACGTTGCACAACATCAAGGGCATCCCAGCGATGAACCTCGGCGCAAAAACGGTGCCGGGTGCGCCACGGTGCCGCCTTTTTTACCACCACTGAGTTGGAAAAACTCAGTGAAAAATAACAAGGTACTACGACGAGTCAACAAGTCATGGGAATTCACAGGTATAATTTATTTTCTTTCAAGGAAATAGTGGAGCCTGGTGCATAGTAAGTGGGTATAGGAACTGGCTTAGAACCCCAAACATCATCAGGTTATGTCATGAGGTATACATGAGTTGCTATGCCAATGGGGAACATCCCAGGAAGATTTTCGCAGATAGGGATCTTAAATCAACTAGGTAACTAGGCTGGCAATTTTTTTTCACCGGGGTTTAATCATAGATGTTGGCGGTTTCCCAAGTTTATCCAGCAATCCAAATGGAACCCAGATCCAAAAAACCAATGCCATCGATTCATCACGATTGAGGATAGGTATACAATACAAATATACCGTATTACATATATAGATTTAGATATACCTATACGCATACGTATACATGTACATAATATATAATACATGTATAATAAACCATACAATATAATATATATAATATATAATATAACACTTATATCATAGCGACAAGGCACAGCGCGGCCAATCGCCAGGGTCCCATGGGTCCCACGGACACCGCTGCCTGCGCCGCGTGGGACAGCGTCTTCCCGGCGCGTGGCGCAGCGTTCAGCAGTGGCGCCAGCGCTTCCAGGCTCGCCGTCTGCAGGTGCTCGATGTTTTATAGTTAACCAGCTGCAGATATAAACTTTAGATGTCTTATAAATATATATAATATATATAGTGTAATATTTTATAATATTTTATATAATATAGTATAGTATAGTGATGTCTAATATTTTATAATATTGTATAATATATAGATGTGTTATAAACTTATATATAGATGTTTCAAGATGTATTTGATGATCCATGTTTATAGGTGATCCGTGTTCATAGGTACCATGGGTGATCCATGTTTATACTTGATATAGGGTGTTGTAATATGTTATAACGGTTGAGAAAACTAGGATTTTATATACCTTTTCTGAATCGGGATTAGTATGATAGCCCTTTAACATGAGACATGTTACCAGAAAGTTATATAGTTCATATTTTACAATTGAGCATATTGAGAAAACATCTGCTTTTGAATTTCTGAAGAAAACTGATGGAAAATCAGCAACAATAATAATGAAGGTGCAATGAGAAACAGGGGATTTGTGCAGCCAGCAAAAACGGAAATCGATCACCACTGAAAGTGATGCTGGGAACAAAAAAAATGAGAAAGGGAGGATCTACTAATGATCAAAGACCAGTTGGTCCAGTATATGGTTAGAATGAACGCTTACTGGAAGTTGTTTGCTGGATTTTCCCATTATTTAATTGTGTGGTAATTAGCTTTGCTGTAACCAATTTTCGTGAAAGCATTGGGGTTGGTGCCCACAGTTGTAAGCCGTTAAGAGTATTTACATAAACGCCGAACATGAAGAAAACACAACCCGAGTCACTCGGATGCTTCAGCTACTTAAAGGACTCCAATTGCCAGAAAAGTCTGAATAAATCCGAACATGTAGCTTGCGTTTCTGTACAATGTTCTTTACAACCTCAAAAAGCATCAAGCATGCGACAGTATTGGGAAATCCAAAAGAAACGTTGAAACATGAATCAAAGAGGATACTGAATTATTCCATGTGTTCCAACCTTCGAAATCGATTTCCAAAAGATACGTTGAACCGTGGCCACTTGGCCATTTTCCAATGGATGACCGGCTGCGACTGGGGCACGTAGATCACCACCGGGAAGTTCACTTGCTTCAGCTTTTCAAAGGGAATCCTGAGGAGAGCTCCGTTGGATTCACCGGATGCCCTCATTGGATTCACCGGAGGACCACAGAATGACCACAGAATGACCACATTGCATACCCTCTGGTAATTTGTTACATAGCTATTGAAAATGGTCATAGAAATAGTGAGTTTTCCCATTAAAAATGGTGATTTCCAATAGTTACGTTTGTTTACCAGAGGGTATATGGCATAAATGAGAATGAACTCGCCCATCCTGTCTTGGTGCCAAGCATCAGACCTGTCGCAGGGCAGAAGAGGATCAAGACCGCCACCAAGCTGATTGTGGTGGGATGAATATGGTGCAACACATCCGTTGCCCACATGACCATGGACAGCCCCTGGGCAGTCCAAGTCATAAGGGGTTGAAACATGTTGAAATTGCGAAGTTTCCGAGAAAAAAATCTGGGACCAGTCATTGGACACCTACAACCGCCACACCTGCAACTCGGGGTTGATTCAAATCTGACAATTTTCTGGGCTTCAAAAAAAATCCACTTGATGCTCATTCCATTGTGCCTCAGCATCTCCTCAACAGATTCAATATATCGCTGTTCTGAGTGATACTGTAACTCACATTGGGAAACCGTGGGATACCCTCTGGTAAACATACAAAAAACTATGGAAAATCACCATTTTTTAATGGAAACAATGGGAAAATCAACTATAAATGGCCATTTTCAATAGCTATGTTAGTTTACCAGAGGGTACTTTCCCTTCGCAAACAAGGGCATTCCCAAGGGTCCAAGAAAACTCTTGAGTCAAAGGAACGAAGACAGCCAAAATTGCCCATTCCGACATAGTCATGGGCCCAATCGCCTGATCTCAATCGCTGCGGGGTGACACTCCATGGGATTGAAGTCACAGCATAGTCTACAAGACAGACCCCTCTAGATATACATTGGTTATCATTGGTTCAAGTTGAACCATCCAACCGTCGATATCATAAATCCATCTGTAGTTCTGTATGTTTAGAGCAAATATCAAATATCCTCTGGTAAACCAACATAGCTGTGAAAATGGCTAATTCTTACTAATTGATACATAGATGCATTACCTATGAACCATATTTGGGTTTGTCTGAAAATAGGGTATATTCCCAATTATAGTCATTTAATAGGGATAATGATCAGCAAAACCATTGGGTTTAGGGGTACACTATTTTCAGACACACCCATTTAAACATAATGATTTTCCATAGCGTTCAATGACCAGGCTCCAAATGAATCGATCCATGCGCCTGGTTTGTCAGCGCCTGCGCCTCTGACGCCTCCGCATCACAATCGTATGACAACTCACCTGTCAGGGTCGAAAAAAAATACGTTCGAAAATACTGTGGTTTTTAATTACAGGTCACCATTTTCGATTTTTGGCCAAAATCATCCATATAACCTGTAATGCCATAATGTAAAAATATCTAAAATATTCTAAAATAATTCAAAAAAAACGAATCCAATACAATAATGTGGTAAACCCAATACGGTGGGCCAGAGCCAACTGAGCCTCGGTATTTCCGTTTGTGGGAGACAAATAGCCTCGATAATTTTGTTGATTATTTTGTTGTATTTTGTTAATCATCCAATAGTTTGGTAGTAGTTATCCAATTTTGACCTCATTTCTTTGATTTTTTTGATGGTTCCCATGCATCCTCAGTGCAACAGATCAAGGGCAAGGGCTGCAACTGCTTTTGCGTGGCCAAGATTACGCCAAGAGGAGAGCTGTAGAATTTGAATTCCGGGGTTGAGATTCAGCCGTATAATTTCATGTAATGGCCACGAATGCGTCACTCTTTCCATACCAATTCACTGCCTTTTCGTGCAAGCCTGATGAAATCCACCACAATGGTTCCGAATGGTACAGGCATCAACGAAATGACACATAGTGAGCAAAACCGACCAACTCAGATTCTTCATCAACGGTCAAATCAACCCATTCAAAATCCCATCTATTCCCATCTATGTGGGTGTCAGGCTTCGTTACGAGAAAATAGATGGTTTTAAAGTAGATGGTGTTCAAATGATTGAAAATGTTTGTTTCACCCCATTCCATGTACCATCCCAGTCGCCTGGCTCCCTGCGGGTCAAGCACAGGAGGACCAGGGTGTTCCCCACAATGCTAAGGGTCCAGTAGACAGGAGCCATTCCTTGCTTTGAATTGCGAAGCACGCAGGTCCACCATGAAAAATACCCCAACCATTGGTCAACTGGGAACCAACCGCGCCACCAGAGGCAGCCCAGTGCCATAAGTGCCACGCCTGCCACGCAAAGTGAAGGTCCATGTCTCGAAGTGCCACGCCTGCCATGCAAAGTGAAGGTCCATGTCTCCAAGAGCCACGCCTGCCACGCAAAGTGAAGGTCTATGTCGCCAAGTGCCATGCCTGCCACGCAAAGTGAAGGTCCATATCTCCAAGGGCCACGCCTGCCACGCAAAGTGAAGGTCTGTGTCGCCAAGTCCCATGCCTGCCACGCCAACAGCCGCGGCCACAACGGCGTCAACTGGGAACCAAGGGCGCCACCAGAGGCAGCCCAGTGCCATAAGTGCCACGCCTGCCACGCAAAGTGAATGTCCATGTCTCCAAGAGCCGCGCCTGCCACGCAAAGTGAAGGTCTATGTTGCAGCCGCGGCGACAACGGCGCGTCAACTGGGAACCAAGCGCGCCACCAGAGGCAGCCCAGTGCCATAAGCGACACGCCTGCCACGCAAAGTCCCGCAGCGCCCGCCAGACCCAAGACCAAGTGCCACGCCTGCCACGCCAAGTGAAGGTCGATGTCACCAAGTGCCACGCCACGCAAAGTGAAGGTCGATGTGTGTGAGCAAGTTGTCTGTGGACAAGGTGTGTGTGTGTGTGAGTAAGTTGTGTGTGTGAGGAAGTTGTGTGTGTGTGAGGAAGTTGTGTGTGAGTAAGTTGTGTGTCAGTAAGTTGTGTGTCAGTAAGTTGTGTGTGAGCAAGTTGTGTGTCGACAAGGTGTGTATCTGTGTGAGCAAGTTGTGTGTGGACAAGGTGTGTGTGAGCAAGTTGCGTGTGAGCAAGTTGTGTGTGGACAAGGTGGGTGTCTGTGTGAGCAAGTTGTGCATGAGGGAGGCGGCGGGAGGAGGAGGGGGCGGCAGCCGGGAGTGCAAGACCAAAAACAACCCCACGCAAAGATGTGGGGAATAACTGGTTTAAGGAGGGAATGTTGAATACAAACCTTCGGATTTCTCAGCGGTTTGGTATGTTTAGTTTAAGGAAATGTGTTTAATCACAAACCATGGATTTTAGCCCCCATAATATAAAGATGTCCCGCAAAAAATATGTTTAATAAGTTCTAGGATTGTGGGGCCTCAGGGACATGTACAACAGATAAACATGTGGAATCATGTGTATATTATTTATATATATATTCAACTTGTGCTTACGTGGTGGTTTGGGTTGGTGGTTTGGAAGTCTGGGAATTGATGGTTTTGTAAACTTAGAAAAAACAAAAAATATCAAACCCTGCAAACAATGGAATCGTTGAAAATAAAGAAAACAAATTTAAAACAACAATGATTGCTACCAGATTAGGTTTGTTTTTGAATTGATATTCATCTTGTATCTCGGAAAATGTACACTTATTTAATGTCCAATAATT
>Ga0126342_10007041_pt1 | contig 20027 bp, 17 predicted proteins | sample Cyp1metagenome_FD_92528 | JGI IMG/M metagenome (GOLD analysis project Ga0126342, IMG submission 92528) | Coral microbial communities from Lord Howe Island, Old Settlement Bay, Australia - Cyphastrea 1 metagenome | ecosystem: Host-associated > Invertebrates > Cnidaria > Coral ... | reverse complement strand
TCATGTGTACACATGGTACGCTGCTGGTGTGTTCATGTGTACACATGGTACGCTGCTGGTGTGTCATGTGCAAAGGTGTTACGCTTGGGGTGGGGTGGGGTGGGGTGGGGTGTGTTAACGTTCGTTTTTATATGTAAGCATGGTACGCTGCTGGTGTGTCATGTGCTGCTGGTGTCTCATGCAGCTCATCCAGAATAGGAAGAGACAACTGCTGCCAGCGCGAAAGAAGTGGTGGCAAAGATATTCCACCGATCCGCAACACGATGCACGAAGTCAAACTCCACCAAACAGCATTCATGGCAAATCGTGTCAAATGGAAACGCTGTAAATTACAGGTGATTGTTGATTTTTCCGCCAGATTTGGCGAAAAAAATCTCAAGTTTGGACATTGTCAAAACATTCAATGATCAATTGCATCTGAAAACATGATATGAAGTCTTCTTGTGAACAACCACATTTTATATGAAAAAACGCAGTCAAAACAACACCATGACTACAAGAACAACAAACGGCTGCGGACACTCATGACATGTCGTCCCAGTCGACCTTGTTCCAAGCCGGGCAAACCCCCCCGGCGGAGCCAACATGTTGCCCAACATGTTGCATCTTCTCTGATGGTCTTCATCTATGGCCGGAATAATCCCAGAATATGGGGACTGCATGGCAGAGATAAGATTTCAACAGATTCATCCCAGGAATCAAATAGACCTTCCGCAAGCATTTATTATCATAATGTCATAATATATGTCCATAGATCTACAGTAATTGTCACCCCCTGCAAGCAGCCCCCACTCCATCCCCCCAGAGTCTCTCAAATTCATGCCTCAGTACATAGTGAATGGTCCAAAGCCCAAATTTGGCACGTCCCCCTGGAGCAAATGGCACAAAATGCACAAAGAGTTCCCACAACGCTAAACTGACGGCTGTTGGACTCGCAGGGAGGAAAGGTATGTCAATCTTCATTGTCCCAAGTTAAGGGCTAAGTGTTTGCATGATCATTCTCAGTTTATTATGTGTTCATCGATATTCTATCGATTCTATCATTCTCATCATGACAGGCATCAGTACTATCAATGCTATATGTATGCTATACGTAAACATCAGTTGAATTCTGGAAACTTACTGCTGTTTGAATCTGTCCGACGTTTCCAACGCCTCCTCTATCAGAACCATGGGACAGTGTTAAAGTTAAAGGGGAGATTCGGCTTGTCCAAACAATGATACCAAAGGCTGCAGCTCCACAATATCTCGTCATTCCAAGCGGAATGTCCAATCTTGATGGGAACATCTTCCCCAAATAGGAACGGAACGTGAACAAATTGAATATGAAGCAAGCAGTGATTAGGTCCAGGTCAAGGTTGCGCCACATCCACGGCCAGTCGTTGGGATAAATTACCACACTAAATATTCATAAATCACGGTGATATTGAATCACAATATACGACCCACTAATAACCAATTGAACTGCTACAAAACTATGGCCATATGGGCCATGTAGCCATTCACATCCATTTTTGGGACTGCTGCAGGCTTCAGATGCTTCAGGCCCTTCAGGCGCTGGCCATCCGTGCCAAGACTTCCAGGTCAGTGGGCGCTGGATCCCAGTAGAGTCGGTCATCCTGGCAACGGCCGTTTGCGGAGCTTCCTCCAACTCCGTGGCATTCAGTTAGTGACAGTTAGCACATGTTCTATATATGTTAAAATGTTAATTTATATTAATTTATGAGATAATCTGAGATCATATGAGTGAAGTCATGCATTCCTATTTTTTGATCGTTGGTTGAACATTCTGGATGGTGCCGGTGGGCTGGTCATGGTATGTCAGTACAGAGACCAGCCCCATCTGCCTCAGCCCAATGAAGGTCATCCTCGGAACGTTCCTGGCTGTGGTGACACTGTTGTGGACAAGTGATGACATCGGATGACAAGTCATGCAGTGAGACCCATACCCCAGTGATTCCCTGTTGGAATTCGGAGTATCTGCCAGAACTGCGGCTGAGAAAATCCTTTTGCCTCAAGCCGTGGTGCTCGAATCTGTTGGCATCCAACGGTTTTCCGAGGTGAAACATATCGAAGCCATTTGGCTGCGATCCTCAATCAGCCATGAACTCGGAATCTGCAAGAATTTGTCATGTACGTTCTGCTTTCAAGGTGCCGAACCATCAGAACGAAACCCTGCACAATTGCAACCTGAAAGTATTGAATCCAAGAGTTTGTAGGTTGTCCGATTTTGTCCGCCCTTCTTTCATGCAGACTTTAACTTTGCCAGTCCAGGCGCTGCTCGACTACGCCACCAACTGTGCCTTGTGGAATCTGAACCCAACATTCCTCTTCAAAGGACATTATGATCATTTGTGATCATCATGAGACATTCGGGACCGTTGCTTCATTCAGTTAGACAGCTGCTGAAGTCAAAATGGCAATATATGGCAACACTGCAACTCCACGCGCAGCACATCCCATTTGAGTCCCATCCGCTGAGTCCGGGTCTCTTGACAGGTTATCCAAGAAAAGACGGATTATGTAGAATTGCATTTCCCGAAATAGAAAACCCTTGGTTGTTTCTTGGTTCAAATATATCTAAAATTATCTAAATATTGCCATCCAGACCCTGGCAAATAGTGGCTGGAAGATAAGTTTCAACTAAAAATGGGCTGTTTGCAGGGTCTATGTTAATTTACCGACGGGTAACCCCAAATTTCCATGACATGAACCAGTGGAATTTCAGCCATCACTGAAGGCGGCCTCAGAAGCTTCTGGGCTCGGGTCTGGTGGGAAGATCCCTTCGGTCATCTCATCCTCACTAGCATCGTCACCATACAGGGCACGGCGCACCTAATGCACCATGGAAGGTGCAAGCTGGGGGAAATGCAAAATGGTTCATTTTAAAAAATACTCTGGACATAGGAAGCTTAGTTGTTTTCTCGCTCTCTCTCTCTCTCTCTCTCTCTGTCTGATATGTTCTCACTTTTTGGAGACGGAGATGAACTGTGATGAGGGTCAAACTGTGAAACAGTGTTGCAAACTAAAGCATTGCAAACCAAGCACCCAAACAACCCAGTCAAATCTCAGAGTCAAATAGAGCATGACATGATAGAACAGCGAAAGCAGTGGAAACACTCGAATACAACTAACGCATAAATTCACAACCTCATGATTGGGGATACCATTTATGTGTTTTTTTGTGGTGGCTTCAGGGGGCGTTTACATAGGACTATAAAGCCATACTCAGAGTAAATAAACTATATGTGTGTGCATGTATATCGTGCTAATCTTATAGCTCTCCGTAAGTATGTTTAAACAAATTGTATCAAAGAAATCACATCCACAAATTGCCCTCGGTTAAAGAAACATGCAAGTGATTGTGATTGATCTAGTCTATATTGATCTTGCACACCTTCTTACACTCAGTGTACCCGCAATTTACCCAGTAAAATAACATGAACGTCCATTACTATCTATTAAAAATCATTCGAACCCATTAAAATCCACAAAAAAAAACATTCAAATCCACTAAAATCCACTAAAACCCATCGAGATCCGTTCATAAAACAGCATGTTTTAGCCACGCTATATTTTGGGCCCAGCCGCCTCGCGGACACGTGCTTGGGCCTCCAGTGCCTCCTGCTCCATGATGGCCTGGCCCATGGATTTTCAATGGATACTGATGATACTTGCGCTTTTAATCTCTTTTAATCTCTTTTATCTCTTGTCCTTCTTTGGGTGTGTATATATTTACCTATTATTGTTTATTAATTATTTAAATAGATATTATAATATCATATAATATGTCTAGCATATATACCAGCATTGGCGGTACCAGCGGTATGATATTTTACTCAAAAGGATCCAGCCGGTCTCATCCCGTTGGCCGCGACCTTCTGCTTCGTCTCATGAAGCCTTTCCAGTCTTCCCAGCAGGTGCCGTTCTGCTGCTCTACCTGAAGCCACGGACCCAGGGCGAGGAACCGGACGTGAGGCATCGAGGCACCCACTGAGTCTGCATCCTGGTGTCACCCTTTGAGATATCTTAGAATATGTGTATATATATATATATATCATAAATACATATAAATACAATATTTATAAGTTATGCCAGTTATGCACATACATATGGATACTTCATCTTGCGGCACATGTTTCTTCTTCCCATGAAGATCACAAAGGGGAACGACACGTTGGGGTATCCTATTGCAGCGAGGCGCCGAAAGACGACTGGACCCGATGACCCAACTCGAAGGGTAAGACCTTGGGTCTCACCACGCGAGGAACGGACAGCTTTGCAAAATACCTTGGGCCGCGGACTGGGGGAATTTCAGCAGCCCCAATTTTTGAATGGTTCTTCCATCTCAAAACCCAGTTGAAACTTATTTCACAATAAAAAGTGCAGAGATGTGCAGAGCATAGTAATGGCAAAAAGGCCATGACAGCTGGGTTTTCTGCAAAAACCTGGAGAATTTGTGCTTGTACTGTGAATCTCACTTGCGCTCAATAGGTGGTTCAAATGTTTTCACACTCGGAGTCTTCCACTTTTCTGCTGGGATGGAGAGGCACTGCTTCTGCTCCTCTGCGCTTCGAACAGGTCTTAATCCTGAGCGGCTGGAGACCACGAAAAGGAAACTGATGCACTGTATGTGCACAGGACATAACCTTCAAAAGGGTCATGAGTCATTACCAATATTTGGCAAATTCTGATCGCTTTTCGCATATTTGTACAATTTCTGAAAACCGATGTCCGTCCACTTTCCCATGGCCGGAGTTTTTGCAGCGGCTCAAATGTAAGGGGACGACCATCCCCCAAGTATAATCCAACTATATAAGAGCCTCCACCCTGGGATAGCCAAGTTTTGTATGTATAGATGAAAGTACCCTTCCAACCCATATTTGGCGGGATATATGTTAGTTGCGGGGAGTAAATACAGTCACTGCCAGGGCATCCTCCCCGCTTGGGGTGAAAGTGGCGGGTAAGCCGGACCTTCTGCGTCAGGGTGAACTTGCCGTGTTGACAACGCAGCTTGGTGGATGGTAAGCATGTCTTTATACATGTTATCCCCTGCCAGTATATCATGCCTTGTATATAACTGTTACAAACTTACAAACACGTATCAAAATCCCCTATCTGTAACATCATTGCCACCATCAAGACAGACTCCAATGTATAGTATTGAGGAATCTTGACCTAGTTTTGAGGGACCAAACATGGCCAAAAGTTTCATGAAAAAACATGAGTCTCAGTTAGGGCCCAACTCCATTTCCTGCAGAGTTTCATGCACTCTCCCAAACTTGAACATTGAACATCACAAAACAAACATGCCTGCAGGATCCCAAGTGGGAAATGGATTTAAAAAACACTAGGGGGTCGGAAATATGTCGGAAACATCATTTCAAAACCACCTGCCTGTTGAAATACGAATTATGGATAATTATGGTGGGATTGCTTAATGAAAATCCATTTTTTTTCAATTAAGATTCCCATTCACCTTGGTTAAATCATGTTAAATCTCAATTTGCACTGCTTGCATCCCCATTTTGCCTTGGACCGTTGCCAAGTGGCTCAAGGAAGGCCCTGGCAGCGCTTCTTCCGTCAATTCCGGCGCGAGGCTGCCGTGGCGGCCAGCCAACTTCGCAAAGAACCTGAGGCTTTTCTCAGTGGGGCACCGCCAATGGGGAAATCCATGAATTTCTGGTCCATTTTTGCAGGCAAAACCATACTCAAGCCATACTCAACCATCCAATTTGGGTCATTTTTGATATTAAATTATATAGTTATAACATGTTATAACTAACTAAACCATTCTAAACCATCAATTTGGGATTAAAGGATTTGACAGTAATTATTTTCCAGCTGCAACCATGGTGGGATGATGTGCCTCTGAAACCTGTTTCATGCAAGCAGTTCTTTGACTCTATGATACACTTGGGCAAGAATACTGCACTTTGCTGTAATACTCTCTTCCGCATGTGAGGGTGGAAATGCTTAGAAAACAATATTGCGACGTCAAAACAAACTGGACGACAGTTATCATCCCCGTTTTGACGTTAATCGTTTAACCTTCTTATTCCAACCATATCAGTTTGCAACGTTGGGAGACCAAAGACTGAATCCCGGTACCTATTGGATGGTTCCAAATCCAGTACAAAGGCAGTCAACAATCAGAACCAGGCGTAACAAAAGATTCGAGTACGGGGGTGATGTTCGAAACTGCTGATTTTCATTGATTTTCCTGCTTGCTTAGACATGCTTCGACAATGGCAATGGGACTTGTGGGCTTAAGGTATCAAATCAAAAAATTACCTTTTTCCTTGCATGGTCATAATGTGAGTCATACCGTCATACCGTTATTTGCATAGAAACAAATACGGGACAAATATGTGTAACTGGTGCCACTCATACCTCAAAGATTAGCCAGGCTGGAGAACAACGTATCTTCAAACATTCTTCAAACATCTTTAAACTTCAAATTGCAAGTTCAAATCTTCATCTGAGCAGCTCCTCTTGCTCTTCGGGAGTGCGTGTTGGTCGCGCACCAATGCAAGGAACTTGGAGGATGCACTTAAGGGGGAACATGTGGGAAGGTGGGACGTGGGCTCTGGTGCAAGGAACCTGTAAACAGGATGAACAAGGGCACAAACTATTGGATTAAAGAAACAAATCAAGTAATTCATTATAATTTAATTCATTGATGTCACTACTCTCCATCTGCATTTGGGCATCATTTTCCCTCGCGTGCGCCTTCTAATGATGAGGGTGTCCGGTTGAATGCATTCATCTCTTATATAAGATTCATCAAAAGTGTGACACTCACATATTTATTTTTAATCTGTTCATGCCTCCCTCCCAGGCAAAACACGAAATCAAAACGGAGAGATATGGCAAGCACATATCCCATTGTCAGACGTAGCTGCAATACTTCACCAAACCATTTATCAAGGCAACCCCGCCCCGAACAGGCTAGGAACAACCACATGTCACCCGGCAAAAAACATTGCAAACCACATGTTTACCCATGACGGATCACGCAAATCGCTTTGACATCCTGAAGTCCCTGCGTAGGGCCAGTGTTGTTCATTTTCCAAAAACAGCTCAGACATACCATCTGGAAGCATAATGAAGTATATGTATATATTAATCAATTGATTAATTATCATTTATCTATATTGCATTTTTATTCTGACGTTCTATCTGGCATTCTTTCTGGCAAATACTTTGAGATTCTATCTGGCATTCTATCTGGCATCTATTCTGACATTCTTTCTGGCATATATTCTGAAATTCTATCTGGCATCTTTTCTGGCGTTCTATCTGACATTCTCTCTGGCGTGTGGCTGAGGTCCGGCAGTGCCCAATGGGCTCTGGAGTTCGCAGTTGAGGGCTGAGCCCGAAGCTGCCGGAGGAGAAGGAGGAGGAGGCGGAAGCAACTCTGATAAAATCATATAGAATCTATATGAATCTATAGACCTTCACCTATTTCACCTGGCAAGTGGGGAACAAAATCGGTCAAACAACCACTGTATAGCCAGCGCTTTTGTTCATCATTGGTGACAAATACAGAACATTTCTTTTGTGTAAAACTTGGGCACGGGCGAAAGTCTGGTCTGGCACGACATATAAAAACATGCTGAACAAATCCTCCTCCACCACCAGCAACAATGACGACAACGACGACGACGACGACAACAACAACAACAACAACAACAACGACAACGACGACAACGACAACGACAACAACAATAACAACCAGAACAACAACAACACCAACAACAACACCAACAACACCAACAACACCAACAACACTAACAACACTAACAGCACTAACAACACTAACACCACTAACAACACTAACAACACTAACAACACTAACAACACCAACAACACCACAAACGCCAACACCACCACCACCACCACCAACAACAACAACAACGACAACACCACCACCACCACCACCAACAACAACAACAACAACGACAACGACAACAATAATTTCAGAAGAACAAACATATTGTTATGGTTACTACAGTATTACTTTCTTTCAATCTTAACATCAATAAGCCATACTGCTATATAAATATATATGTTATATTTAAATGATATCATCTTAAATCAAAAACGTTTTACTATTGTCATTACTATTATTATTGTTATTTATTGTTATATTGATGTCAAAAATCTAAATCTCACCTCCCAATCCAAGTGTCTGCTGTATCTCGACGCCTCCGCCTCCTCTGAGGGGGGGCCCTGCGACCGCATGGAGCACCGTTCCGCACGGAGCTGGGCTAACATCTCCTCCGCCTGGGGAGACTTGTTTGGGCACAAAAGAGTGGGATAACCAGCTGAGAATCACGGGATATAGCAAAGTTTATACATATATACAAATCAAATTTATATATATACATGCATTTATATATATATATATGTATACACATACGTATTTATATATAAATATATGCATATGTATATATATATATATATAATTATATATATATATTATACATGCATGCATATACATATGAGGCTGGTTTGTTATCTGATACATATGTGCTATGTAACATGAAACTTGTTCATATCATTATTATTATGCAATCGAAATGCGGATACATACAGTAATATAGTCTAAAAATGTCTATGGACAAAGATTCCGCAAGTTCTATGGGTCAAACACATCTGATGGGTTTATGAACTGCTCTGCAGCAGAGTGCCTATTACAACATCACACATTCTATACAAAGGATTGCACAGGTATTATGGTTTGTCTGAAAATCTCTCTCTCTCTCTCTCCCTCTCCCTCTCTCCAGCGCCAGCTCAAAGATGGTGTACCCCATTTCACCCTACTATTTATCATGGTTTATTATAATTTTCCGATTTTACATGGCCATGAGTTGGGGCATTGCAATCACACCCCATTTTTTAGGCAAACCCATCAGTGGATTGCCAACCTTGGCTGCAGGCAACATGGATGTGGCCGACGGTGGAGCAGCTGCTCGGTGTGCCTTGGAGATGATCGGAATAAATTCCATGAGAGATGCCTAGGAATGGACGAACCAAAGAATCAAAAATGAGAATTTGACCATCACATGATAAAACCCACCAAAACTAGTTGGGTGCATCTGGATTTTGGGGCTTGCGGGTGCCCTAGTCTCAGACAAACGAAGCTTCGCTTTCCACTGACAGGAGAAATGAATCCAAAGAACTATAAGAACCAGAATTGTCTTACCACTGTTTTGTTTTCTGGTTCATCTGGTTTTTGGGAAAGCGGCATCTTGGGATGCTTCGACAATATGTGCAGAAGTAGGGATAAGAGCAGTCGCCAAATATTGTGACCATCCTCCACCTGACCACCTGACCACCTGAACCCCGTAATTGATCTTAATTGGATGCGGGCCAAAAATACAGCACCAATGACCAATGGACACAAAACAGTGGACAAATGATTCTTCATACTTTATTTAAGAAATAAAGATAAACATGTACCTATTGCTATTTTATGTTGTTATTTCTGGGTTAACATTTTCTAAAAACCCTGGCCTTGAAATCAGCAGTTCATCCCAATTCTTTGTGGGTTTAATAATGATTAATCCGTTTAATCCCAAAGTTTAACTGGTCAAATCATTCAAAATCCTCATCCTCAGCCGAGTTGCCCGGATCACCTCGTGTGCCATGCGCTTGCGATCCATGCGATTGCTGCTGCGCAGGGTCTTGGAGCTGCGGCTCTGAGGGTCATGGGGCCTGGAAAGAAAGGGCATGGAAGGTGAATTAGTGGATATGATTTCAAGCGGAAATTGTCCTTACAACTCTTGTGTTTGGGTTCCAAATTGTTCCAAGTGGTTCCAAGTGAGTGAGAGAGAGAGAGAGAGAGAGAAGAGGGATACTGTCTAGCTCTTCGATTTGCGAAAATATATTGTAGATCCTCCAATCACTGCCTGCAGTCCGCAGTCCGGAAACAATCTACCTTGTGCGTCCACCATGGACATAGCCCACCCACTATCTGGCCCACGGCCCTGACCTTGGAACTTTCAGATCGCTAGTGCTGCTGGTCGCCGGTAACCGCTCCAACGTCCCTGCAGAGGGTTCCAAAACAATGGTGTCCTCAATGGAACGGCAATTGATGATGCTTCTGGCTGAGTTTTGTGCATGCTGCAAGTCAATTCGACCAGAAGAGTCCTGGATCCTTCACAAATGTCATCCAATATCTTCGGATCTGCGGTGGCATGATACAATCATGCGCAGTTTTATATACATAGTTTTCAATGTTGATAGTATTGGTCTGGGGCAATCTCTTGCCATCTCTTGCCACAAGCAAAAAACAACAATGAACAACTTGACCACCCCAGATAGCCAGACTGGTGATTGTTTTTGCCGTTGCCATTTTTGCCATTTTTGCAGTGCGTGTGATTATGATTCATCATCCTCACTAATCTCTTCTCCCTATGACTAAAACTCCCCCAATTAACAAAAATAGGAGTCGATTGCCACTTTCGGATGTTTTGGTCGCTCACAATGGCGTTCTTAATTGTGGTAATTGAAAATCAATAGGAGGACAGGGTGGTGAAATAATAGTTTGTACCCCTTATTCATCAAAATAGAACGAGACGAGAGCCGTAAGTTTATTATTCGGGTCCCATCAACTTTGAAATTATGTTTTTTATATTATTTTTATAAGGTTTTAATTTGATTATTAGGGGGAAGCTTCGAAATCCAATCTTTGGCAATATTTTAGAGGGATTTTAAAAAGGGATTTAATTGATTGTGAAATCGTTTATTTTAATTAAGGTTTTTGTTTTTTATTAGGGAAAGCTTCGAAATCCAATCTTTGGCAATATATAATGAAATTGATTTTGAAATCGATATTTATTTTAATACGGTTTTTGTTTTATTATTAGGGGAAAGCTTCGAAATCCAATTTTTGGCAATATCTTAAAAGGATTTTAAAAAAGGGCTTCTCTTAATTTTGAAATCCAAATAACTTTCATTTTTATTCCCGAGAGCATCTGAGCGAAGGATTCTAATAGTGGGGGTCTGTCAAACATTTTCACATCTTCACATCTTCTCATCCTAACATCCTCACATCTTCTCATCCTCACATCCTCACGTCTTCACATCCTCACATCTTCACATTCTCTCTTGCCCTCTTGCTCTCTTGCCCTCTTGCTCTCTTGCCCTCTTGCTCTCTCCTTCTTTTCTTTTTCTCTCTTGAAGATCTTGAAGGCGCGGGGCAGTGCCAACGAGACAGCACGAAACGCAACCCTTTCGCACGTAACGAGGTTCGATCGCCAAAAACTGAGGTAAAATTGCGATTTTGATTTGCACTTGTTCGAGCGCAACCCTTTCGCACGAAATGAGTTCGATCGCCGAAAACAGAGGTAAGAGGCAAAAGGTCCGGCAAACCCTTTCGCACGAAATGAGGTTCGATCGCCAAAAACTGAGGTAAGATTGCGATTTGCAAAAGGTCCGGTCGCAAAACCCTTTCGCACGAAATGAGGTTCGATCGCCGAAAACTGGGGTAAGATTGCGAAATGAGGTTCGATCGCCAAAAACTGAGGTAAGATTGCGATTTGCAAAAGGTCCGGTCCCAAAACCCTTTCGCACGAAATGAGGTTCGATCGCCAAAAACTGAGGTAAGATTGCGATTTGCAAAAGGTCCGGCGAACCCTTTCGCACGAAATGAGGTTCGATCGCGAAAAACTGAGGTAAGATTGCGATTTTGAAGCGTCCGGCGCAACCCTGTCGCTTCTGTGCGTAAAAGATTGTAAAAGCGTATGTGTATGTATGTGTGTAAAAGCGTCTGTGTGTAAAGGAGTCTCTGTGTAAAAGCTTCTGTGTGTAAGTGCCTCTGTGTGTAAAAGCGTCTGTAAAAACTTCTGTGTGTAAAAGCTTCTGTGTGTAAAAGTCTCTGTGTGTGAAAGTGTTTGTGTGGAAAAGCGTCTGTGTAAAAGTGTCTGTGTGTAAAAGCTTCTGTGTGTACAAGCTTCTGTGTGTAAAAGCGTCTGTGTGTAAAAGCCTCTGTGTGTGTGAAAGTGTTTGTGTGTAAAAGCGTCTGTGTGTAAAAGCATCTGTGATCATCTGTGTATAAAAGCGTATGTGTGTAAAAGTGTCTGTGTGTAAAAGCTTCTGTGTGTAAAAGTCTCTGTGTGTGAAAGTGTTTGTGTGTAAAAGCGTCTGTGTGTGAAAGTGTCTGTGTGTAAACGCGTCTGCGTGTAAAATATTGTAAAAGCGTATGTGTGTAAAACCGTCTGTGTGTAAAAGCGACTGTGTCTAAAAGCTTCTGTGTGTAAAAGCTTCTGTGTGTAAAAGCTTCTGTGTGTAAAAGCGTCTGTGTGTAAAAGCGTCTGTGTGTGAAAGTGTTTGTGTGTAAGAGCGTCTGTGTGTAAAAGTGTCTGTGTGTAAAAGCTTCTGTGTGTAAAAGTCTCTGTGTGTGAAAGTGTTTGTGTGTAAAAGCGTCTGTGTGTAAAAGCGTCTGTGTGTAAAAGCGTCTGTGTGTAAAAGCGTCTGTGTGTGAAAGTGTTTGTGTGTAACAGCGTCTGTGTGTAAAAGTGTCTGTGTGTAAAAGCTTCTGTGTTTAAAAGTCTCTGTGTGTGAAAGTGTTTGTGTGTGAAAGCGTCTGTGTGTAAGAGTGTCTATGTGTAAAAGCGTCTGTGTGTAAAGATTGTAAAAGCGTATGCGTGTAAAAGCGTCTGTGTGTAAAAGCGTCTGTGTATAAAAGCGTCTGTGTGTACAAGCTTCTGTGTGTAAAAGCTTCTAGGCTGTGTGTAAAAGTCTGGTGTGTAAAAGCGTCTGTGTGTAAAAGCGTCTGTGTGCAAAAGCGTCTGTGTGTAAAAGCGTCTGTGTGTAAAAGTGTCTGTGTGTAAAAGCGTCTGTGTGTGTAAAAGTCTCTGTGTGTAAAAGCTTCTATGTGTAAAAGCTTCCGTGTGCAAAAGCGTCTGTGTGTAAAGGGTTCTGAGTGTGAAAAACTATACGAAGGATACGATGCAAACTATTGTCTTGTACTTGTAAAATATTGTCTTGATACTACTCTTCTCGTCTGCCTATAATAGATCTTTAATATATTGTCTTGTAATATAGTGTCTCAATACTAACAACAGGAGACCCTGCTCCTCTACGCTCTCGGGCCATCCGTCGTCTAGTTAATTAAAGTCGTTGCTTTATTATTAGGGCGCACTAATACTAAATAACCCTTAATAATAAAAATAGATCACCGTGTTTAGCATTTGGGGGGTTAGTATAGGGAGCATGATTATTTGCGGTTCTCTGTCCCTCATTGAATCCGAACAAGCTCCGCCTCAGCCTGACTACTTGCAAATATGCATTTATCTGTTTACATCTGTCTACGTATTTAATCATCTCCGTAAATATGCCAAACAACACACACACACACGCACAACATCGCACAACATCGCCCAACTACCTTACCACATCATGTGTTAAACCCAAGAATAAACCATCCCCATTTTGGCTTTTGTATATTGGCTTTTACCTCTAGGGATGATTGCGCGGGCCCCAAATGGATCCAAACGGTTGGTTTCCAGGTTGCTCGGAGGTGACGCAGCCCCAAGCGACGCAATGCCGCATAGAGCCTGGTGCTGAGGAAAAGGTGCCAGAAAAGCGATGGAAATTGGACTCGGACCACCTGCATCCATGGAGAAACCATCAACACACCACAAGAGTGCGCCAATCCCATCGCAATACAATGCTGTTGAATATGTGTGTTCAGCCACTGTGGTCTGGAATCTGGTCAGCCTTGGAGTATGGCTAAGATATTTAGGATTTTGATAGAAAACAGGGACGGCCATGCCTCGGATGCTGCGCGGCCATGATTTCAATCCGCGGCAGGCTATTTGGACCTGCGGGAAGGCTCTGAGAGGGGAAAACAAATCAAGCAATGGGAAGCTTATTATCCTATCCTATATGTCTACTTAATTGAGGGATGTTGAGAAACCCATAAGAAAACATCCGTGATTTTACACCATGGTGAGCTGTAAAATAGTTTCCAGACCTTTCCAGTGCATAAGAGCATCTGCTGCGTGCTGTCAAAGCCTTAGCAAAATTACCTCCAGCATTCACCTCATACTGAAGTAGAATGATGACAAATCATTGGCAAATATTGGCAATTGTACCTAATTTGATAATGAAATCCTTGACCTGCCAAATGTCCACACATGTCCAAACTCAAAAAACATCCCCAAACTCCAAGGCCCCATATGGAATCATTGTGGATCCCCTGGCGGCACCACATGCTCTGCCTGGGGATGCTTTCATGCCCAAGCCCCTCAGGACGAAGTACACGGCTTCGTTGGAGCCCTCCAAGCGCACATCCGACAAGGCCGCCAAATACTTACTGTCCTGAGATATCTGAGATGAGAATATGATGAGAGGGATAGCATAGGGGGAAATCACGACATCGCTACAAAAAGGATACAAAAGGCTGATTTCAAGGTCACTCATGCTGACAGAATGGTTGAGTTGAGGAGTGAAAATGAATCACTGCAAGCAAATGTCTGGAATCAAAATTGTTTACAATAATGCATGATGCAAACATGCCCGCATCTCCAAGGAATTGCTCACATGCTCTCTACATCTCTCCGCTCAGACCTTGCAAACTGAAAGATTGCACTAGAAAACAACAAAGTTGTACTGAGAATTGGGGTGATGTTTGGAGACCTATATGCCATGCGCTTTTTGTGGCCAAGTCTCCGCATTCTTCGTGGCCTTTCTTGGATCTGCTTCTCCCATCGGTGCAAATCCAGCGGGCTGCGACGAGCCAAAGGTCGCTGGGTCTGTCGGTTCAGTTCTATCAATTTATCTCTTCATATCTCTTCAATAGATTGATGGAAGGGAACATGTACAGGAAATCATGGTTTTTCGATGTTTTTAGCCTTAAATTTAGGGTTTCCACATGCTTCCACTGGCTTCCAGTTTCGATTTTTTCCCTTCAACGCACTCGTGAGAGATGCGCACAGCCGCACTCCTGACGCCGAGGGCCATCATCCAACTGGTGATAGCGATCACCTGGGATGCTGTAGGAGATCCTCGAGATCCTTACTACATCTTACTGGGAAGCGGTCCCATCGGTCCCCAAATCAATGATAATGGGAAGACATAGTATTTGATTTGGAATGATTCTAAATATGCTTCAAATATGAACCAACTCAGTACAAGCCAAGCATATTCAAACATTGATATCACATTTTTATAGTGTTCTTGATTGGTCTCTTGTTCAGTTTTGTATTATGTTTCAACATCTCATGTTTCAACATCTCAAACATACAATATATCTTGGTCAGTCCATCCCTGCTAATTATTGAAATGACTGCCACAGATATGTCCTCCCTGGGGACTGCACTGGCCCGAGGCTCAAAGACCGAGCGGCTCCGTTGCGCAATGCCCCTGGGTAGCAGAAATTGCGACACTGTGCTTTGCATATGACAACGATTGACAACCACCAACTACATAATATGGGCCACAACAGCCGCCATGCAGCCAAAAAACGCAACCTGAGCCTCAGGACGACCACGAGGTCTGCCAGGGTCTGTTCCTACCACCAGCTTCACGGTCAAAAAATGGTGGTATACCGGCGATTTAACAAAATAAAAATGGGAATATGAAGTGATATAATTAAATATAATTTATAATTACAGTAATGGGAAATATTTCCTAACACTAATGGGAAAATCGGATAGTGGAATAAAAACAATAATGGGAAAATAATGGGTGGAATTATAATATATGATAAAATGAAGTTAATGACTAATGTGGTATTGTCATCCATCCCATTTTATGCGAATCCAAACATATTGGGTATACAAATCCCTAGTAATGGATTGATGACCATCCCCAATCTTGCTATAGAATCCAACTGATCATGGCTCGCATGGATCCAACATATTCCACAACCATAGACAATCCCCAAGTCGTGGATTCAGAATACGCTTCCAGAAGGGTGGACAACTGGTAATGGAAACTCTGATGAAGCCCATCCATTCAGCGCAATGGCCCATCCTCGTCGTGCCTGCCTCGGCTGACTATCACTGGCTGGAGGCCCACAAATATCAAATAAGATAAACACATATAAACACATATAAAAACGATAAAAGAACAAAACAACATATATAATATATATAGGCATACACAACTTTGAGTGTGTTTCAAAGTCACAACAGCGCATGACAGCAACATCCGAAGTGGAGATAGGTTTGCAGCATGTGCTGAGAGGTTGCAAATACTAGTAGTGCAGAGTAATGGGTGGGTGCAGTTAGGAGGCAACTGCAATGAAACATGTGACTTGCAGCTGTATCAACTGTTTGTTTGACAACTCCATACCACCCCAGTGCCTGGACGGATCACTGCCTGCAAGATCTTGGCAAAGCTGCAGGAGGTTGGGTATGAAAGTGGGTTTACTTTTCAGGGGCCTGGACAAAATTTCACCAGTGGGATGTAGCAACAAAAAAGTCCATAGACTTTGTCTTCTCAGTGGAAGTTGACCATCAGTGGATTGGTGAGGAACGAAACGAATCAAACAGAACAAAGCCTGGAGAACTGTTCCAAGATCTGGCAGTAGATTGTTGTGTCAAACTCAGGACATGTTGCCTGGTTTCAACCCTATTACCCTATTCTATCTGATCATATCTTATCCGACTCTGGCATTGGTCCATCCTGCATAAAATGAACAAGTACGCCATATCACATCCCACTCAGCCGATGTCAACTGCCTAGGGTGTCGATACTCAAGGGCCCGCCGCCCAGAGAGAGCCAAAAGTCTCTGAAACTATTGGCTGTGGACCTTAGAACAAGGTTGACATGGGCTGCATATGGCCTGCGGTGATGCAACTTCAACTGTAGCAAATTATCAAATTTTGCCACGGGCACAGCACGACTCAACAACGCAAAACATAATAGAACCACGGGAATCCAGGGACATCTGTCCTTTTTTGTGTCGCCACTTCAACTGTCAAGTGGTCTGCGGCATGTGCCCACAGAAAAAACAGCTAAAGAATCTCAGCTGAGACCCTCGAGTTTGTCGAGTGGAGGAGACGGCCCCTCTGCTGAAAATCTGGAGCTGGCAGGTCAAATGCTACCGGACCAAACAAAAATGTTTACAAACAAAAGGGAATAACTTCGGGTTGGCTTTCAAATGCCCGAATTTCCTTCCCCTTGTCCTCCCCCTTGCAATGTCCTAACTCTGCTATTGATAAAAGAGATGCTGTGGCCCCTCCAGGTGGCACCCCAAAGACTTCCCCAACGAATGGAGAAAAAACAATACAAAGCACACCTTTTTTAAGTGGCATACATTTGCAAAAAATGTCGGGAAGCTGGCCTGTTCAGGATACTCAAAGGAAACTGGGCGCTGTGGTTCAAGTTTGGTTCCCAAACCTGCCAATTTGTGTGCCTGCTCAGTCCATGCCAATTTCCTCCTTGTAGCGCTGCAGCTGGATTTGGTGCTTCAAAGTCTGGCTTGTGGCTGCCTGCACATGCCGGCCAACCAATGCACGCCGCTCCACCAACAAAGCATTGCGCTCGGCTTCAACTGCAGCCAAACGTTGGTCCAATGCTGACAACCGCTGGCTGGTAGCCTGCATTCCCAAGACATGAATGAGCTGCTCGGGCATGACATCACTGCCCACAAAACACATGAAATTGGGGGGGTCTACGCTGGCAACAAAAAACGGGGCACATATGATAACAGTTGCTACACGAACACCATCCTCGTAAAAAAAAAATCAATCAGGTCTTCAAATTACTTTCTTCGAGTGATCCCCACTTTGAAACACCATTCTAACATAGTTTCCGACATACCAGGGTTACCATCTGGAAGTGTATATTATATTGTATGGCACATTTCTGACATTCTATGTGGCATACATTCTGACATACTTTTTGGATCTTTTTGGCATATAAAATCACTACCCTTTGAACGGGGGGACGTACCCAAATTGCAAGACACAGTTTAAACATTTTTGAGAGCAAACGTTTATTTTTCTAACTGCGTTCTATTTGCAAAATTTCATTTTAGTAGGTCCCCTCACTCTTTACGGGATTTCATGTATATATTTTCTGAAAAAAACGCAGGGGAGCGTTCAACATGTCCGATCGCATTTTTGAAAAAAAATGAAAAACACATGTAAAATTGTAGTGTGAAGGTCTGCGAATAGCTGCAGAATTGCAGAAAATCAAAAATGCAAACTGAAAGTTTGTAGGACCCCAATTACTTGGTATTTCCAGTACAGCCTACACCTTTTCTGCATTTTTTGTCATTTCCACATGTAACATAGAGGTATAGAAGGCATATTATTCCTTGGAAATTACTGGAGAATCCTTGAACTTCAAATAAATGTAAAAATTAGGTGTTGAAGGTCTTCAAATTTACCTCCTACCTATGGAAAGAAAACCGTAGAATACAAATAAAGATCTCACATGGACCTCAAATGGACCTCAAATTTTAAATAAACCTTTATGGGGTCCCCATGGTAAACTCCCTTTATGTACCTACATGATCGAACTCAAACACCCTTCTGCCACGGTTCCTATCCCCCTTATGACCCTCCAACCAGATTCTGAAAGGAACTGTGGAACCTGAGGTGTAGGATGCTTACATTCTTCAATCTTAGCTTTACATTCTTTTTCGAGCATTTTCTGCAAGGAACTATGGACCTTGTGCATAGGATGGATTGTTTTTTATTAAAATTTTATATGTACCTTCTTTTTTAAGCACTTTCTGCAAGGAATTTTGAGGCCTCAGGTGTAATATGGTTGCATGTGTCTATCTCATGCTTACCTTCTTTTTAAAACAAATTCTGCAAGGAATTAAGGACCTCGGGTGTAGGATGACTACATGATTCTATCTTATCTCCACCTTTTTTTAAGCACTTTCTGCAAGGAATTATGTAAGGACCTCAAATGTAGGATGGTTACATTTTTTTATCTCATCTCTACCATCTTTTTTAAGCACTTTCTGCCAGGAATTATAAGCCTCAGTTGCAGGATGGTTGCATTTTTCTATCTTAGTTTTACCTTCTTTTTCGAACACTTTCTGCAATTAAGGAACTATGGACCTCAGACATAAGTTGATTACATCCCCACAAAGACACCTCACAAACAGATTTTAACAATTTTTACCTCCCCCCCCCCCCCCCTATCCGTAGAGTACGGGGGGGGGGTTCGGAGGGGGGTACGGGGTGACGTATCTCCTGCGGACTTTCAACCCCCCTAAATGTAAATCTTCCGGGGCACGGTTTTTGACGTAGGAGGGGTCATACATACATATAGCCTTCCACATCGGGAAAAAATACGAAGGGGTCAAAATTGTTGCTTACATTTTTTGAACGTCCCCCATGCTTACACCCCACGAAAAGGGTGATCATATATTTTCTGACATTCTTTCCGACATTCTTTCTGACATTCTATCTAGCCGCTGACATACTTTCTGGCATATATTCCGACATTCTTTCTAACATACTTTCTGGCATATATTCTGACATTCTTTCTCGCATTCTATCTGGTGTATCTTTGGGGATTCTTTGTGGTTGAGGTCCGGCGGGGATCACTTTGATCCAGAGGTTGCTGTTCGGCGGGTCCGGTGGGGAACACTGCGATCTAGAGCTTGCAGTTGTGGTCCGGTGGGGATCACTTTGATCCAGAGGTTGCTGTTCGGGTCCGGCGGGGAACACTGCGATCCAGAGCTTGCAGTTGAGGTTCGGCGGGGATCACTTTGATCCAGGGGTTGCTGTTCGGGTCCGGCGGGGAACACTGCGATCTAGCGCTTGCAGTTGAGGTCCGGCAGGGATCACTCTGCTCCTGAGCTTGTTGTTCAGGTGCAGCGAGGAACACTGCGATCTAGCGCTTGCAGTTGAGGTCCGGCGGAGGAGGAGGAGGAGGAGGAGGAGGAGGAGGAGGAGGAGACGAAGAAGGCGACAGCTGACATAAAATCGAATTAACATGAATTAACAACCCTCAACTGACACGTGGCGGGGGAACAGGTGCAACATGGTGCAAGGGACCTCATCACTCCAATGAGTTTCAGGCCGAGAAGATGTCGAAAG
>Ga0126342_10007040_pt1 | contig 20030 bp, 20 predicted proteins | sample Cyp1metagenome_FD_92528 | JGI IMG/M metagenome (GOLD analysis project Ga0126342, IMG submission 92528) | Coral microbial communities from Lord Howe Island, Old Settlement Bay, Australia - Cyphastrea 1 metagenome | ecosystem: Host-associated > Invertebrates > Cnidaria > Coral ... | reverse complement strand
GTAACTGTACATACATTGGGAATAGCTATTCGAATTGGATGGAATCATAGCTACGGCATGTCTACACTAGACCTACTACCTATGATATACATAGTGGGGCTCAGGGGTCGATATATTTCAACTTAGATAGATAGATAGATAGATAGATCGATAGATCGATAGATAGATAGATAGATACAGTAGATAGATAGATAGATAGATACATAGATAGATAGTTTTAGATAGATAGATAGATAGATAGATAGATAGGTAGGTAGATAGATAGATAGATAGTTTTAGATAGATAGATCGTTTTAGATATATAGATAGTTTTAGATAGATAGATAGTTTTAGATAGATAGATAGATAGATAGATAGTTTTAGATAGATAGATCGTTTTAGATAGATAGATAGTTTTAGATAGATAGATAGTTTTAGATAGATAGATAATTTTAGATAGATAGATAGTTTTAGATAGATAGATAGTTTTAGATAGATAGATAGTTTTAGATAGATAGTTTTAGATAGATAGATAGATTAGATTAGATTAGATTAGATTAGATTAGAATAGATTAGATTAGATTAGATAGATAGATAGATAGATAGATAGGATCAGATAGATAGGATCAGACAGATGGATGGATGGATAGATAGATGGATAGATAGATATGTAGACATGTAGATGTTCAGATATGTATTATCAAGCCTGTCCTTTAGGTAGGGATACGACTTATGTGTATGTTGAGACTGACGGAGATGTGTTGGTTCACTCAGTTGGGAGGCCGAGATGTCATCAATGAACCAGAAAACTAGTACCATTTGGGGGACGTTAAACCACCCCAATCAATGATTGAACATGCTTATGGGATGGGTTGCCCCACAAAGTGCTGCCCCATAGTTACAGTAGCTAAGTTGGTCACTGACTATGTCAACTATGGAGGCAATATGCTGTAGATATAGCTCAACTAGGCTTTAAAACTAAAAACACCCTGTAGCATTTAACAATCATCAACCATCAAGAACCATCATGTATCAACTAATTATCAACCATCATGTATCAACTATTTCCCATTATTTACCCATTATTTCCCCATCTTCTTGATGGTCAACAAATGTCAGAAAACCATCAACAAATGCCATGGCAAGCCACCTTTCATCAGCTCTTCCGAGTCGATCTGTCCGTCCCCCGATTCGTCGAACTTGCTGAAGAAGTCCTTCCTAAAGGCCGCGCCGCCAGGTGCATGGCCCGGGACGAAAAACTGCGGCCCAATTTTCACCTTGGGTCCTTGGGTCGTTATATAAAGGATGTCAAGAATTAGTCGGTCTTAAGTGATTGAAGATTCAAATTGTGAGTTTCGGGGGTTGCTTGGGGCTATTATTGTTGCAAGATCAACTTTGTTTCTTTGGTGTGCTTACGGTGAAAGGCCCCATACAAGGGATTTGATTTACCCGATTCAACAAGCTCATCCCAGCCGGAGAAAAGATACGAAAGGATAATAAGAAGAAAGCACATGGGGGAATAGGCTTTACCCTCTGGTAAACTAATATAGCTATGGAAAATTGCCATTTATAGTGACTTTTCCCATTAAAAATTGTGATTTTCCATAGGCATGTTAGTTTACCAGAGGGTAACCCTAATTTTCACTTTACCAAAAAAAGTGGAGCGGAAGAACTGAAAAAAACTACGTCAAGAAAAACAATTTTTCATACCAATTCTGTGGGTAAACAAATTTCGGTACAAGCAAATCGTGGGGATTGAAGATCATATCCTCAACAGCTACCATAGGCTTGGCTATCTGAACCACTGACGATAGCTATCATAGATTGGCCAACGGAACATCCCCCAAGCCAGAACCCGAACATGATCGGTATATTGTACTATCATAGTCCCCTGTCAACATCTATTAACAATCCTGCATGCCCATGTCAATATATCAAAAACAATGAATTGGAATTAATAACGAAAACATACGAAAATTGTACACATTTTTTTAGTAAAAACAGACAATGATAATGAACAAATGTTCGTGTCAGCCTTAGTAAACCATCATTCCACCATTTACTGTAACAACATGTACTCCATGATTCTTGAAGGACTCACACTCAGTGGAATGGTGTCTCTGACAAGGCACGCTCGAACCTTGCGACTTGTCATGTAGTCCTTAGCGGCTGCTGATACCACCCAGGCTTACAGGGGGAGAGCCATTTCGACAACTATTTTCGGGTCGCACGCACCCACAATTCATATCAGGGATGGTCAGGGTTTATTAAACCATTATCTGGGACACAGCCAGTCAAAGGAGTGAGAAAAACACAGAAAATAACCATTTGACCTGCATCTCACTATTACAGTAAGAAAGCTGACAAACCTGACAGCAAGTTCTCATTTGGTCGGGTGATGCCATAATACAGCACAATTCAGTGTAATTAGCTATGATGGAAAGAAGCATCAAGAACAGTCAAGAAATGCGAAGATGTACCACCAAAGGACATGAACATGAAAAGCATCACATGTGCCACGATCTACTTGCATTTGCGTAATGGAGAACGGCATAAATTATCATACATTAAAACATAGAATTCACATGATTCCCAAAATGGTGCATTCACCAAGGCCAAATCATGAATCATCTCAATCAAACACAGGTAAAAAAAAATCATGTTCTTCTGTTCTGGGGACTTCTGTTGCAGGCCTGACACCGTTGGGAACCTCTTCCGACCTTGAACCAAGTCGCCGCAAAACTCGAGAGGATTGTCAAACTTCTCCTGAGCAAATCGTGACGATAGAAAGGCACCCTGAAAGTTGCAACCGAAACTGGGGCAAGGCAACGGGCCTAGAATGGCCCTAGAAACTTACACTTACTAACATGGACGGACAATCAACATCATCAAAAAACATTGTCAAATAATAAGAACTTAAAATCCCTATGGATCCAGCCATGCTACCTGAGAAGGTACGGCCAACCCGGCTAACCCCCAAAATCAAGCCCCACATTCCTCGAAAGGTACGACTTGATCGGGAAAATTCAACATATAACGACCCAGCATCTTTTCGTTCTCCGTCATCTCTTCAAAGCTCTTGTTAATCCATGTGGCCTGCAGGGTGGATCACAGTCGGAAGTCACGACGACTGTGGACGTCGGAAGCGGTAAGAAGACTGTTGGAACATGGGGCTATCTGATCCTATCGAAACTAAATCATGCATGATGTAATATAGTGTATATATATATAGGTATATATAGCTATATATAGCTATGTATATAGTGTATATATATATATATGTATAGTTAACCCACCAAACATCATATTAGACTGGGCCACTGGGGGTATACCACATTTTGACACAGCATGTTCTTGACTGCGTCCCAGCACTTCCCTCAGCTCCGCTTCTAAAGTCGACGGGTTGAGTAGTGGGCAGTGGGTGTAACAAGCAACGCTACCCTCTGGCAGTCAAACTTGGAAGCAAAAAATAACTTCCATCTACATATATATATATATATATATACATATTATGTGAGTTTATATAAACATATTATGTGAGTTATTTAATGCTACAGCCAAAAGACTAATGATCATGCTAAACTATGTTAAAATCTTCGAAGATAGTCTGTTGTAGATGAGTGAGTATATAAAAGTAATTCATAATATATGAATATGGTGTTCCTCCTTCAAAGTGCACCATTCGTCTTACCGTCTGGTTTTATAAAACCGAAATTGCTAGAAATGACCCACTGAGTTCGATGATGTGTCCATGTGCCATTATTTAGCATGTCAAAAAGCAAATACAATAATGATCTTAAGAATAATCATAGTAATAATAACAACAAGAATAATAGTAATGATAATCTGTTAGTCCATGTTATATTGAAATAAAGAGTAATAGTAATAATAGAATATTAATAATAATAACAAGTAATATTACCAATAATAGTAATATTAATAATATGTATATATTTATATTTCTATATATATCCCTCACAAACTGCTAGTATCTGTCCGTCCTTCCTTGGAGGATCCCACGAATGTTTCGTAACCCTGGTGATCGCAAGTCCCCATTCAGTGGCTTATCCCATAATATATTGTAAATGGATTGCAATATGTATATATATATATATTATCAGTTGGTTGTCCCATATGAATATTAGAATAATATTCCATATTCTACATGGATTACATATAAATACACATACTATCAGTGGCTTGAATATATATATATATATGATTATTTAAAATGGTCACATGTGGTTGCATACGTTGACACACACACACATATATATACATATATATATATATATATATATACGTATATATATATATACGTATATATATATATATCCCATATGAATACCCTATATCAATCCATATTACCATGGTGAACCAAAGCCACTCCGATCCGCAACGGGCCATCTCCCAGCCTTTGACGCCACCTTGGCCGTGGCCTTCGCTTTGTCGGAGGAGACGAAGTCTGCGCCAGGTGACCGGAGACGGGTCGAAATGTGGAACAAAAGACAGGAGGAAATTGAGGAAATGGTTGTTAAATGTTCTTAATAGAGCTGGTTTTGTATGGTTGAGATTTATGATGTTTTATATGTATAGTTATGTTAATTTAAGTGGTAACTACCAACAAATATCATCCTGTTTTCATCCATTCATGTCTATATATCATCATGTGATATTATATGATATAATGTGTTGTCATCTTTTATAAATGTTATCATGTATGATCATTTGCATTCATTTCTTCGAAATCATGAAGACCAAGGTTCATTCTTCCAGTAACCAAGCAGTGCAAAAAAGGATGTGCAAGTGACTTCCACGAACCTGGGATGACAGCATACAGCCTGTATGTTGAAAGTACCTAGTTCCAAATCTGGCCTCATGACACGGTACACTACTTAAAATATCTACTAATAGAATTGAAAGACTTGTTGAACATATGGATGCAAGTTGCTCAAGCCGAAACTAACTTTTGGATACTTTTGGGGGCTCATGGCTCTAGTAGGTTCTCACTCTGGACGATATTGCGATGATAAGCAGGTACGAGTTTGTAACCTATAGCAATAAATATATGACTCCACAGCTTTATGATAGAAAGAAAAACAACATCAGAAACACCTTTCTGACTTTGAGGACAGAAAAACAGTGGCAAGAGTCAGAGAGTCTCTCGAAGTACCTCTCAGCAATTATTCAGAATTTTGGGGTGACGTCGCAAAACCTGAAAGCATATTATATGTTTGATCCAGTTGGGCATGTTGATGATCATTGTTACAACTGCTGGATGTAAAACACGAACATGAAGTATCGCTATATAGTCTTGGCTCCAGAATCAGTAGTTGATGCTAGATGTAGCTCTCTGCGCTAGTGTATATTTGCTCCCATCTTTTCCCATCAGAATCACCAAACCCAGAATTCTCTCCGTGTTTTGCGAAACCTAAATCACCTGGTTCTCCAAAAAACATCAAGATCTGCAGCCAAAGTGGCTCTTTTCTGCCTTTTTGATGGCACCCATTTTCACCCACAGCTTCTTCAATCCTGGGATCAGGACCGGTAGCCGCTGTAGCCAGTGATACCAAGGCATGGCAACTGGGCCCGCCCGATTTTGGTTTATTCATGGAGTAGAGCCCGATTCGTGGGATGATTTAAATCACACCCAAGTGGTTGATATTTGGGGATTGTTCATTTATTGTGAATCCATAAGGGTTTCAAATTTCACCATCCCAGAATATTGGATGAAGGGAAACCTCCCCGAAACGGGGAACCATCTGGTGCCCCCAAAAATGGGTCTATATGGGCCTCCCTAAAGCCCTCAAGCTGCAGTACCCATGGAATCGGACCGTTGACAACCTCATCGTTCGCCATGGTTCGAGCAGTCATCACCAGAACCGCTTCCGCATCGACGTCGGAGCAGTCCACAGCTATGATCTCCGGCGTCAAGGCTCAGGGGCTCCAAAGACTAGTGCAGAATGGGTGGTCAAAACCATTCTTGATATTTTTGGGGGTTTGTTGGATTTATACGGATTTATCATATGACATATTGATAAATATTAGAACATCAATATTGCGGCTATTATATATATAATACCTGTATATGATATATAATTATATGTTATATATATAATAATAAAATAGTAATAATAAATACATATATATATATATAAATATATTAGGCTCAAAACATAATATACCCAGCATCTTCAGTCTTTTCACGGATCGCTGGCCTTCAATGGGTCTCCGGGCCTGGAGAGCGGGAATGTTCCCCTTGGGAAATGACATACAAAAAATGCGCCATGGATAATCTGGAAATATTTTATGGAAATGTGATGGAAATATATGGAAACATGAAGGATACATGATGAAATATGATGGAACTACGAAAAATATGATGAACATATGATGAAATATGATGAAACATATTATGAGGTATGATATGATGCACAAATTGCCGGCTCTTCCTCATTAATTTAAGAGAATTTACCGGAGTGGACCTCGCGGCCTTGCGTTTCTGAGGGAGCAAAACTGGGTTTGGACAGGCTTGCTTTAAATTCGTTTGAGCCTGTGACCATCTCTGAGAGGAAGTACTTAGAAGACACAGGCGGGGTTCGAACACTCCACCAACATGGGTGTTTCATTCAACAGTTGTTTCTTTGAGGATCCCAAAAATCCAAAGACGCGGCACTCCAAGAGCCGCACCTGACTTTGCCACCTTTCTTTCCTGCTTTCAAAAAGGAAGGAAGCCTTAGAAAGCGGCTTCCTAACGAGAGATCTTGTTGCGGCACGTGCCGTTGGAAATCACAGCATGTAATCTGCATGAAGGATATGGATACAGTGACTGCACCCAAAATTCCAACCAGTTGATCTGCTTCTGGAGGGGAAAAGAATCCTGTGCAAAGGGAATTCAGGGAAGTAATTCTCTACATGTGATCAGTGCTTCAAGTTGATATTCCATTTCATGGCTCAGCTTGGACACCTTGGAAAAAGGATGAAAAAGGATGAAAAAGGAAAGCCAGTTTTTAGCAGCTGTTGAACATAGCAATATTGCATCAGGATCATCATGTGCTCTTCCTTTTCAACAAACAGTGCCAGTTTCCCTTACCAAACGGGGGTTTAACACCTGCTCCATGCGCGTCCCAGCGACTCTACCACATCTCCAACTTGAAAGCTTGCTTCTTTTTCGTCCTGTCACCGTGGGGAACAGCGAGAAGATACTCTTGGGAGCTAACAACCTAGATAGAAAGATTCCAATTCTGCTGCTGTGGGGGTTAAATCCTCCAACTCTATTCAGTTTGGGTATAGAACATACTATATAATTACCCTCTGGATCCCTCTGGCAATCAACCATGTCAATTGGAAAGCCACTATAAATGGAGGTTTCAATGGGAAAATCATCTATAAATGGGCCATTTTGCATTGCCACGTTTGATTACCGGAGGGTAATACATTTTTTTAGCGTCACACATGATATCTTCCCAAGACATGGATCCAGTTGAGTGTTGGAGCCCTGATCTATGGTTGCAACCATGGCCTCTAGCCACGAATACAAATGGGATAAGCCCCAGGAATTGGGGGTGACTTGAACGAAGCACCATTGACATCAATTCGTTCGGCAAATCATCCGGAATCACGAAAGTCATAGAATTTATAAAGGTCCCAAACAAAGCATAGGTTCACTTTTATGATATGCGGACCAAACATATCCAAAAACATCCATGAGTCTCAGCAATTCATTCACCAAGGACACCGGGACGCGCTGAGCCCTGGGCTTTGTGAGTACCTGAAGTGGCGCCATGGCAGCCCAGTCGAGAACCCAAAATGAAGAAATCCAAAGTCAAACCAGTTTTTCTAGACTGTTAATATTAACTGATTTAGCTACCCCTGGCATAATGTAAATATACTGCGTATAATAATAGTAGTACTAATAATATAATAGCAATAAATAAATAATAATTATTATAGTAATAAATATGGTCACCTGTGCATGTGTGTAGATAAATATGTACCGCAAGCACCCGCAAGCAAGAACTATTGCCTGGAGGTGTGGGTGTAAGATTCTTCACCGCAAACAATACGCCCCTGGTGGGTCATTCTGAGCTCAGTCCCATCATGGGCAAAATGACTATACTGGAAATGTCGTTCCCCCACAACACTTTTTACTTGACTCTATATCATTCTATATCTATGTAGCTCTCAGATTTGCTGGTTTGCACTATTCCTGGAACAGCAAAACATTTAGAAAGGCGACATTTGGTTTTTGAAACCAACCAAATCACCATGTTTCATGGGATTTACCCACTACCCCTAAGTTTTACCCAGACCAGGTAACTTTCATCAGGACCTAGCTCTCTCACCGAACCACAACCGCGGCTTTCCAACGTCGCGGTGCATTTCTTGATCTCTTCGCGCGTGAGTTCGATGATGCTCTCAGCTGACTGGTAGTAGCAATTCCTGCACGTGGGGACATCAAATCATCATGTTAGTTTGGAGAAGAATGCATGTTAAACCAAATCTAAAAGTAACAATAACCCCCAGTCTATGAAAATTGGATGGGTGCGCATTCAAATAATGATTTAGAAAATAATTTGGAGGGTGCTACACCCACAACTAATAGTCATATGTGTTTTGGAAAAATCCGGGCTTGGCAATATGCTGACAACAGAATGAAATTTATGCGATATTATTTTGCAGAGTAGGTTTTGGAAAAATCGTGTTTGGGTTGCTGTAATGAGTGCATGGAGTGTAGACCCAGGGGTGATTCGGAACCATTCATTGTAAATTTGAGGAGTCTTTGTTTTCTTACAGCATGAGTTTTTTTTACCGGGGGGTTATCTTTTTCCTCATGTGGGTTACCCATGGTTACCCCTAAATCATCCATTTTCATGAGTTGTTTGCGCGTTTTCCCCTCCAGGGCTCATCAGCAATTTTAGGAAACCCCCATGGTTTTAGTCAGAGCTGGCACCGGCTTCCACCGCCGAGTCTTTCAATAATGGTGGCTGGGCATCATATTGGACACAACAAATAGGATAGAACAGAGATGTAGTAATAATGATACTAATAATAGCAAACATACGTATTGATAACAAGGATGATAATAATTAACATGACCAGTACATATTCATGTTAGTATATGTTAGTAAAGAAATAGCAAACCACACTCAATTTATGATAAATAGGTGGTATAAACCATCAACACACGAGTGTTTTATTGTTGTTTTACCAACATTAAAAACACTATGTATTGATAATAATAAACATGACCAAAACATACCATGGTGAATCTTAGCTACCTGCCAAAAGGATCTACTTTTTAGCTGGTTAATTAGTACATTATTTTACCATTGGTTGACCCAAATAATATGACCAACACAAATCCCCAGTGACATCTACTGCCCGTGCTTTCTTAGGGCTTGACTAAGGCTGCGGCGAGAATCCGTCCGGAGCCAAAAGAAGTGCCGTTGGTCGTTCTTGTTCTTCAACCATAGTAAAAAATGTAGGTTGGATTCCCATAAAAAATGAGAATATGGGACTATCAACAATATTCCATAATGATCCACAATGCATATGTCCCTGACATTGATTTACATAAACCATGGTTTTGTACTTGATTATTCATTTTTTGGGGGAGGCAAAGGATGAAGAAACATTTCCCAGGGTTCCCAAAACCGCCGGCAATCGGTCAAGGAGTTGAAGTCGATGATCTGAGGAAAGAGCTGAAAATCAATGCAGAACTGCAGAAATGCCTGTGGAAGACGGGGGCCAGAACTGGGCCGAACATTTGGGGCCGGATGGACCTGGATAGACCTGAATTCAAGAGGATTGCAACTGCAACCAAGAAAAGAATAAAGAAACACTTCATCTCCAATCTTAGGTACCCACACTTCATGTTTTTCATGGCTGTACACCCCAAGGTCATAAACAGATAAACCATTCATCCAAAATTAAGATGCCCCTCTGCAACATCGGAATGAACAATCCAAGGCATTGGACCATGACAAGTCGAAAAAGGAACCTATGGTGACAAGCGGTGACAAGGGGGTCCCCCATTTTTAGAAACACCCCTTTTTCGAAGGGTAATATGTCATGGGAAAATGACAGGCTGATAAGCTCTATACCCATCTATGGTAACATGTCATTTGCTAATAACGGGAACATATCCCATTATCAAGAAAACATGGTTCTTTGGAGGTGTCCTGAAACAGGGGTACCATGGGGTACCCCTCCTAAATCCCTGTTATTTTCATGGCATGTTCCATGAAATAAACCCAGCTATTGGGCTACTCCCATGACGAAACCATTGATGGGACGGTGATCATTTTTGTTCAGCGCCTCGTTGGACATGTGGCCATCACTTGCCCCCGGTGTGATCAAAGAGTTGGTGGGGGTGTCCATATAGACGCTAAACCTCGGGACGCATGGCGTCTAAGGGGAAAATCTGCCAGAAACCATGTTTCTTACCGTGGTTCTGTCTAGTTCTTGCCATGAATGGATCTAAATAGAAGGCTTTCCTGCAAATGTTCTAGTCATCCACTCTGGAAAAAAAACGACATGAAGACCGAATTTTTGTGAGATGTGTTTGAGAAAATCTACAAGGAATCCATCTTTCCTGTAAGGCTATGATAGTGGGTTCCTTGCAAATCCTCCCTTCAACTAATCCAACGAAGACGTGCAAGCTGAACTCCTCATTAGGAATGATGTCCATCAACTGTTTCAAAATCACCCTACAGTAAACTGACATAGATGTGGGAAACCCGCATTGATAGATTATTTTCCTTGGGAAACCATTGGTTTTCCATGGTTTTCCATTGTTTTCCACATCCATGTTAGTTGTATCATGTTTACCCAAAGTAGGGTGCAACAGTGCAACTACCAAGTCTATATCTAAAGGATTCAAAAGGCTTACATGCATGGATATGTAGACAGAAATTCACTCACTGGGGGCACCCTAGGGATTCAGTGGGTCAGTTCATTGGTGATGTGAATGTCGAGCTGCACGAGCTGGATTGAATCGATTTAAACCAAAGGAAGACATCACATGTTCTGCTGTTTGTCCAAAAAATCGAAGCTGATCATGATCATGGAAACGATATGATTATATATTCGATATATACATTTGAACCCTTTTGATTCTTTTTACAGTATGTCAGTTCATGGATTTTTTCCCGAACCGGGTGAGGCTTCCATTTCCGCGGTGGTCGAAGGATACGCCCACCCCGAGCTCCGGACAAATATTCAAATCTATCGAAATACCTGGTGGCCAGTAGGTGAAGATCAAGCTACGAATGGATCGTGGATATGGAGATATCGTTGATTTTATAACAGTTATAATGGATATTAACGGATATCATTAAAGATTGGTTTCTCTTTTTTTTAAATCCAATTTTAGTATAACATATATATATATATATGTATATTAATATGTATATATATATTCATGTTATTATACATGTATAATTCTTTTTTATATATATATGTATATTAATATGTATATATATTCATGTGGGGGTTTGAACAGGTTCTTAGATTCTTGCTATGACTGTTTTAATCGCAGAGATCATCCCATCCATGAAGACAAACAAGCCTCCAGTAACTTGGCAGGCCAATATGGGACGCCGGAACGAGGTTTTCTAAAATGGGGGTACCCCCAGTCATCATCCATTCATGGGATTTTCCAAAGAAACCATCCATTTAAGGGATTTTAAGATATTACCCCCCATTTCTGGAAACTCCCATATCAATAGTGATTGTTCTTGAATCATTCTATGATAAGTCCCAATGAAAGACATCGGGGTTGATCCTCGCCAACGAAAAAAATCATTCTGCGATCGAGTGAGGCCGCGACACCATCTCCGTGTCGCCAACCATTGCTTGGGGTCATGACTATGACAAAGGGACCATAGATGACCGTAGTGGATACAATATCCGAAAAAAAAAGGGCATAGCCGACGCCACTAGACCTTCTCTTTCTATATCTATTTGGGGGGATGGTAACTGGGTCAACATTACATCGACCCTCTGGGAGTTTATCATAATACTTATAACATGTTATAACAATTGATATTGTTTTGATAGTCAACCATTGAACTAACTCGGCCATTTTCCCCAGCACACTGTTCAATTGCTGCCTCTGCTCCATGGATTGGTTTAAGGGACAATCTACAGGAAAACATGTTTTGGTTTACCATCAAATATACCCTCCGGTAATTTGACATAACTATGGAAAATTACCAATTAAAAATGGTGATTTTCCAGTTCACAAACTGTTAAATAACCGTTTAGGGTTTCCGGGTTTCCTGCATTTTTTCCCACTGGTTTCCACAAATAAAAACCCGATGCCAAGCTGCATCCAGACCATCTGAATGATCTCAGGTTCCAGGAACATACCTCGAAGCGTCGAGTTGGACGGGCCATGTGCCCATTGAATGGGCCATGGTTCACCTATTTGAAAACAATGATTTTCCATAGCTATGTTGAATTACAATCAAAAGACTTATCTTTATATATTTGATGGTCATTTATTTGTTTACTCGATGTTATTTCAACTGCTGTAAGAAATAAACAGTCCAAAGAAAACGAAGGTTATAGGTGGGTTCATTGTGCACCAAACATCCGTGCTGGGCCCAAAACATTTGAATGGGGTGAGAAGGTTTCAGAGGCAACAAAAATTGAGTGGCTTCGCTGAGTCGTCACTAGCAGAATGCAGGATAATGGTCCTTGATATCATTGATATTATGTGTGCCCGAAACGATGAATTATAAACATATTTTTCTCATCATGTTCTCCATTTAAGTGCCATTTGGTGGTATACCATGGTATACCCCATTTTCAGACACACCATGACACACCCATATTGATGATGCATGGCTAAGCCGGTGGAGTCGCCGCATGACTTTCCCGTTCCTATTGGATTGGGTTTTATTTCTTCAAAAAAATGAGTAGTTTACAACAAAAAAATACCATAATTGGTCTTGGTCGAATTGGATCATGATCTGTTCTGATTGGGCTATCGACATGAACAGCAATTCGATGGGTGAGACCCCCATGGCTAACCAAGAGCATTTTGGACATATCGAATCGACACGTACATGTATATGTATATAAAACACACACACATATATATATAAGTAGATGGTTTAGTTATTCTTAAAATTGTATGTACTATGTATAAGATATATATATATATGTGTGTGTGTGTTTAATAATGGTATATACATATAAATATATATATTATACATCAAGCCGCGATGTGCAGCAACAAACATCAGCCTTTTGATGTTTCGCCATCCGCTGAAGCTCCGCCGCCATGTTTCACCGCCCATTTCCCCCATCGAAACCTCCACTGCTTGGTGGTTGAGCCCTACCCCTCTGAAAAATGATGGAGTGAGTAACAGTTGGGATGATGAAATTCCCAATAATTACATGGAAAGTCATAAAACTATATAAAATTCATGTTCCAGTCACCACCAATCAGTCCAGTTGGTGTTGCTTAAACTCACAAATTCTGGTGTCAAATCTCCATGTTGCTGCCATGTTTCTGGCTTAAGCACCCGGCGCATTGAAATTTCTGGTGGATTTTTTCCAAGGTACTGGTGAGGTACTCGCCTTTCGAGACCATGCACCTTGAGAGCATCGGCTCTCACAACTCAATGGATATCAAATCTGAGGATATCATAGGTATACATGTAAAAAATCAAGTTGGGATTGGTTTACATGCACAATACCGAAATAACATGAAATAACAAGGATATATACATATTATGAATATAAAAGCGGGATTAGCTACGCACAATATTCATAATTATAGAAACAACGGGGAAATCAAGTGATTCTTATTACAATGGCCGCTATTGATATTGCAGTTTTAGCGGCATTCCCTCATATTAGACAATCCCAAATCTGGATCCGGCGAAGTTGGCCCCATTCCGAGGGTCAAGCAATGTCAAGCAACGTTTCAAACCAGAGAAGAAACATGGGATGGGGTATAGGCTATGTAGGCATGAATGCCGGTTCATCCAATGTTGATCATGTTACATCCCCTTGAACATCTGATATCATCATGCCCGTCAAATCCCGTCAAGATGGGATGAATATCAACAGCCTTTTACCCGCAGTGGCGAATGGTTTCTACCACATATTACATCATCCGAAGCTCGGATTTTTCAGAACACACATTGAAACATATTGAAACAACCAACCACGAACAAACCACTGTGGTCATTTTCAGGTGGTTCTGGCAAAAAAAACACAACAAGGGATGCCATACGGCAACGGTGCGCCTAGATAAACCATGGAAACAAACTAACAATTGACCGTGCTTAAAACCATAGCTGATATAACTTGGTCCAAATAACTGTGATTCAGAAACCTTCATTCTTTAGAATTTTTGGGGGGAAGCCAATCTCAACCATCATTTATATTGTGGTTACGAGGTCATGATGCCAAGCAACGTGTGAGCATAGAGGGCCTGGGAGGTTGGGTTCATGATGGCTTCTGAAGGGTAGAAGTTCTAGGAGTCTTTGAGGGTTTCAACCATCAAACATGGTGGCTTTAACCATCAAACATAGGGGCTCAACATGGTTTAACCAGCATTGCCTCATACGAGTACTATTGCCAAAGAATCCGAAGATTCTCTGACGAACTTTCTCCAAAGGTTTTAGAAAACATAAAGCCAACCAGTTGCTTTTCGAATGAAACACGTGGGATTATGTGGGATTCCATGTTCCGTGTACATATATATATATATGTACATTATGTATCTATAGCAGTGTCAGAGGGGAAACAGCTTCCAAAGGGCATTTATTCTCTGGTATTCCAACGCGGTAGTAGAATATCACCATTTTTTAAGAACCTTGACTGAACATCGGAGTTTACATTGCTTTTTTTTATCACTTACATAATGAGCAAATTTCGCAGATTTTCTGGGGAAGAATCCATCAGGGATCTCTCGGTGTTGGTCCCAACCCTTAACATCGAGGCAAGCAGCATCCTCTTCAGATTGCCCCTGTGACGGCGAGCTGGATTGGGTCAGGGTCACCGAGTCGATGAATTTTTACATAGCCATGGAACATGGCCCGGTTGTAGGCTAATATTTACAGATCAACTATGATTTTCCATGGCTATGTGAAATTACCAGTCAGCAGGCAAATCGATGTCCCTTCTTCATGATTCATGAGACCCCTTTGTTGGGAAACCATCGACCAAGAGATCAAAACAACACTCCGCACTATGTCATCCTTCACCGGGAGCAGCCGCAAGTGACATACAGTAGTCCTGGCTCCTGCCCTTGGATTCATTGGTAATTAATGGAGAAATGTTGCAGGATCTACCTTTAAAACTCCTAGATATATTATATCCACGATGGATCCTTGACGTCAAGGAAGACATCACTGACTGAAAACATAAAAAAGGTCCGTATCGCGGCTGATCTGAAATCAACCAGGATTGATGCGACATCGGATTGTTTTTTAATCATGAACCTATCATTTTAGTGGCAAAGTATCCCTGTGATTCCCTGTGTGATACAGTCAACCCTAAGTAGCCCACAAAAAAAAGTAGTGGAATTTATATAAATTTACGCTGTCGGACTATATTATATTAGTTTATATTTATCCCAAAGTACGGTTACAAATCAGCCTATCTACCAACCTTTAATTAATCCAGTCGATTGGACGCACCATGTCTGCGCCTTCCGATCTTCTTCCTCTTCCTCTGAGTGCGTGCCTGTGGCTGTCAGTGGGCTTCGACGAATGATTGGTGGGCCTGACCAATGAAAATTGTGAAACATGATTGCACCAAGCAATTGCGTGCAAACATGGGCCCAAAATACAGTAAGACTTCCAGAAACCGCACCAAGTAAAACCGGTCATGTTGTAAGTTCAATGTACCCATCCCATGCTGGGAGGCAGTTGGGGCCACTCCAACACTCATGTCTTGTGGCTTGTGATGCCATAAACATCCATATTCAGTCACTATGAAATGTTTATGGATGATTATTGGCACATCTGCAGTTATATGGCACATTGAATATGAGATTTCAATCACATCATGGCACATCTGCAGTTGAAATATAGCGACCTGCTGACAATGGCCTAAGAGTTGAATGCAACCGCAAGAACAAATTCGTTTCGGATACAGGGATTCGTCAAAGGCTACCAAACTCTATGATACTATACTATCGTCAAATTATTGATGAAATAAATGTGCCGGAAAACCATGGAAAACCATGGAAAACCATGTATTTCATTGCAAGAGCCTGGAGTTCCTTTAGATTTTCCTTCCAATCCAGTGAATGGTAGACTTCCACAGTCGCGTAGCGTCAAGCGGCTGATGGCATCGGACCAAATCCAGGAGCGGCGGATGTTGTAATAATCCGTCCGATAGCCCTGCGGTGCATCCCAGGTGAATCTGCGGGGGGTTTACTGGGATGAAACCATGAGCATACAATGGGTTTTTATGAACCGGAAACCAGTTCGCTTACCAATTGGAATGGCACATCCCATGACTCCATGTGAACTCCCCCCAAGGCGATCGGAGTAAAATTTGTTAGTTCCTGTTAATCATACATATCCCAAAGGTGTCCGAGTCCAAAATAAATCGCTTACCCTCTGGTAGACATACAAAAAACTATGGAAAATATTGTTTTTATGGGTAAATCAACTATTTCTGTGGCCATTTTCAATGGCAAACTGCTCATTTAATATAGAAAATCACTAGTTTGAGTAGGTAAATAACCTACAAATGGTTTATTTTCAATAGCGAACTGTTAAATTACCGGGTAAATCGTTTATTTTGTGCCAGGTTACCCACTTCAGATGCCCTGTTTTTAAAACCTCACCTCTTCACGCGGAGGAGGGTCATCGACTTCAAACTCTTGGACTTCCTCACGGGTTATGGAGAGAGAGAGAGAGAGAGAAAAAAAAACACACACACATATAAATATATATATATACTGGATTTTTCATGGGATCTCATGGGGATATATGGTGTGTGTGTGAAAAATAAATAAATAAATAAATATATATATAAGTACATCATTATTCATGTATGTATGTATGTAGGTAGGTAGGTAGGTATGTATGTATGCATGTATGTATGTATCTATGTATGTATATATGTATCTGTGCATCTATGTGTCTATCTATCTATCTATCTATCTATCTATCTATCTAATCTATCTATCTATCTATCTATTTATCTACCTATCTATCTATCTATTTATCTACCTATCTATGTATCTATGTATCTATGTATCTATGTATCTATGTATCTATGTATCTATGTATGTATATATGTATCTATGTATCTATGTATCTATGTATCGATGTATCTATGTATGTATGCATGTCTGTATGTATGTATGTATGTTTGTTTGTTTGTATGAGTGTATGTATGTATGTATGCATGCATGTATGTATGTATGTACAGTATGACTGTATGTATGCAAGCATGCATGCATGCATGCATGCATGTATGTATGTATGTATAATGTATATGTGCATGTGCATGTGTATGTGCACATGTATGTATATGTATATGTATATGTATATGAAAATGAATATGAATATCAATATTATTATGAATATGTATATGTATATGCAAATGTATATGCCATGCATATGTAAATGTATTCAAACGTGAATGTATATGTATATATGTCATCATATGTTTGAACCTATATATATATATATCCCTATGGAATTAAATAGGATATCATGAGGATATATGATGTATATATACCATTAAAAACCCATTAATTGTATGTGTATATATATATATATGATATAGGAGTGTGTTCCTATGGATCCAGCCGTGCCTTGTTCGAAAGTGTTTGGGGTATATTCAGGACTTCAAATTCCTTCTGAGGAAGGGTTTTGGATCCATATGGTGTAATTATATATATATGATTATATATGATGATGACGTTTTTGGCCATTCTCAAGAGGATAGCACCAGAATTTGAAAACCAGGTCATCCTCTTGCATTGGTTTTCTCGCGTTCCTACACCCTGTACTGAATAGAATGATGTGGAGCGTAGGTGAAAAATATCTGTTCTTGGTGAACAAATGCATATTTTGCGTGCTGCTTACCATCCCCCCAACACAGCTCCTGCAATGAGTTGCGGGTTGGAAGATTAGGCTCCACTAAAAGACGGCTATGCTCAGGGTTCATGTTAACTTACTGGATGGCAACATGAAATGCATGTGATGCATATTTCTAAAAAATAAAATGGAAGTGACAAAAATGATTGACATGTAGTGTGCATGCACCAAAACATCCAAAACCATCCAAAAACAATATGTGTGGACATGTTATTCTTGGCATCAATTCCGTGATTTATATCTATTGAAATAACAAAAGCTGATAACAAAAATTACCTACAACCCTGGGATATCGGACCTTTTTCTATCTCACCTCGGGATCTCCGGTCAACAGGCCCAGTCCCAGCTGCTTGGCTTTGGGAGACAAACCGGACGTGAGCAGCTCTAATCACCCAGTTTTCTTTTTGATACACACCCATTTCCCATGATACTGGGGGCGATTTTTTGGAGTGTACCACATTACCAGCACAACGGCTACAATTCTTGACAAAAAGAATGTGTTCATCCAAGCCTGTGTACTCTGAGATACATTGCTGTTCTTTGCTGTCCATGACAAACAGACATGTCCAAACAGGTTGGTAACAACAACAGCAGCAGCAACAACAACAGCAGCAGCAGCAACAGCAGCAGCAGCAACAGGAACAGCAACAGCAACAGGAACAACAACAACAACAACAACAACAACAACCCGCCAAATGGAAAATGGCATGCTATGGCTTAATTAATTATTGGGTTGGTGGTTGGGCCAACGTTCAGATGTGGGAGTTAACTGGGACATCGGAATCCACAAGCCACTTGGTTTCTACATATGGAAGTTTCCTAAGTCATGGGGTACCCCAAAACCATCCAAGTCATGGATGACCAGTTTAGTAAAATCCCAACGGTTTTGATGATCCTCCATTCTGAAGGCAGTTTAGTTCGAAAACTTGCGAGTTACGGACGAATGTCCAGGGGCAGTCTTCATCAGTCTTCTCATCATGCCCTCAACATAGGCAGCAAAAGCCGTTCGCGAGCGGAAGCAGTAGAGGAGAGTAACGGTTTGGAAGCTTGCGAATTCATGCGAAACACTGCTTTTTTTCCGGCAGTGTGGCTCCTGCGGTCGCCGAAGTAGGGTGTCTGTCTCCGCGGTTTCGCGCTTCGATCCGGGAAAGTTGCCGTCAAAAAGCGCACAGGACTGTAGCGAGAGCTCGATTTGCACATCAAAACGTTTGAAAACTTGCGGTCTCGAAGCACTTTTCGAAGATGAGGTCGGTAAAATGCGCACGAAGAACTGTAGCGAGAGCTCGATTTTACAAAAAAAAAATCAGGCGAAACAAGGGTAGCACGGAATCGTCCCCATTGTCAGCCCTGCGCCAACGTTGGTCGATTTCGTGCGCTGCTCCTGCTATGCGGGTTTGCAGCCGGTTGCGACAAAACGCATTGGCACGGCTGCGCGCAGCAAAAAGCATGGGTGATGCTGCGACGCTCCTGGTAGCGGGATTGCAGCTGGAGGTTGCTAAACACGTTGTAAAAGCACGTAAAAGCTGCGCGAAAGGTAGTTTTTCACCATGTGCTACTCTTGTGCTATTCGGAATTGCAGCTGGAGGTTGCAAAACGCACTGTGCTGGCTGTGCGAAGAGAAGAATTGGGTTGTAGAAGTTACAGAAGAGGTAGTTCAGAGCCGATGTACGAGTAGCCCAGATAAGTGGCTGCTCAGAAGAGAAGAGGTGCCTCAGCTAAGAGGCCTCCCTCAGTGAAGAAGTAGCTCAGCAAAGAAATGTAGCTTGCCCATCCACCCACCCATCCATCCATCCATCCATCCACCCATCCACCCATCCACACATTCACCCATCCACCCATCCACCCATCCACCCATCCACCCATCCACCCATCCACCCATCCACCCATCCACCCATCCCCCCATCCCCCCATCCACCCATCCCCCCCACCACCCATCCCCCCCCCCCCCCCCCCCCCCACCCC
>Ga0126342_10007039_pt1 | contig 20030 bp, 21 predicted proteins | sample Cyp1metagenome_FD_92528 | JGI IMG/M metagenome (GOLD analysis project Ga0126342, IMG submission 92528) | Coral microbial communities from Lord Howe Island, Old Settlement Bay, Australia - Cyphastrea 1 metagenome | ecosystem: Host-associated > Invertebrates > Cnidaria > Coral ... | reverse complement strand
CCACACATGGGAACAACAACTCATGCGCATCCGTCTGCACATACTGCCTGGTCGCTGGATCATAAACTGAGGCGGCATCAACCCCCAAATCTGACCACATGTGAGCTTCCAGCGGGTGATTGACCAAGACGGGCTGACCATACGCATATATGAGTACCGTTGTTCACTTGAGTACCGTTAGGACCCGGCACGTTTTGACACGGAAAATACACGTGTGAAACTAGAGGCTGGATGCGCCAAAGTGAATTTATACATCCGTGAATGGATTGAATTTTCAGCGAGGCATGTAAAAGTTCCTCCTTGAGCCATAAAATCTAGAGACCCGCGCTTGCAAAAATCAAAAATGCAACATGAACAGTCTTGAGATGCTTTAAACCCTCCGCACCCCTTCCCACAATTGCAACTTCCAGCCCCGGATTGGCAGCGTCCTTTGTTGCACCGACCTTCTTAGAAGGGTCCATCCCACCAGCGCAAACACGCGTGGATTGAGTATCTCATCATCACGTGTGTTGGCATATATAAAGGGTGTGCTTTCTCTGCTACCTTCTTGGTTTTAAATATGAAATCTTCATCCAAATAATTTGAATATTTTCTGGGGTTCAGAGGTAGATAAGAATGCACTATGTGAGCAGGTTGGTGGACCTTTGGCCTCAACCTGTACCTGCATTTGCATGCCTCTAAACTTGCTTGCGCAAGCCAATTCAGCGCACACCGATATACAACGTATGCTTTTTTGAAAGCATTGCACCCCGCATCAGACATGACGCGCCCTTCGAAGTTCATGGTGTTTTCCATGCACGCAAGCGCGCAGCAAATTGCTGCCTGATACCTTATATGCGGGGCCCGTGTTGGATGTGATCAAAGGGTAACGCTCCAAAAAGCAGGGCTCACTAGAGGGTTCAAACAAACAATCTTAAAAGCGTGATTTCTCCAAAACCAGGGTACCGCATGTGTTCCGAAGCAGAGTCGCCCCATTGGGATAACAAGACTTGCATCACCGAAGCTATCCACAGAATCATGTACCGGCTGGCAGTGGCTGACACCAGTTTTTGTGATGGTTCTGGATATTTGCCCCCACCAACGTTCAACGTCTCATTGGTAAACAATTTTTTCGATGCCCTGTCTTGGATTCCTGGCTCACAGGGTCGTTGAAGTCCCAAAAACAGTCAAGACCTAAAACAAAATTCTTGTTTTACCCCAAATACTTCATCCCTTTTGGGGGACCGATGAAACCAATATAATTAAACCAATTTATTTGCCCAAGTCCTTCCACTTCACACCAGTCCCTGTACGAAGACCACAGCGTGTGGAGCCGTGTGTCTCTAGATGCCCCCTGGATGATTTGCTGGTTGTCCGTAAGGTCCAGCAAAATGCAGCAGAACACATCTGGGTATAAGCTCAAATGTAGGATATGCATCACGTCCGGAAGGATTCCTTATACAGGATGGGAGGCCAATGGCACGGTTTGGATTGAAGTGTTTGGGCCCCAACATCAATGTGATTTTTGGGTGGGATCAGTGAAAGGTGCCATAAAAACCGCTGAGTTCTTGGATCAAGTCACTGTCAGGGGAAAATCCAACCACATTGCACAGTGGTGAAGGGCCGTTGATAGCAACAAATGTAGCCAGATCCACTATCCTGGGATGTAAAGAATAGGAAAGATATTGAATTGTCCATTGCAAACCAAGATAAAAACAAGGCTTTGAAACATGAAAAGCATAGTTATCGATTTTACAGCTTGGGTTCCCTCGGTTCTGGTCTTCACTGAAGTTGGTGTAGAGATCAGAGGGATCGTTCGGCTCTCCCGGTGCTGGGTATCTTGAAGTCCATTGAATCACCCCGCAATAGTGACAACATTGTTTTCTGCTGTAGTAGTTCTGTAGGTGGAATGCTACACGGCAGAAATCCTGATCTGCCTGAACACCCTCTAATACTGCAACGTATGGTCCCATAATTCTGGTTCCTGCCAAAGCAGCACGACCTGGTTCGTAGTTCCGATCAAACGGGCGCCCAAAAGGGTCAACATCAAGGTAAACTCCTTCACCTTGGCAGGGCTGCTGATGTCATAGCATTGGTTGGGGATTTTGCTTTTTGAAAACAAGTGTGACGACAGACTTTCTTGGCTGATGATGTTCTGGCTTTATCAGCAACACTTTCCTTACAGTCGAATCCTTTACGTGATCTGCATTCGGGTTCATCTGTTGGTCTTGTTTGAATGTGCAGGTGCCACCAAGAAGCTTAAACAATTCAAGCTCCAGGTAACATACTCCAGAATTAGATCCCTGGCCCCTCCATGAGCGTAGGTGGCATTCATCACTGTGATCCTAAGATGAATGCGGAGCTTGGTGCAGGGTTGTGCACTTTAGCTACCTAAGTTGGTTTACAACTCCGATAGCTAAGCTTTCTGGGGTTTATTATATATAGTGGATGGGAATACAAACCAGATAAGCCGAATCAAATCTGGAGGGATCCAATGCAGCAACTGAATTAAAAAGATCTTACCGTGGGCTTAACATATCATATACATATTCTATTTCAATTTTGGCTGATGTGACTGACAAACAATCTGATTAGGTACCAAAAATATCCATCTATTTCTACTTTGGCTGCAGACCTAAAACCTGTTTGATGAACCCGTCTCGTTTTGAGTGCTGGCCATTGCATGGTGCTGGAAAGCCAAGCTGCAGAACCCGTGTGTCAAGCGTGGCGCTCTTCTCTGAGGCAGGAAAGATCAAGGTGAGCATTTCGAACTTCTGTTTTCCTTAGGTAGTACATGATCTTTGAGAACAAACAAAAGTGTCAAAATAAGGAACAAATCATCAACAAGTTCAAATTTTCGAGGCAATTCAGGCAAATCACGTGTAGCTTCACATCCGTCCCCGTAGAAACGAACTGGGATGACATAGTCCAAATTGGTTGATTCTGCCTGAGAGCGTGATGGATCACATGAAGTAGTTCAACTTCGCTCGGGCACGGTATGATTTTTGACTTTCAGATTTCAAGCCAAGTTTCTGCCAGAACAGGATGGTTCTTGAACCAAGTCGTATGCTCCAGGTCTTTCCAGAACATGGAGAGCGCCTGGGCTATGATACATGTATGGTTCCGTGTCGCAAATTTGGTTTGGTTTGAAGCCCGGATCAAACATGGTTTTCACAAAACATTCATTTTTGATTTCAACAATTGGAACTAAACATTGGATCTGGGTGTTTGATAGTCAGGCGTCTGAAGTTCCAGCTACCAAATCAAGTCTTCCAGCTCCAACCATAGACCCAAGAATCTCATGGGGAAGGAAGATCACCTGTTTCATCTCCTTTTCCACCTTGCCGTGGGAATCTTCCCAAGCCTTACAGTTCAAGTCATTGGCGTTACACAACCGAGCCTACATTGACCCCAAATATTATGAGGCCCGGATCAAGGGTGAATACAAAAATATAAAATGTTATTTGTTGTGGCCAGGGGTCAACGTGCAAAGGAATCCTTGGCCACTGAAATCTAAGAATACCAACACTGCTTGAACTCAGTGAAATGCTCTAACAATCCAGCTCAGGTTCTCAAACGGGCGTGGAAGTAGTGATCCTGGGCTAGCCACAAGTTGCAATTGCGTTTTTATGGGGCCCCAGAATGCCAAACCTGACAGAGTAGAAACAATCCTTGCAAACTTGAATTTCGTGCCCTTACGTTCCAACAAGAACCTAGAATCGCCATGGTTGCTGTAAGGCCCATTTCCAGAGCACCGGCCCACATCCTCTGCTGGATGATTTCGATTTGATGGCAGCTGACAATGCCAAAATGTTTTTCCTCAGCTTATTGGAAGCAGTGATTTGCCCATTTGCAAAATGCACTATTGTTGTCGCATTTGGGATCACACATTTGCTGGCAAACTGCGGCACCAGGCTGTGTGGCATTTCATCAAAGCGGCCTTGGCAGCAAACGTCTTTAAGAACACGGCGACTGGCAATGGGTTGGCTGACGGGAGTGAGTTCCAGGCTCACAATGGATCTGATTCTTTTCATTGATACCTGCAAGGGTTACATTCCCGAATGGGAAAATTATTGGTTTAGGTCTACCCCTTAAATTGTTGAGTTATATATGCCCCAGATTCGATCTGTTCATTGATACCTGCAGGCGTTACATTCCTAAATGCGGAAACTATTGGGGTTATAGGTATATACCCCTTAAAGTGTGCAGCTAAACCCCGAATTCGAATCTGTTCGTTGATACATAATAGGGGTTACATTCCTGAATGGGGAAACTATTGGGGTTAGGTATACCCCTTAAAGTGTGCAGCTATATACCCCGGATTCGATTCTGTTCATTGATGCCTAAAGGGGTTACATTCCTGAATGGGGAAGCTATTGGGGGTTAGGTATACCCCTTAAAGTGTGCAGCTAAACCCCGAGTTCGAATCTGTTCGTTGATGCATAATAGGGGTTGCATTCCTGAATGGGGAAAATATTTTGGGTTTATAGGTATACCCCTTAAATTGTGCAACTGGAGTTATATATATACCCTGGCCTCTCCTTGCCCCAGCATGTCGAACAGCTCCGACACGGTGTCGGATATGATCTTCGCAATGTTCTTCTCCATTGCCAACAGTGAGGAAAATTGTATTCGGGAAGTTGATGAAAAAATGGGTATAAGTCAAAATTGAGTACCCCAAGAACTAGATGGGTAATACTAAATATTTCTATTTAAATAAATATAAATATATGTATATATATATATGTATATATATATATGTATATATATATGTATATATATGTATATATATATATGTATATATATGTGTTTTTTATACAGACACAAATCTGTGGTCTCATAAGACTTGAATTTGAACCATCCCCAAGTATTCTGGAATGGAAATGACTATTTATATATTCGTGTCTGGTGTTTGGTGGGCTTGGGTGAACTGGTATGCTTTCTAGGTGGTAAGAAGCATAATATTTTTGTAATGCCACTTTTATGCAAGACATCGACCCAAAAACGGTGTTGGTATAAGTTTCTGTGAATAAACACTGCAGTGGGATACAATGGTAAAACCACATCCGATTGTTCTTCTTGAATGTGAGTGGGATAACCTGACACATGTTGCCACGCTCGGGCCATCTCAGGAAAGTGCGCAATATCGGGGCCGACTGGCTGATTGGTGGTGATTCAGGAAATTGTGAGATTGAATCTTGCCTAAATAGATCAATGGCGGGGAAAAATGTAAAACTATTTATTTGTGAACCCGCAGAAAATTGCGACGCGTTGTTTTCTATTTCAAGTCAAAATATCCAATCAGATATGGCAATTTTGACCAGGAGATTATCCATAAACCATGAGTACCAAGTATAGAACGGTTTGGATCATCTAAACAGAAGTTTGGGGTCGTAGCTTCGGGATCATTACAAAGATGCAGTGATGGACTGGTACGTTCATTAACCCAACAAATGTAATATTCAAACTCCAGCAACACACCCCAAACATAGCTAGATCGTGATTTTTGAGACCATTGTTTGTGTCATTCGTTTCCCTTCAACATCCAGACAAACTTCGTCAAAAAAGTAAATTCAAAAGATGTGAGCGGTATGGGAATGACAAATCATATGCCAAATGTTTTTTTCAGACAACGGTGCACCTCCCATGGTTCAAACAATCCCCATTTTACAGCAAATCACGGTCACATCACGGCATGAACAAACAGCGCAACATCAAAGCTGATTGCTTCCCGCTATGGCCAGGAAAGCCACACAACATGTAAACGAAACCGGATCAAAATAACTTCTTGGAACAAGTTTGATAACCAGTGGTACTTAATTGGTAGAAAGTGTGCTGTGACAGTCGGCTGTGAAGCACCAGCCACAACATATACTCTCATTGGTAGAGAGCCCCCTTGCAAGCTTTAGCTGCCTATCGCCCTGTTGTTCCTAAGCCGTGTTCATGTAGCGTTGACAAAAACTACGTGTCACTTGTCTGGTGAAAACCTACTCTTCAGTTCCGCCGGCGCTGCCAGTGCCAGGGCTTTCCATTTCCTCATCATTGTCATCATCCCAACCACCCGGACCCACTGGGTGGATCTTCGGCTCGGGGGGCGCTTCAACCTTGACCAAAGCCTTTGCCTTGGCCTTGGCTTTCTTCTTGGGCAGTGCTTTCCCTTCGGCTTTCCTCTTCTCTGCAGCCATGCCTTAGAGAAAAGTTATATACTTGTCATATATACCTGTCCATTGGAATATTCTAACTTCTCAGACCCCAACGGCGCGTGAAGCTTTGGACAATCGTATCCGCATCGGCCACGATCTTCTGCATGTCCTGCAGAAGTTGCAAATCTAAGGAATGCCAAATGCAGTGGACCAACTGGGCCACTTGGATTGAACGAGACGGGCCTGAATGCTTGTCTCATAGGCTTTCAGTTTGGCCACGCACTCATCCATCGTGCAACCCTTGAAGACCATGTCGTCCATCCTGGCAATCCATAGGCAAAAGTTGTATTTTCCTTTTTGTGGTCAAGAAAAACTGGGGCATAGGCTCGCGGTGAATCTGGTCAAGTTTTTTGTGAGCGTCCCCCAAAGAGACTTTGGTTGCCTCACAGATTCACAAATGATGGCAAGTAACCATCCTCGACATGAATTCAGATAGGCACTTTTATAGTTGTTTGTGTACATCGATAGATCTAGAACCAAATGACGCGTACAGACACACAAAGGAAAACTTCTTTTGCTAAGCGATATGCAGCTCAAGGGGTGATCCACACATCAGCAGTTGTATCCCGAAAGAAGGTTACTTATTTCACCTTCGGGGCAAGCAATTTTCATCTATCCCGGTCGTGGGCAAAGAATGCACATAAATCAGTAGCTGTTATAATACCGAAGCTTCATAGTATAGGAGAACTGTTTAAGTTGAAGTTACCCATGTACATATAAACGTGTGTATATATATATATATACATATTGATATATTCTAAACATATATATATACACAATAAAATAAATATAATAGTTCGATGTGAACATCTTGGCGAATGCAATCTTACGATAGATTCCACGCGCGTTTTTACAGTGTGCATATGGGTATGAAACCTTTTGAACCATTGAAACCACCAAAAGCTGTTGCCCCGCCTCCTGGTTGCTGATACCGGCAGTTGTCAAAGACTGGGCTGTTGCACGGGCCTTGTTGGCCAGAGTCTTTAGCCTTAGCGGGTCTAAGACGATTTGATTTTCCAACTCAAAGGTGTGCAGTGCGCATACAAGATTCCCACTGCGCAAGATCCTTCTCGAAATCCTTCTTGGTTTGCTGCTCTTGGGTCAGCACCTGCTGTGGGTTTAACAGGGTACTATACCCAAACCCAACTAGAGAAAGAGAGCGAATATCAACAGATGGAAAAGCACCTTCTTGGTCGGTTTTGTCTTTGGCTTGGGCTTGGGACAGCTCCCTTCGGGAACAAAAGCATTGCTAGCCGTTTCAAACTCAGCTTGTGCTCCTGTGAGGTGGTCAGCCAAAGCCGCCCGCATCGCTTTGTTCTTCGGGACTGAAGCGGAAGCAGTGATGCTTGTTCCGCAAACTTTGGTTCTCTCACCTGGCCGGAAAGATCTGGAAAGGGATCAACAGGAATTGGGACACCACTTTCAAAGTTTCAGGGCCCCAGCTGGAGTGCTTGAAGTGTTCAAACACTTTGTAGAGGCGACGTCGGGGATTCTCAGGATCCTCAAGCATCCAAACATTGACGCTTGGTGATATGATACCGACAATAAGTTTGCTGATGTTTCTGTTGCTGGTTGAGATCGAAGTACCTTACAACACATGCAAGAAAATTGAGGATGATGCCTGCGGGTGAGGAACTCCAGGCTGTTCTCAGCAAGCACGTTACAAGGGACAGCCTACATAGGTTCCAATGGTTGCTTTGGAAACACAAAAAGTGATTCGAAGAAAACTTAGGGGCTTACTCTTCACGATTGTGTTCAGCAACCATTCACGGTCTTCAGGACTACTGTATTGCTTCTCCAGGTCGCACAGGGATTTTTCAATCCACTCACCCTTTGACTTTTCCTTCGCCTGCCTCGCAGGGAAAAGGCTATGAAACAATTTGTTTCTGTTCAAAAATCACAAAAGCAAATACCAGCTGAGATTGTTGCTCCACAAAGTGCGTCTCTACCATGATGGACTCCAGAGATGGGTCCATGATGAACATTTTGAGCAGATCGAACCTCAAAACACTGGGCAACAACTATGTATTGACCTTCTATAAACACCGATGTCATGATCTGAGGAATGAGCTTCTCAGCGTTGGTCTTGGCACTGGTGAACTTCTCCAGAAGTCCTGGCTGGAGGCCTGCAACGGGTCATGTTTAGAACGGTGTTCATTGTGGGACAGTTCAACGTTCTGTCCCCCAATAGTTGAGAGACCAATCCCGCATGTGTGGCCTCCCCTGTCCAATTTTCTACGCAAAGCTTCACGCTGGCGTTTGGATTCGCCAGGGCAAAGTGCATCCAACTCTTTCGGGTCGGTCATGGCCTGCATGGAGTCCACAGTCCAAAGGACACCAACCCCATTTCCCAAGGTAACGCGTGCGACAAAATACCAGGGACTGTCCACTGATGGAATTCAAGAGGGGTCAGCCTTAACCTTCTCCCTGATCTCATCAGGCAACACTTTGACCTTGGGTTTCGACGGAAGTTGAACCAATAATTAGAATACTGTATACATAGATGTGCATTTGAAACTTCAAACAGGCTCATTTATACAAAAGACTGCGGCGAAGAAACGTTCATACCTACCCGATTCAAACGACATATGGTGAGCACATCCAAAAGGGACAGCACAACCGTCGCCTAAAAAAGATGGAAACCAATACAGAGATTGAGCTTGGAACCCGTTTCACTCGTCCATCGTCACCAACTTGACCCAGCGGTGACATATTCTCCGGGCCGCCCCCGTCAGAAACCATGGACAAAGAAGTGAAAGCTCTTGCCGGTGGTGTTGGCCTTGCAAGGGGGTGGCTATCAACCTTAAACGGCTATGTCATCCAGTGTCTGATGTAGCAATGTCTTATTCTATAAATGTTACATACATATATATTAAACATATTTACTTTTATTGCGCACGCAACTGTTGTGTGTTTGTATTTCTATCTATCTAACTATCTATCTATCTATCTATCTATCTATTTATCTATCTATCTTTTTATCTATCTATCTCTCTCTCGTAAAAGCCATGCAGTTCGAACCCCACCTTGAAACTTCCGGGGTCGCTGGCTCCTATCGAACGAAACACTTGTGGGAAAGATCATCGATGCACAGATTGCGCAAAACACGCGCACAGCACGCACATCGCTCCTCGGTAGATCCTCCTTCTCCACCCTTGAGCTTCCCCTTACCTTTGCCTTTCAAAACCGAGAAGGGATCCCCAGGCGGGGTTTTCGGTGGATTCCCGGCTGTGGCTGAGAGTCCGGTCGCTGTCTCAGGGCTTGGTGCTGGAAGTGGTTCGGTTTTCTTCTTTGGCTCTGACGCTGTAGGTTTGGCTTGCTTCTCAGTTTGCTTCTCAGCCTCAAGTGCAGGTTGTGCTGGCGGTGGTTCGGCTTTGTTCTCCGGCTCGCGTGCTGCAGGTTGGGTTTGCTTGTCAGCCTCACGAGTTGGTTCGGTTTTGTTGTCGGGCTCGGGTGCTGCAGGCGTGGTTTGCTTCTCAGCCTCCGGTGCAGTTGGTTCATGGCTAGGTGCTGTATGGTCAGTTTGCTTCGCATGGCTTGGTGCCTCAGGTGCGGTGGGCGGTGTGGCTGCCTCTGACATCTTGCTTGGGCTCGGTGTGGGCGTTTCGCTACCAACTGATGAGGGAACGGTCGGTGGGGTGAAGGGTTCACATGGGCTGGTTCCTTTCCCTTTTTGGCCAGGCCCGTTCCATGGTATCCCTGTCCATCCTTTCCACTTACCTTTCAAGCCTTTGAGGCCCTTCAACATTTTTCCTTTGGCCCAGCCCTTGGGGTCCCAGTCGGCCCATTTACCTTTACCTTTGCACTGGGGTTCCATGTTATCCAGCGCGCAACGAACTTGAGTTTGTAAAGACTGCGGAGTATGTGCTGCATGTATTTAATATGTGAAATCAATCGAAAAACCATATTTCCACCAAAGCATTCCCAAATCTGGAGGTGTGACAATGTTATTTTGGGGACATGCCCCGACACGGCCCGGCACGGAAAAACCCTTGTTATAAGTACCGTGGCACGCGGGGACACGGTCCGACACGGTCCGGCACGATCCCCAGAAAATCGCAACAGTTTTGAAAAAACCTAACGCATTTCTGAAAACTCTGGCTTCAATGTGATTTTGCGCAATCTTTCTGTTTTTCCCCAGTGCGTGTCTAAACACACGTCCAGGTTTACCTTGCATATGCAACGGGAGGATGTTCACAGAATATGTGATTATATGTGTTGAACCATTGGGGTGGTGTTTGGCCACTTGACTATTGTACTGGATCAACCTTCCCATCGCAAGGCGAAGCTAAACTAGAAAGCGACCCCTTCAAGACCGGAGTCTGAATCACACTCACTTCCGGAGTCAGCCATTTGCAGCCCTTCGTCAGGTTGGAGAGCATGTTGGCCAAAAGCCAAATCATCGATGTGCTTACGCATCTCGGACCCGACCTGATCGAGGTTGTGCTGGATGAGAAAGATTATATGAAGGATTTAAGAGGGAGCACTCAGATAAGAGCAATTGACTCAGCTGCACGCCATGAGCCCGAAGTTACCCGGGTACTTTTCGGTCATCTTTAGGTCGCGGCCACCGGCCTAAGTTATTGGACTTGAGATGCTATATTTTCACCCAACAGACAAACAAGAGAATACTTTTCCGAATCATGCCTTGGTTTCGGTCTCGACTTCAGTCTAAGAATTGAATTTCATTCCAAAGCTGGGTCGAAGGAAAGAATCTGGGTCTGGGGCAATTCTCTCTTCACCACAGTGGTTTCTGTAGCGCTTCACCGTTTGTATTTTCAAGAACCGGCGAATTTTGTGCAGCCGCAGCCTCCCAAAGATTTTGCTACATGCTGATGAATCCGCTGAAAAACGACTTTTGGAATATTAGTTTGGACATGGAAGCAAAACCATTGCCACCCCTTTCCACCTTGAATATGTCAAACTCAAGAGAGGCAAAAAGTCACTGCCTTGTGTTGAGCCCCACTTTTTTTTCCAACGACTTCAACCATGGAGCTGTACCATAAAGGACTACCTTGGAAGACCGAGCCGTGGCTGCGACACAGTGATTAGCTCATCCTCCGAGGATCCTACAGTCTCCACACAAACATTCTTCAAATCTAGATTCCTTATCAAATGACTTGTGAACTGGCTTCCTTGAAGAAGGTCAATTTGATCATCTCTTTGTTGGTGAGAACCATTGCAAAACGCAATCTGCCAAATATACCCAAATAGCTAAGAGTCTTTGTAGAAGCTGCCCCGTGCCATGCCCCATATCCCAACGAGCATTGCAGAAGCAAACAAAATTTACACACGGGGATGGTTAATATTCATTACACCAACAACCAACCATATATAGGTGGGTATATTATTCAGCAACCAAGGAGTTTAAAGTGCTTCTGTATCAAGATACTGGTTTCAGTGTTGTAGCGCCAAAGCAACCCAAAAAGGTAACCACACGAATTGCACGATGTTTACGTAAGCAACGCCTAATCGCCTTGTATCTCCACAAGATTGAAGACATGGGATTCTCCAGAACGTAATGCACACCTTTGGCCCAATTGTACCTGAGCATATATGCCACGCGCCGGGCTATCTGGTTGGCTTTCTTGACTGATCTTACCGAGGAATCTCCAGATGGACGAAAGTGGGCACGCTTTGTCGTGCCTCTTGACCTGGGCTGGAATTGATATCGCATTCGGGTGTAAGCATCCCAAATAGATTTTATTGGCACTGAAACATGAGGTGTCAGGGTGCCCCGGTTTTTATTTTGATTTCATACCAGCTACAGGCTGACTTATGATCTCGAGGGTTCCAACATTCACCAAAACATAGCTGCAAGATTTCGGAGACAGATAGGCATTCAATCGATGAACCCGCTGTTTAAACCTTTCGTGGGAAGTTAAACCAATAAGATAAGGCAAGCAGTCTTTGATTACAGGAGGAAAACATGTCCAGGTATAGCTGAAGGACAGATATATCCAGGATCCACAAGGCACAGCGTACCAGGCACATCCATGTGCCTGGAGGCGCCTCGCTTGGTACAGCATTACAAGAAAGCCGAAGCAAGTGGTGATGTCTAACTTTCTGGAGTAGATGACCTGGGCCAACAAATGTGGAGAAAAAACAAGCACTGATTGATGTCTTTGTTTCTGATTTGGGCAAAAGATTTGAAATAAGTACCCACACAATTGAAATCAAATCGGCACCATTTTCAAACAAGTGCAGGTGGATAAAATATACGCCAAACAATGTGCAAAAATCATTTGTTGGCACAGACCCGAAATAAGGTTTATCCAGGGATATAGATTATACAGTCAGCTTGGGCGTTCTGGAAAATAGCATTCTTCATATCATATCTTTGGAATACAGAGTACGAGCATTACCAGAAGGCTAAGAAGTTTAGGGGTGCAAAGGACGAATGCTATATTCTCCAGCCCGACAATTGCATTTCCCCGCTTTGTATCTGGTCATTATCCATAATCTTATCCCCCACTTAGCCCCCAACTTGTGTAAATTTAGCCAGAAGGATTTGAATCCCTGTTAAAATGCCAACTGCAAATCCAAGAGCTGGATAAGTCGATCCCCTAAGCCCTCTCGGATTCCAAGGAACATCCAAGCACCTCGATTGCAGACCAACTGCCAGTGCTCCATCATGAAGGACGTGTTCGCCTGGGCGTGGTGGTGTACCGCATGACTACATTGTAGTCATCAGAAGCCTCGTTGGGGGGTGCTTCAAGAATCAAAAATCACTTTGGAAAGTTTAAGTGGGATATAGTGAGATCCGAAATATATTTCCAAGAATGGTTGACGGACAGCGCCTCACAGATTGCATATGTTGGCATGGTTTTGTGAAATGATGGTTGTTCTAATGACATTCCATTGGCGAACAGTAACCCAACTTGGGGCCCAACCATGGCCGCACGGATTCTTGCAGGGGTCTCAAACTGTAAACCCCTACAACACTTAAATGATGAACCTTGAATGGTGTTGGTTCGACAAACCATCCTTTGTACTTGGGCGAGCGGCCGCTGAAGACCTCAAGAAATGATAGCGCTTGATCAGGCGCCACGTCCCCAAAGCCTGGGCCCAGCACAGGAACTCCATATGTGGGAAAACCGGTATGCGCCAAACGCAAAAAGAGTTGAGATTAAAAATTTCCAACATCCCAGATGACATGCTAACCAAGTGGCTGGCCACCAGAGCCGCCAAGGGGATGATCAAGTTGCTAAACTTCATGAACACGGGAAATCACGGGCCCTACAAGTTGACTCCCCAAATGCTGCGGGGAAATGTACCCAAGATTGACCAACCCCATGCAGGACCTTTCTTTAACTGCATTGGATTGAAGAGTGTGGTGACGTGCATCGACTTGCATCATAGCTGCACTGTTGCCATGGAACTTTTTCAAACCCCTGACCTTCTTGATGCGATCAATCGCAGCCGCACGTGATCACGTTCGCACGTGGTATGGGCACACAGCCCAGACTGAAAAATCCAGGCTTTCTAATTGAAACGAATTTTGGATTGGGATTTCCAAAGTAGGTGATTTTGAAAAGCTCAGCTCTACCCATGCGCACAGCGAAAGGAACACTTGATCCATCTTGATTATGGAGTTTCAGTTGCGTGGCACCAAGCATCATACAGAATGGAACGAATACACTATATTTGAGTGAACCTTACAACTTCTTGTCATGCTCCGTGCGCCCCCAACCCCAAAGCTAGCGAGCGCAACACCTACTTGATGTAGCGACGCCGTTTGGCCTCGCTCTCTGGCATGGAATCGACCACAGCCTTCTTGTCTGCGCTGGCAGCCCACCTGCCAGGTCGACATGGGATGAAAGTATTTTTAAAAAAGAGGCAAAAATAGAAACATGCCTCTTCTCCTTCTCTGCTCGGGGTAGCTTGCTTTCTTTGAGCCTCATTAAAGTTTCATGGCTAATTTTGTAGTAACTTGTTCTGGTTGGTGAAGTTATGTCACAATTGATGAATGGGTTCGGTATCAGCAATGGATCAATATAAACTTTGTCGCCCGCGTTTGTGAAAAACGTTTGCACTACATGCTTGAAGCTTGCAAAAAAAACAAGTTTGAACAAAGACTTGGAAGACCTATAGCGCTCTCTTTACATATTCCCAAACCAGACTAGAAACCCATCCATGAAGTTCTTCCTCGCATCCGAGTAGGCTTTCTGGTATTCATCAGAGTCTGTCTTGGACGTAACCTTCACCTGGGAAGTGTCCTTGGGCTTCTTAGACGCCGCCTTCGCCTTTCCCTTGGCCTTGGTTTCTTTGGGCTTTGCTCCAGCTCCAGGGTCAACCTTTGCAACCCGCGCGGCTGCTGACAACAAACGCTGTTTGTGAGGGTTCAATGGCTGCTGTCTTGCACTTAAACACATTGTAGCCAAAACTTCCGGGAGCCCGTTGGTCGGTGCAGTGTTGGGCAAGTCTTTCAAGTAGAATGCAGCCTTATATGGTAATTGCCAAAACGAAGCTAGCCTATCATCATCCTTTGAAACTTTGGGCAGAACAATTCTTTGTGATGCAGGGTGGTGAGGCTTAGACTGGCTCCGCCGTGGTACGTGCAGATCCCTGCACTGAAGAATGGCAAGCTGCATGAAAAGGAAAGGGCCCAAACACAGAAACTTCTATACAAAAGTACGTGTGTCAATGGTGTGCCTTCATCCCTGGCTCCCCAGCCGCCGGCGCTACTGCCTGCAATGAAGCTGGCATGCAGTAAAGGGTTCTGCAACATATAACGAAAACACATGTAACAAGGAAAGTCACCAACTTATGGGACGCACCTCTGCAGTCATCTCGGGTTTGTCGTCAGGGACCTTGGGCTTATGATAAGCGAGGTTCTGAAAATGTATAAGGGAAATGAAACAAGTAGATTTGCCAACTATGGAGTGTACCTCTTCGGGCACTGGCTCAATCTCGGGCGTGTTGTCAAGGGCCTAAATTGAATCAAAAAAACAAAGATAATCAAAGTGGTTGTGGAATTTCACTGATCTTTGTGATACAGGGTACTGAAAAAAATCAAGGAAACTGAAGCAAGTAGATTCGCCAACTATGGAGCGTACCTTTCCGGGCACTGGCTCAGTCTCGGGTTTGTCAAGGATCTTGGCCTTAAGGAAAAAATGCAGAACCAATCAAAGTGGTCGTGAAATTTCACGAATCTCTGTGATAAGGTTGCTGAAACATCAAGGAAAATGAAACGGGTAGATTCGCCAACTATGGGGTGTACTTCTTCGGGCACTGGCGCAATCTCGGGTTTGTCAAGGCTCTTAGCCTTAAAATGGCAAACAAATAAGCACCAGAGGCATATTATCATAAACAAGCAAGGTGGTTGTGAAACTACAGGGGATCTTGGTTGTTTGAAACTTGATCCACGCTGTTGGCCAAGATGCAACTTCTTCGATGTCCCGCTCCAATTCCTGGTCAAAGGCTTCTTCCTTTCGTGCCTTTGTCAATGAAACGTAGTGGTTGACATTAAGCTAGTGTATTGAACCAACTCTTTGCATAAATGTCGTGTTGGACAGGTTGGCACGAACAAATGTCAAGAAACGGTCTCCATAGGGAGATCCCCCACTGTGATTGCCAAGGGAACGTCCAACACCCAAGACTCAACCCAAGTCTTGAAAGACTTGTTCCAGTGCTGCTCCTTCTTCCACTGGCCCTGGCAAAAAATGTACATGCGGACGACTTCTAAAATGTATGGGTCATTGATATACAACAGTTTCAAAACCTCATGTGGCATGCAAGCCTTACACAACTTTGGGTGGTTCGACGGGTCCGTGAAAACCAAAGGCTCGTCAATGCCAATCCTCAGTTAAAAGAATCCTGACATTTCCCAGGTGGAAATCAAACTGTTAATATATACAGGTGCGGTGTATGCAAATATACATGATATACATGGCGCAGCTAAAATATTTTTCACTTATTTACATCGAATCAAACCCTTTGCCCGTTACCACTCCCATAAGCCCGTGTTGGTCTAGGAACTCTCGTGCATACATCCGTCGGAGTGTCCAAAGGTGGTCCTCGGGGTCCTCGGAGTTGTAGGCGTGGTAGCCAATGAAAACCTCGACAAGTTCCTGCCACAAATCCTGAGAAATGGAATCGGGAACCTTTCTCCTGAAATCTTCTGGTGAGCGGTAGAACTTGCAATGGTGGATGTGCTCCGTAAGGGTCATGCCTTGCAAGATCTTGGGATCTAAGGCTTCCTCCTTAATCCCCACAGGTTTGTTTCCCAAAGCACATCGCAACTCAGCTGCCAAAATGGCTTTTTTGTTCCAACAACCAGGACGGGATTTTGAACCATCAGCACCGGCACTTTCAACTGGTTTGGGTGGGTCTTCGCGGGGCAAGCCTGAAGTCTTGGGAGCAGACCCAGATGGCCATGCCTTCTCAACAAACGCCCCAGCCCCTTCATGGTTCACTGGTGTGAAGGTGATCTTCTGGGGGGCCTCCGGTTTTTGTGTAGGGGTGGTTTGCTTGGTGTCGGCTACCACCCCATGGTCAACATAGGTCAAAGTATATTCCCCACCGCTATGGTCCACATAGTGAGCTGTCCAACCCCCCGATTGGTTGACTGTGCACCCTTTGGAAGGCCACAACTCCAAATTCTCTTCAGTCACTGGGTGGTAGAAAAGCCCAGCCGGCCCGCACACCTCTTCATCTCCAGCGGAACCCGCAGACTCTGAGTGGACAATGGCACCTTTCTTTTCAAGTTCGGCAAAATCGACACCTGGAAACCAATCGTAATCTGGCATGTGATGGTCACCCGGCATGTCATGGGTTTCACTTTCGGGATATTCCAGATCCTCCTGACCCATCATGTACTCGGCAAACTGCATGCTATACCACCACCAATCATCCGAATCCCACTCGCCCTCCCAGCCCCAATCCCCCTCGAGTGGGGCATCAAAGGTAGTAGTTGCCGTCGACCAATCACCAGGGCTAGTGGATTCGCCGGATGGAGCAGCAGTGGATTCAGCCTAGGACGATCAGATGGGGAATGTATTCATGATTTGTTATAGGGGAATACAAAGAGAAATGCTTCAACATACATTTGCTAAGAAACATTCTCTTCACCGGGTTTCTTTTGGTCACTGCCAACTTCTTCAGAATCCTGAGTGCTGCAATGAAGCACATACAAACATAGTGAATGGTTTCGCCATAAGTTCTTGGCAAAAGCTGCCACATAGCCGCTTCATTTTATTTTAAACTTCCAAGTGCGCTTCTACATTTATTTGAACATTATGAGATTCGATAGATACATAGACCAACGAAGAACATATTTGTATATATACATATATACACACAATATATTTATATATAATATACATAAAATAAATATATATATATATACATAAATATATATATATAGTTTGTAGATCGACCCCCTGAAATCTTGCAGCCACGTGATCCATCGGTTCACCATCGACATCAGGAACAGCAGCCCCCAATTCCAAGGTAGGAGCGCGAAGAATCCGAGCCTGGGCAAAGCTGAGCAGTTCTTGGAATGAGGCTGATGGATCGAAAAATCACAAACTGATAGTGCAGCAAACCCTTGACGTTGGGAAAGAAATATGATCACTATAGTTCACAAATTAAGCCCAAGAATTCCGTGATTGGGTGATTTCATTGAAACATGGTTGGTCGAGAAGCCGTTTCCGGGTCAGCATCCGTGGTCGCAGCCATGCTTTCATCCTTGGATTTCAAGAAACAACAAGAAGGCTATGTTCAGGATCCGATTCAAGAAACAACATCTGTTCAGAATCCAGTTTTGCTTTTGTGTATGGTCCCACATCATCTCGCAAAAGACTGGTTAAAAACAGTTGCACTGGTTCGACTTCTGTTTTGCTGTTGCCAAGAGTCCGCCCAAGGAGATGGGTATGATGGATCCCACTGCTTGTACAGCTCCAGCTTCCACTGCGAGTTCTCAACCTCCTGGCAAAGATGCTTGGTACAGGGATCTGAGGGATAGAAAGGCAGACAGACACACAGACAGACAGATAGATAGACAGACAGGTGGATAGATAGGTGGATTGGGGGATAGATGGATAGATAGAAAGATAGATAGATAGATAGATAGACAGACAGATAGATAGATAGATAGGTGGATATGTGGACAAATGGATAGATGGGAAGATGGAAAGATGGATAGTAGATGGATAGATGTGTAGATAGATAGATAGATAGATAGATAGATAGATCGATAGATCGATAGATAGACAGATAGATAGATAGAAAGACAGGCAAAAAGAAAGATAGATAGACAGATGGATAGAAAGACGGAAAAACCGATAGACAGAAAGAAAGATAGGTAGAAAGATGGGTAGATAGGCAGACAGAAAGAAAGATAGGTAGATAGATAGATAGATCGATAGATGATTACATAGATAGATATATAGGTAGGTAGGTAGGCAGGCAGGCAGGCAGGCAGGCAGGCAGGCAGATAGATAGATAGATAGGAAGGTAGGTCGGCAGAAAAATGGAAACATAGGTAGGTAGGGAGAAAGAAAGACAGGTACATGCGTACATACAAACATCATTCATAGATACATTCATACATACATACATCCATACATGCTTACATGCATATATACATACATACCTATCTGCCTACCTACCTACCTACCTACATACATACATACATACATACGCACATACATACATACATACATGCATGCATACATACATACATACATACATACATACATACATATATATAAATGTGTGTGCCTATCTTTATTACTAACTTGTTATGTATGTGCGTCGTTTTTTTTTTCGAAATAAATCTTCGTATGTGAAGGTGTGGATATTTATGGCAGTGATAATTGACATAACTTTCACGTGGTTATGTTATTCCAGTTTTTTTTGTGAAGACGTATGGGCACGCAATGAGAATCAAAACGGTATGATTAGCGACCGTGAGACCCCAAAACGGCTCCTCTGGGTTCCATGGCAAAGTAGGCGAGGTATCCATATTGCGCCACTGGTTCCTTCTAGCTTTTTGGGCTAGGTCGTGCAAACAGCACACCTGCTCCTTGAGCCACTCTTGCCAACTGAAACCAGAAGTCATCGGAACCTCTAGGCCTCTCTGTTTCATCATGAGACCCACAGCCTGACGAAAGCAAGCTTTGGTCCAGAACCGTTTTGACTTAACCTCTTTAGCCGCGTCCCTCACCAAAGCAAATGCTTTTCGGGTTTTGCGAACGCGGAGAGAGGGCTGGTTTACTATGGTTCCAGTACGGGAAAGGTATTGACCCCCATCAGGTTTCACAAACCCTTCAAAAATGGCATTAGCCAACCGTTGAATTATGCTGTGGCGCTCCATACTTCGAGCCCATGCAGCTGAGGACCGATTTGGTGAGCTGAAATGGTGATGATTCTGGATCAAATGGTGATGATTCCGGCCAAAAAAACAAAATACTGATGCTTTCTTCGAATGATCCCCCACACTTTTTTCCTTTTTTCCCACCTGCGCATTGCACTCCCAGATATAGGAGTGCAATAAGTCTTCGATACCAGCAGATCAGCTTTTAAATCAACAAGACTCAGTTGTTTTCGTGCTGTGGCAGATCTTGTCTCGCAGAAACTCATTGGTTTTCAGCATATCTTACTTGTTTTTCTATGCACATGGGAGAGAGACAGTCAAACCCATATGGCTGACACGGTTATAAGTACCGTTGCTGGCTTTTAAGTACCGTTAGCCACTTGTGTACCGTTAGCCCGTCTTGGGAAGGCAAAGTAGTGGGTGAGTTCAGGGATAGAAAAGTTGTAAAAGGCATCATTGACGTCTGCCTCAATCCCCCACCCATTGCCTTCCTCAACTTCTGCCAAGTCCAGATCCGCATAGCATCT
>Ga0126342_10007038_pt1:7500-20031 | contig 20031 bp, 20 predicted proteins | sample Cyp1metagenome_FD_92528 | JGI IMG/M metagenome (GOLD analysis project Ga0126342, IMG submission 92528) | Coral microbial communities from Lord Howe Island, Old Settlement Bay, Australia - Cyphastrea 1 metagenome | ecosystem: Host-associated > Invertebrates > Cnidaria > Coral ... | reverse complement strand
TGGGAATTCCCAGACTTGTTGGGCCACTCAGCATCTTCCAATTTCTATCACGTAGCCCTTTTTCTTGGAAAAAACACTCTTTGATAAACCACCTACAACTACCAGGACGAATACTATTCATTCCAGATCTCCGGCATACAATCCAACACATTGAAAATAACCTACAAACAGCGATGATGTGGCGGGAGTCACTGAATCTCGCAGCTTTATGGCTTTGCCAGTGTCGTTTTGTGGCGCATTGCACCCTGCCTCCTCAGCTGCTGCAAAACCCAATACCGCCTGCAATGGAAATATATAGATGGACACTTGATTGCAATGGCAGTCATAGAAATAGAGCTTGCGTTTTGAGTCACAACTAGCATCGGAAAACCGGCATTCACCAAACATTTGCTGCAGATAAGTGCAGTGGATCTCAAGTGCATTCATTTATAGAACAAATATAAACACATAGTACATCATGTTATATCAATTTTGATCATACTATATAATACTATATATAACTAATTATATAACACATTCGATCAAGATGGATCAAGATGAATCAAGATTACGTCTGGAGTCGAATCCTACTCTTGTCAAACAGCAGTGACAACGGTGTCAAGACTGCACCTCGCTGGCCATGAACGTGGCAGCCTGCTGACCTGGGAGTCTGCCAAAACATGCAAAAATCAACGCAGAAGACTTGTTATTCAACAAAAGCGCACCATATCGAATCACATCCCGACTTAACAAAAGCACAAACCTCCTGAGTACTCAGCTGTTCAGCATGGTTCAGCGTCAAACGGTCCAACACAATCTGAACATATCTGAACATTATTTATAAGATTTTATAAGTATTTATATACCAGTGCACAAAATTCAATATTCTAATATAATCTAATATATTATTCTAATGATTTAATGGACCTAAGCACCGGGCTAGTCATGCACTGCGGGGAACGGGGGTGTTCCTGGCTCATGAGTATGGCGAAATGCGAAGAGATGTGAAGAGTATTCCGAAATATTCCAAAATATTCCGAATTCCGGTTCAGGAAGTTCAGGCCACTGAATCCTTGCGCAACTTGTGCGACTTGTGCGACTTGTGCGACTTTGCCTCCTCTGCGATGGCCTGAACTTGTGCAACCTGAACTCAAAGTGCCGAATGCGCTGTAGAACACTGTAGAACACTGTAGAACAGTCAAAATTTGATGAAAAATCAGGCAGTGGGAACACATGGGAACACTAAACACAGCAAGAATACTCTTGGAACTTGCTCAGCAAGCCTTCACCGAGGATCTTGTAACATTCTACAGTGCACCAATCTTAAAGGCTGTCCAAAGCAAACATGACATTTGTGAACCAACGCTGTCCCATGCATGCGTGATGCATCTGTATAGGGCATCCACTTTGGCATCTTTGGCAAATTCTGCCCTGCGATCACTAATAGGCAAACCCAACACCTGGGCAGTCATTGATGTCATGACAATATGATTTTTCACGGAACAGAACACAAAACATTTGCACTTTTAGATCTTGAGGCATACAGATTCACTTCGTTGGTGACATCGATGCTGCACTTCCCACTTGTCAGAATTTGTCAGGCTGCCACCACAGGAGTGGCTCCAATACTCTCTCCAGCTTTTGGTGGGTTTGCCTCCAGCATCAGCAAGCAATGAAAAAGAGATGACCACAAGCATCCACAAGCAATAGAAGAGATGAAGAACATTTAAATTGGGTGACCCGAACCAACAACCCAAAAGTGAAAAATCAAGAAAATATCACAAGAAAATCTCAGTGATCATTGGTGATCATTGTAATACTTTCCACGTACTATCACTCATTTGCCACTACACCCTACATGACATGAAACTATGTAAAGAATGCGCCATCCATCCCTGATGGCCTTCTCATCGCATTCAAGCACTTGCCCTCAGTGTGCAAGCCAACAGAATGCTACGTAGCATGATGACACAATTCGAATAATTCCACTGTCCGACTGTCCCTTTTCTGCGCAGTTTTAGCCTTCGACCTTCTCAACCACTTTCAAACCACATTCTTCCACAGCTCCATATTTCAAATCATTCTTGAAACAATATTCACCTCACTTCCCCCAAGCACGGCCTGTGTCCCCACATGAATCATGAACAAGGATGAACAAAGACGAGCAAAGGAGATCATGACCAGCAAGAGCGGGCGTATCTATTAAGCAAACCAAGTTTGTGCATGCTTGCTTATGGCGTCGGTTGGATAGAGTTGTGATTCGTACGATAGATTTTGGCATGAAGGGCTATGAAAACAAGCACGGGCACAAACGAAGAAGCTGCAAAGCAGCCCACATTCCAAATTGCGTAGTGTCAGCACCTTTTTCCAATGGGAGAAGGACTGAGTTTTCATATGCAGTCATTATTTGCCACTGGAGAGAAGCATCAAAACACAAGCTTTGGTGGCACCTCAGCATGTTGACTAAACGCACGGACATACTGTATTGTATAAGCGATGATTCTTCCGCTTCTTACGAAAAATCCCACACAGTTTGTCGTTCCATGCAGCAAGGAGGTACGAGTACAGTAATGGCCAGACCGCTAGCAGCTTGAAATCACTGGACTGGGCAGAGAAAGGAACCCACGAGATCATGAGAATATCAACACAGATCACAACAGACCTTTATATTTGGGCACTACTGGCCTCAGATACAATGCATTATAATGATTTATAATGCAGTTGGAACTCCTTCAGTTGAGCAGCTATCAGTGCAAACAATTCAAACTGCGTTGCTGTGTTTGATGGAAGCAGGGGTTGCTTGCCCCTCTAACTACTTGGATGTTGGGCGTCTTTTCGAGAGAGAGTGTGCCGAGTGGACTACGTCGTCGGGGCATATTCTACCATATTGATCATAATATCGATCCGTATTGACGGTCTTTAGACCAGACTTTTATGCAATCTGATGTAAAGACCGACTCAAAAAGAGTCAAATAAGAACTGCACCATCAGATGGTTCCAGTGCACCAGCCTAGGGGGCAGTCTGGAAGAATCACTCGATGATGCAGAAACACAGCAAGATGCACCAGAGATCACCAGAGTGAGAGAAATAAGATGAAACAAGGATATGCCATGGTAATCCATGGTATGCCATACTGACAATGATCTGCAATCTATACCTATCCAAAATGTATCCTAATCATCCCTAGTCTCAGCAAGGTAGCATGGACTCTCATGGATTTGAATTTGCTTGGCGAATCTGATGTCTAGACATCGTACAGATGTTGAGGGTACTTCAAAGAGTGAACTCCAAGCTTCTTTCCTCGCCTCCGTTTCATCCTTATCTTTGATGCTTACAAGGCATGCTAAACCAATCATCCGACGTCAATTGTATTTGATTGATTTTGATTGTATTTGTTTTTCTTAAAATTCTCACGGTCTGAGACACTCTGGGCAACTTTGAGGGTCCCAGCGCTGAAAGGCAGTGTGGGCCTGCGAAGCGCAGTGTTCAAATCACGGGGACCTTGATCTGCCATCAAACTGGTCTGCGAAGCTCACACAAAACCACACAAAACCACATTAAGATACAAAAAAAGATACAAAAAAAGTACAAAAAAACATCAAAAAACAGTCCACCTTCCGTCCACATGGCCTGAGCACGACGGCATCTTAGCCACAAACACATTCGACGGGTATGGTCCATTCGAGGTCGATTTGAGGCTCTGGGATGCTTTTGGAAAAAAAGATTCAACATGATTCAACTATATTAACTATATATGGGTGCATGCAAAGACTCTCAACACAAGCCACACAGGTAGTTTTCCAATATATCTTGATCCCAGTAGATGCTGTAGATGCTGGGATTCTTGTTTCCGTGAGAGTTGGAAGAAGGGTACAACGGATTTTGGCGCAGGGTCTCCTTTGTACATCTTTGTACTGCGTAACCTATGCTGAAGAAGAGGAAACTTCATGCTTGCACATGCTTGCGTTACACTATCTCTACACAGCTGCAGCTGCCGATACACTTAGTTCATCTTAGTTCATTCAATTTCATTCAACTACACCATACTAAATAAAACTAAATAATATTGAAATATATTGAATATACGTAGATATACTAGACGTGTCACTGGCCTGTCACTGGCCCTGGAAGTCCGGGCTTGAATTTCCTTGCATTTTCCTTAACAATCAGCTATTGTCCATGCCTATCTTAGACACTTTATTGGCCATCTTGGTGATACGACCGCTGAATGTCTATAGGAACTTCTAGTGGCATTTGGGGACGGTGCCAAATATGCCAATGTTTCATAGATCTTTTTTTCGATATGTTTCCATATTTTTGGATATGTTTGATATAGTCGCCAGCTGGCAAGTCTGGGGTTGCCACCGGTTGCAAAAGCAGATGGATCGAAAGTCCTGATCCAAGGTCCGAGTCTTGAAGGATTTCGAGAGTGACATACTGCGGATTACTGCGGCATGCAAAGACGTTAAAAACATTTAAAAACAGCGTGTGTAAAACATTGTAAAACCAGTATCAAAGAACAAATCGGAATGACCCCTATCGACGTCTGAAAGATGACCAACTAACACGAGCAATCTATTCCGAAGGCTTAAAGGCTTAACACTAAAAGGACGCTATAGAAAGCCATGGACACCAATTCCATCATTAGAATCGTGTTCCAATTTTCCAAAGTCATTGCAAGCAACCACTGACTCACACGGAACTGAGGCAATGACACGTTGCGTACTTGACCATGCAAACCTTTCTCGTGCACCTGGAAAGTCTCGCGCAAGGGCTAGGGCTTGAGGAAAGTCGAATGCCGTGTTCACCGAGGACTTGTTGGTGTATGTGTATTGTTGGCGTCCTTTGGCTTTGCAACACTTTGTAACATTTGTATACATTTGCAACTACAAGTAGTTGTAACTGCTCGATTTCAAAACTCTTCCACTTTGTGTTCTCACCACGGGGTTGAGGTCCCAGCGCTGGATGCTTTCAGAAAGACCTTCAGGAACTTTAGACCAAAACACTGCAGTACAGCAATATCCAGCCAAGCAAACATGTTTCAACCGTAGGATGTTCAAATGCTACAGGAAACACATACAGTAGGAATATCACTTAATGTATATACGTATAATATATACATATCTAATCTTATGGTATTCTTGAGATCTAATATTGTTTAGCAGTCTGTAGTATCATGTCTAATTGTAATATCAACATCGTATTTGTACGTAATCATTGTTACATAATCCATCACAATCCATTACTCTTGCGCATTTCAATAGTTCTTCATGTCGTTTCCAAGCCTCTTCCATAGATGCTGCACTCAGCCCATACGCGTTGATCTCGAGCAACGGATGCCACCACAGGCCTCCGAGGTGCAAGATTACATTATATCATTACGTATATCCGATTGTGTATATTGTATATATATATATCATTATATATCTATATTATATACATATACTAGATAATACTAGTATACACGTAACATAATGAATTAATTTATTAAAGTAAATCGTTGCATATCATACAAGTATCACGTTAGGTTAGATTATATTGCATTGTATTACTGTTCAATTATGTTATCTAACATTATAGTGTATATACAGTTACATAATAAGGTGAACGTTGGTGAACTACACCATGCTGGTAGGACTCATTTTTGGTGTGTGCAGAGTCAAGAGGCATAAGATCCTTCTAAACAGCCGCTCGCTGAACATTCTCAACCCTGACCTTCTTTTCTTGCCAGCTCTCGAAGAGGTTCTCTAGTGACTCCATCACAAACAATCACAAACAATCACAAACAATCACACGTACACATATCAAAATTCAAGATCATCAAGCGAACACAAACACGCAACATCTATGCTGCAAAGCACGCGCGGTGCCTTGAGCTCGCGTCTGGTATGCTGGTCCTTGAGCTTTCTAAGATGTTGCAATCTTGCTGTGAATCAACATGTCGAAGGAATGCAAGCGCTGAAAGACTCACAAACACCCAAAAAATATATACAATGTTCAAATACACAATCAGGGAAGCGGCTCAACAATGTTCAATGCCCGCAAGATGCATCCTCACAAGTTCGACTAATCCACAAGGTTCCTCACAGTTTTTCCCTAAAGGTGCACCAAAATATTATTGCTTACGTAAGTAATAGGTCAAGAATGGTCAAGATCTCTGCAAGCCTGGTGGGAAGTCTCAAGCCCTCACCTGCAGCTTCTCAAACAGCACCGGGAAAATGGCTCGACTGTTGAATGGCAAGGCCTCTCAAGAGCTGAAAAGGATTGAGGATGCTCCATGGTACCCTATACAGATCATTACAGATCCCTATACTAGTTGACTAGTCTTGACTAGTCTTGACTCTTGACTCCCACAGAAACCTAAACACATGGTCTCCATTCGACTGCACTGGTCTCCTGGCTCCACATCAGGCCTTGATCTATTTAAGATCTCCATTGAAACCTCTTCTTTTATTCAAATTTGAATGCATTGGACATTTTGATTTTGAACACTGTCTGACTGTCTGGCTGATGGTTCAGCTTTGACTATTGACACGTAGACACATACATCGACCTGTCCGAAGGAAAATGGATTCAAAATGATTCAAACATATTCAAACCATATCATCAGGTGACCATGTTTATCCATTTTTGAAGCCTTTGTATCTTTGTTGTGAACAAGGATGCGGAGAATAACTTTTAAGGAGCCCAAGTTCGAGGCCCGGGCAAAGCAGAATTCCCTGCCCCGTGCACCAGCAAAGCTGGAACGAGGCACTGTCCTGAGGACCTCGAACAAACAGGCGAGTGAACATGGTTGAGCTATCTTGAACTGCTGGTGGCAAGAGCTTACCATCTTCGGCAAATTCATAGATGTGCGCCATGGGTTATATATAAATTTGCAAAGGGTATATAGATGTATAATGATGTATATAGTAACTATATACATGTGCATATATATATATATATATACATACCTGGTGAGCATAGAAATGGTCTCATGATTTGACACTGACATTGGCTACGTCTGGTACATACTCAGCACATACTGAGCACTTTGAGGACATACTGAGCACCAGGCAAAGGCTGCAACTCTTTTGCCGTCACTCTGATCGTCACAAACCACTGTGAGCATGTAGCCATCTGCAAAATGTCGCCTTCGGCTTGCAAAAATGCGTCAAGTGCAAATGTCAAAGGGATCCATAGATCCACATCCATTCGCTTCCAACCATTCTCGGGAAATCTGCCTAGTGCGATTCAGCAAAGTGCAAGCAGGGAAATGGCGTCAACCCCCACAAATCCAAATCGGATTCCGCAGATAAGAATAAGATAGAATAAGAATGTTGAGTTGAAGACTGCACGACTTTGCAACTAAGCGATGACTGCGATGAATCGCTGCGGTATGCCAAGGAGCTTCAAGGCCATGCTACTCGCAATGGCGGTAAGGTGCCCCTCTGCGATAATGGCAATTCTGTCGGAGAGAATGTCAGCCTCGGGACATCTTGGGACCTTGGGATGCTCTTTCATGCTCAAGCTGCCAACTGTTCATATATGAAAGACTTGATGCCTAGGGGCAAGGGACGCAGGCTAGCTGGGAGGGTAGAGGGAGAAGCAGGAAGGTGCGGTGAAAGAGCGGTGTGTGAGGAATTGGATGGAATTGCGACATACGAAGTGGAGAGTAAGTTTGATGACGCTGATGATGACGACCGCGACGATGCCGCGATGCCGATAATTGTATGACGATATATGCCGATGATAATCCGATGATGCTAATTTAGCTGACAGCGACGATATGGCGAGGATGTCCCCAGGGAGGATTGAGCCACGGCAAAACTGCGTGTGAAAAAAGCCACCGGGGACCGGGGGTGGGGGGTGAAAAAAATTGGGGGGAGGGGGGGGTACTTAAGTATTACTTAAGTGTGAAGTTTCATGCGATTGGAGATTCCAGCCCTCTGCCAATACCTTGCTGAAGCAAGAGGCACTTCAGCTAGCAGAAGCTAGCTCTCGTGGAAAACCGATTGCTATTTTAATTCCCAACCCTGCCAAAGCCCGCAATCGCAATCATCTCAATCATCTCAATCATCTCAATCATCTCAATCACGCATGACGGATACAACATCATCCATCTCCTTGTTGCAGGCTTCCTCAGAATTGCAATTCCAATGATATGCAAATCGCATTGCGATGCATTGCGCGCATTCAGACTCTGGACCACCAAAACAAACCTAGATTGAACATAGAGTGAATCTATGTTACGAGTACCAGCAGAATCCGGCTCCACACCTCATCCATGAAGTGCGTGGAGAGCAATATCCTTGGAAGAACTTTGGCATACTACAGATGCAACATGATGCAACTAGCACACAAATTGACCTTGGAGCCAAAGCCTCTGACGCCTCCCAAACCCAACTCCAAATTCGGCAAATGTGCAAAATAAGTTTTGCCATGAAGTGTGGCATAGCACTGCCTCGTGCCTGTAAGGCCTTCTGTGGCTGGTGCGAAATCAAGACTTGGCTTCATTCACCCAAATCAAATCAACACGATTCAACCACCTTTTCGCATAGTTTCAACATGTTTCAACTTTTAGCGTCCCCCCCTGATCCACCCAGTCGGCGAAGGTGGCGGGTGAATTAAAATGTAAATCATTGTAAATCAAATCAAACAGGAGCTGCCAGTTGAAGTGGCCAAGGACTACTTGTCTATGGCCCAAGACTCCACAGCGTCACAATTTGAATACACTTTAATGATCTTAGTGATAAAGATCCGGAGAGGTAATAATACAATACCATACAATACCATAATACTGTACTCCTTCTGAGTGGACAAGCTTGGAGATGGTTTGAAACGAACAAATCATGACAAATCACTAGCATAAACTGATAAAGCATGATGAACTTTGAAAGATTTTTCTGCCGGCTTTGCTGAGGCAACCGACGTTCTTCCTGCCTGTTGGGCCACTGTTGGGACTTGCGGTGACGCATTGAATGACACACGGACATGTCTGAGAAGGCGCTGATTCCATCCACATCACAAGCAGGGCGAGAAAGCAATGTCCGAAGCTAACCCAATTGATTGATTATGACAATGCACTATGATGTACTATGTGTCACGTATCTACTTACATTGCGATACCTTAAAAACCGGAATGACCTTTGGAATCCTCTGCATGTGTCCAGCGGAACCAGGACAATAGATCTCAAGTCTCAAGCAAACTTGTGAACTAGTGAGGTAGTACCACAGCCCATGTGGACAAACATGCTTGTCACAATGTCAAAAGTATCTGGTCTTGATTTATCAGTAAGAATGCAAAACCATGAAACAAAGCTGCACGGCACAAAATGTCTGGAAATCTGGAACACAGAAATTTACCGCTTTTCCAATTCTTTTCCTTGTGCTTCACCAGGAGGTGCCAAATATCACGCCGAGCAGTAGCATCTACACCTGGGGGAACTCATGCTGGGACTACGCGAAGAAATTAAAATAGCACGTGTCATACAGACATGTCATGCGGATACCTATTGTTTAGAATATGCATTCAGAATATGATAGGATATTATAGGCTATATATGGCTATATAATAGAATAATATAGAATATTCATATTCTTTCTATTTCTATCTTACAAAACTGCGAAAGTGGAGCCACTGGCGTACTCCTGCCTGCAGTTGGCTCGTCTAGCGTGACCACCTGCATATGGATCGCTCAACTATGTCTGACTTGAAGTTGTAGCCCGTGGAGACATCAACGTACGTCATGTGATTCACTCTTTATATATCATATCTTTATCATGCAGCCAAAATGTGCAAAACAAACTTCACCAACATAGAAAAAAACACATCTGATTCAAGCTAAATTGCTGTGTAAGAATGTTTATATAAAATTGTGGAATTCCAAGAAGAGCAAGAGCTCTGTCTGATTCCCAATTGGGAGAAATGATGTTAATTATAATTGATATGCCGGGGGGGGCGACACACATTAAGCAGTGAGTGAATCCAGAACATGAAGTGAATAAAGCAGAACGAAACAGAAGAAAGCATCTGTTCATTTTTTTCTAAACTTTCCATTTCTTTCCTATTCTTTCCGTACATTCCGGGTCATTCCTGCAGCTTGCACCTTGGATCCTCCAGCCAATGCAATCGCAATGGAGAGCTTCCTATCTCACAGCATCGAGCAGCCGGATGATGCAAGATGATGCGAGGTGTGAGATGATGCGAGGTGTCTGCAGCTTTTGCAGCTTCTTTACCGCTCCAAAGATCTCAAAATACAAACAATTGTTTACTTCTGTGAAAACACCGCAATGCTTCAAGCACTTTCTAATTTTTATAGAACAATCGATGACTCTGCATCAAATCCAGCTCCAAGCATCGTGAGAGTAGTGTCAATTCTAGTTGTCTCTTGAGTGATTTGATCTGCAGGCGTTTTAAATCTTTTTCTGCAGAGTTTTTCTGTGGGTGATTCCACTGTGATTCCACTGGCGGCAAAGGAGTCCTACCGGAAGGGCCCCACAGTTGTCCCCCTCACCTCTTCATTCCACCACTCAAAGCGCGCGAAGGCCTCGGCTTAGCCATTTATCATTTGATGATTTTGATATTATTTGCAAGGTAGACAAACTATGACAAACTTACTTTCTTATACTTTCTTATACTTTCTTGGAACGAGTGACTGTACGTAAAGTATAAAGTAAAGATGTATAAAGTATTGCAATATATTGCAATGCTATATTCTGAATGATTTCCCACAGGCTACAACTGAGGCAACAATTCAGATCTATGTAGTCAAAATCATTTGAGCCATGTCGGAAACGTGAGATTACCAGCCTATGTCGCATAACATTGCTTACGCCAGACAGTACGCAATGCTTACGCGACCACAATTTTGACTTACGCGGCGTACATGGGCATATAATGACTTACGCGAAGCTTACGCTGACAGGTTTGACTAGACTTAAAACACCTTAAAACGCATAGGAAATGATTACGCCAGTAGTTTTTTCGACCTTGGGCAGATGCAGTGATACAAGAACTGTGTGCTAAGAAGATTATGTAGAGGAAGAGATTTATATATAGAGATTTACAGCTAATATCTGTTATAAAGCATTGGGTCGTCTGAAAAACAGGAACTCATAGAATACTTGCTACATGGATTTCGTTCTCAACGCATGGTATCGTCTAATTTCCCAATATTGTTTCTAAAACTGAAAGGGGAGGACAGTTGGGAATGCAAATCTTACATGAACACCGTGGCTGCGAAATGAGGGCACAGGTTGCCAATCATGGGCAATGGTCCACTGAGACATGGTTTGCTTGCGCGCTGCTTGCGAGAGCTTACGCGGAACTTACGTGAATTTGAAGTGCCTTGAAACATGTTGAAACTAGAACAACACACTACCGAACAGCTAGGCATGGTGAATTATCCGATATTTATCGATATTTCTTGTGGGAGGGATTTTAGGCTTAAAAATCCCAACCTTTTGAACAATGTCGCTTTTGAACAACCTTATATAATTATTCCATTTAGTTTATTTCCTTAATTTGGTTCAGATTATCGCATCTTCCCAAATGGTCAGCGAACGGCCGAGTTCCCAGGTGTATTTCAAAGACTGTCTCCTCGTCATGCAATAGTCAATGAAACATATATATATACATATATATATACATATATATATACATATATATATAAAGAGATATAAAATCATATAAAACATTACAAACGTAGGGACCTAGTAGGATCTTGGTGAACACAGGCTGTTGGACAGCTGTACGTAGGCTTGACAGGTGCCCAGCTGTCATTGACCTTTCATTATGCATGGGGGGTGTCCCAGACGCACAGGACACATCCCTGTGGTGGCGCTTAAAAACAAAGTATGACAAGGTGAATGACAAAGTGATGCAGTGATGCATCATGTTCATCGGATTTCTTGAGACATTGGAGTTTTCAGAGGCAGAGGCATATGCCATATAAATATATGATCATATAATATCATAATGCATATATTAAATATATATATATATATATATGCAAGTATGTATCAAAGTCGCATCATGCCACGTCAACTCCTAGCACCTGGACCATACTCATCTTCACAGGATTCATATGGGTATGGATCAATACCTATTAATACCATTTTTAGGGGAATGAACATCCATTTACCAGCTATTTTGATGTTCACCAGGGGTACAAGGTTTTGACACACTGCCATATCAAAGGAATCGCCTAGGAATCTGACCACACATCGCATCGACATTCCTCGAATTTTTTCGATGTGAAGGTCCTGTTTGTCCTTCCAAGTTTGCTTCCTCCTGTTGTTCAACCAGGTCCCCGGCGCTTTTCGCTTCACCTCCATGCCAGTATCACGCAGCCTCGAAAAAAAAACAACAAAAATGAGCAAAAATGGAACTTGGCGCGCCTTGAAGATACTTGAATACTTTGAAGATTTAGCATGATTTAGAGGAGTTGTTCGAAGTGTCTGTGTGGCCTTGTCGAAGGAAGTTTAGAAGTCAAACTTCCGACAAAAATATGGACAGATGGAAAAGCAGAGGTGGGAAGAGTCAGAGAGAAGAAGAGAAGAAGAGAGAA
>Ga0126342_10007038_pt1:0-2500 | contig 20031 bp, 20 predicted proteins | sample Cyp1metagenome_FD_92528 | JGI IMG/M metagenome (GOLD analysis project Ga0126342, IMG submission 92528) | Coral microbial communities from Lord Howe Island, Old Settlement Bay, Australia - Cyphastrea 1 metagenome | ecosystem: Host-associated > Invertebrates > Cnidaria > Coral ... | reverse complement strand
ACGCAACGCTACGCTACACTAACTACAAGTACGCTACACTACATTACACTACACTGCATTACACTACACCAATTACACTACACCACACCACACCACACTACACTAACTACAACTACAACTACAGCTACAGCTACAACTACGCTACTTTACACTACACTACACTAGACTACACTAGACTGCCCTACATTACACTAACTCATTACACCACTTATGCAACTCCAACTACACTACACTAATTACACTACGCCACAACTACAACTTCACCACGCTACAACTACAACTACAGCTGCACTACACCACACTACATCCAGCAGTTGTGGGTGACCGACGAGGTGACCACTGCAACTGCAACCATTGTAACCACTCCAAAAAACACAACTCCAACCACCTTTCAGTCCAGCAGTGGATTCGCTCTGCCATCCGTGAGTCACAACAACCAACCTCTCCTATAGGTTTCCTATTTTTGAAACTTCCGCCGCCGCCTTGTGCGGTACTACTGGTACGGCTTTTGTAGCACGCCCGTCTGTCCCTGAAAGAAAAACATATTTTTTTTAAGACAACTGAAGTTGTCAAAATCAGCACCAGGTCAGCTGGGCTCAACAGGCAAAGTCTCGCTCAAACTGAGGCTCCAGACAAGCGGTCGACCTCATTAGCAACTTCTTCAGATGGGACTGACCTTGCGCAAAGAAACCAAGTCAAGAATATTCAACAAAGTGACACTGGAGGCGCAGTTAAAGTTAAAGAATTAAGAATTAAAACTATGAGTTATATGAACCTCAAGAATCATAATAATATCAATAGCTCGCTTGATCTTCTCTGAATTTGCAGTTTTGCATTTGGCATGCATTTCTTGTAATCATGAAGGGACGGCAAGAAGAAGCTTCGAAATGGAAATCCAGATATGATCAGCATTGATCAGCTATATTGACTGAGATTGACTGTATGCCTAAAGGGTGGCGACTCCTTCACTTGACCCTGGCATACCCTGGCTGCATTGAGACATATTGAGACCATTGCAGTTTGTTCCGTGTCAAAACCGCTTGGTTTGAACAGCTCTTGCTGGGATACCGTACTTCAGGCGGCAGAACAGTTTCAGGTGCTCCTTTGAACTCTTCAGGCAAAGGCTGACATCTCCAAAACTCGAAATCTGTTGAAATAATTTATGATAATTTGAGTTAATTAAGCATGTTTCAAACACCTGCAAACCTTCAACATCCATTGGACATATCCCTGGAATGGAGGATGAAGCTGCGTCTCTATTGGAAAAGATGGTCAAGATGTGGATAATGACTCATGACCCCGCCTCTTCTTTTCACCTCTACATTCAACATCACTTCATGTTCGTCGATATCCAACTGCATTGTTTTGCCTTCCTTTTTTCATGACTATGGTACTTTATCAGAGTGTTGTTCCTCAGGCGTGAAATGGATGACTGGCTAGGGTGATAACTGGACGATGAGGGTCGGTCCGCTCTTTGGGCGTTGTTTCTGTAGCGTGACATGTGTTGTGTCTGCTGCTTGACATATTTTCATTGTGTTCCTGATGCGTGGCATATGCTAATGACTATGAGACTATGATGCATCATTCTGATGGTGCTTCTGTTTTGCGACACAGACTAACGTTGCTAGCTGCCATCCTACCTTATTGATCTTATTGGGTTTTGCGTATGGCGTATGGGTTTCGTGGCACACATGTTTAACAACAGTACGCTATGAGGGTGGTGTTCTTGTTGCGTGGCCTTTCCTCATGATCATGTACACTGTTAAGGTTGCGGAGGCAAGGGACAGGAGGAACATAATGAGCCAATTGCCAGGGTAGTAGGCAGTGTCTCCAGACAAAACAAACATGTGACATCATGTGACACAAACACCCCAAAGCCGTCCTCCACCGTCACGTTTTCATACAGAGCATTGTGCTGAAGACACACACCCAACCTCAAAACATCATGGATTTGTTAAGAACTTGCACGGTTCGAGATGTAGACGGAAAGCAGCCTACAAGGAAGGCACAAATATACGTCATGAAGCAGTCCAGAATGTCAGAGAATCAAAACAAATCTAAGCAAATCTAATACACATGTACATATATATATATATTATAAACGCAGTACCACACCCCCACCACACCACAGGGGGGAGGGGGACAGTACTATGGCTGATCCATGGCCATGGCCGGGGGAGGGGGGTTGGAACGCTGCATCATATATATGGGGGGGTGTGGTACTGCGTGTATATATCTATATGTATGTGTATATGTATATTATATATATATGTAGATCTTTTAATGTATTCATGTAATTTATGTAAATATATATATATAGACATATGTATATTTATATATATGTATATATATATATGTATATATATAGGAAGTAGATACATAGCGCATGTACATACGACTATAGGTAGCAGCTAGGTACTTTGAGGGAGGCTGTGTTCTACATAGGTCGTCTATGAGGTAGCATGTCACTAGAAAACGCGAGGCTGCCAGGAATGCTACC
>Ga0126342_10007037_pt1 | contig 20032 bp, 15 predicted proteins | sample Cyp1metagenome_FD_92528 | JGI IMG/M metagenome (GOLD analysis project Ga0126342, IMG submission 92528) | Coral microbial communities from Lord Howe Island, Old Settlement Bay, Australia - Cyphastrea 1 metagenome | ecosystem: Host-associated > Invertebrates > Cnidaria > Coral ... | reverse complement strand
CATTGAGCCGCTTTTATACAAATTAGGATCAGTAATAACTGTTCTGCAAGGTTGCCTTGCAGCATCATCAAATTCCCCTTTGGTGCGGTTCATGGAACCGCACACTAGCCAATTCAAGGTTTTTTTGGAGAAACATGAATGTGTTGTTTTCCACAATGTTTCAAAAATAAGCTCAAAACATAATGCTTTCTGAAGCAAAACAACTTAGAGAACTTATAAGTCTTGCAAGTTACACTTAGAGAATTTAGGTTTTAAATAAAAAAAATAATCATTGCTAAGTTTTCCAAGTTAACTTGTAAGTAGTGCAAGTGCTTAAAGTGCTACAACTTACTTATAACTTTCCTACTCCAAACCCAGCCACCCAGTAAATCCACCAACACTGCGAACAAAAACTACCCGTCGCCAAGGTGCTGTTGGCTTTCAGGTCATCCAGGCAGTTCACTGCCCAGTCTATATTGCCCCATGTTGGTGAACATTTCCACGTAATGCATGTTTAATCGATTTCGGCTCAATCAACAAGTATTGACAATTACTGGTTGGTGGTTTCGACCCCTCTGAAAAAAATATAAAATCAGTTGGGAGGATGAAATTCCCAATATATGCAAAAAAAAATCATGTTCCAAACCACCAACCAGATTATAAATGGTTCTATATAACTATACATAACTTTATTAAAACCAAATGTCCAACCCGAACCGGTCAATATCATAAAAACAGTCAAACAGTCATGGCTTTATAAACCGCAGTAACGCCGTTAACGATAGTCAAAATTACCACATACAAACCGTAGTGAAACAGTAGCTATCCACCAATCTATCTAACATGCTAAGTATATGTATGTATATACATATATATATATATATACGTATAGTTAATATTGCCATAAACCCTAGTTATTAACTCATCTATATCTGATCTATGGTATCTATAGTTACAAGTGCCATAGACCTCATATTAGTTATTTCAATTTTATCTTAGACCCCACTGAAACATCAGCTATAAACCAATTTGATGGCTATAATTCGACAATCAATCTCAACAAGAATCCGTCCCAAACACCAAGAACAATGGATCAACACTGAACAAAAACCCATAGGTCTGAGTTTTCTGTTGATGAAATCCCCCAATTTCACCCTTTTTGCTGGGCAAATCCGGGTCCGAGTTGTCCAAGTTACAGCACCCGCCTTTGGTCCAGCAGAATGGCCCGGGAATCCCCCACGGTGGCCACCCACACTGCATCGCGGCCTGGGCCACTGGGGATGGCAATGGGTCAGGATGAAGCCCATAAATTGGTAGGTTTTAATTTCTGGCTTTCCCAACTATTTACTAGTTAATATTAAGGATGTCGGAATGATCCCATGAAGCATAATGGACATTGAGTGTCATTGAAAATGAATGATCGCTTCTGATATCATTATCATGGATATACTATCATTAATAAACTAATTATACAATTTATACATACCCTCAAATCATCTAAGTCATTAGCCCATTTTAGTATTGAAACCAGTGGTGTCGGGCATTTGCCATTTTTAGAAACCGCCATGTTAATACCCAATATTACAGAAATTCATATCCCATGATAACACTAGATCTTACAGATATTAGAATGCCATACTGATAATAATGATTATTTAATCTGACCTACACAGTGTATCACATACAATATTAGAGGGATATCATCCCCAATGGTTTGTCATTGAGTTGACCCCTATGCGGGATGATGTAAAATGACCCCCAAATGGTTGGTGAATGGGATGGCTTATTATTGGGTTTACCTGATTGAATAAGAGATACAAGATTGGATCCAAACACATCCAAGGTACTTCACCCCCGAAATCATAACCCAAATACTTGCGCAGTTACTTGGATAGGGACTAATATCCAATATATCCCATCAATATTCCATGATAACAATAGTATACAATGATTTTGAATACAATCATAATGGGGGTTGGCTGATATGTATATATATATAGCAGTTAAAACCGTGAATATGATTTCACCCATTGTGCAATTTTTTTAGGGATGGTTTACTCTATAGTTTACTATTATAGATGCTTGACATATGTTTGATAGTAAACCATCCCATACCATCCCCAAAATGATATCAATTCTTTTTACTTAGTGTATACTATTGTCATTATGGGATATTAATGGGATATTCATGGGATATATTGGGAATTAGTCTCTATGGATCCACATGGGGTATATACTTGACATTACTGGGATGGTTTACTATTACTATGATTATGTTCTTGCCATTAGACATATCTTAATCGTTACTATGGAATATTCATGGATATTTGGTATTAGTCCCCATGTCATCTTGGGGAAGGTTTAAGATTTTTTGATACCAAATACTTGACATATTTTATAAATATGGGATAACGTCGTATATTTGATTACGATATTTTATGATATTCTGTGGATATACTATGTTATTATATATATACATACTTGATCATACTTGACATTACTGGGAAGGTTTACTCTTACTATTGTTATGTTTTTACTATTAGTTTTTTTGAAAACCATCCCGAAAATTACTAATATTATTACTAATATGTTTCTAATTACAAAAAACAAGTAGCTATACTATTACTATCATCTTCGCAATTGTTCGGGAATAATTACTAATGCTATTATTAACATCGGCCTTATTACTACTAATAACAAACATTCAAACATTTCATGTTAATACTAGTTAATAATGTTGAACCTATTTTGAAAAACATGTTAGTAGTCAATTATATACTATTACTACTGTTACTATTAATAAATGCAAGTAATGTTCCAAAATATAAATATTATGAGCAAAGAACACACTAATAAATACTACTAATGGGTAGCTAATAATATTACCCAGTTTGTAATAATTACCCAGTACACTTATAAATACTACTAATAACTATTATTAGCATTGATGTTACAAGATTCTAGTAGTTAATAATGTTACACTAATGTTACACCACTACAAAATGTTACAAACTAATATTGCTACTTAAATGAATTGTCTAACTACACTAGTATTACAGTAATATCCATATCAAACATTAATTTCACTAAGATCAGTTACTATATAAATGTTAATAGATGGTTATAGTAATATCAAAGATCCATTATTAATCAGTAACTGTATGTTCATAACTATCACTAAGATCAGAAATATATATATATATAAATTGATATAGTAAAATCATAAACATATAATTAGATAAATGGATGATATCAGCTATAATATAAACTATTATCATTCAACATATATGTTTTAATATCAGTTGATATATATATATATATATATATATATATTAAATATTCATATAGTAAAATCATAAACATATATATATATATATATGTATATAATAGTTTAATGATATCTATTCATAATAACAACTGATATTATAACAACATTTATAGTAATATTAATATCAAACATTTCTCTCTGGGTCTCCCCGACTCTTCGGGATCAAGGCCACCGTCGCCGTGGAGCCGCAGAGGTCTAGGTCTTTGCCCATCTCCACGGCGAACGCCTGGGAAAACGTAGGGAAGAACGTGGGAAAACGGCGTGGGAAAAAACGTGGGAAAAACCTGGGAAGATGTTGAAAGAAAGGGCAAACACTTGGGACTTGAAGATTTTTGTTCATGGATTTCATGGTGAACTCATGAAATTGGGTGAATTCTCCCCATTTTTTCATGGTAAACTGGTCAACATCACCATTCTGGCATGCTTTTTCATGGTGGGGTGGCCATGGACCGAATGAAACCATCTTTTTGAAGTCAATGATTTTGTGGACGGAAACATGGAGAGGAACAAACATGGAACTGCTTCATTGAAGTTTGGACAGAACAAAAGAAACAATGTAGCTTTCATACTGAAAAATAACGAAATAATAAAAAAAAAACAAGTACAAAATCAGCAAACATGAGAAACCATAGCACTTTAAACAAAACATGTGGAATGACTTGCTGACAACAAAGCAGTTGGTTGAAAAACTATATAGAATACTTTAGATGCATATTCGAGTTTTGGTTTCAACAAACAAACAGAATCCAGCCAGACTTCACGAATAAATCATGATAACACCACCTCTACATATTCGGAAGAAAACATACTGTATTCATCCTGAAGATGATGATAGCAACAAAAATGGTTGAATTGGTCAATGAGAAAAAAAACAACAAAAATCCACTTCACACGTCCTGCTATACCCACATCCGCCTGTCCCATGTGGCCTGCGGCAAAAAAGACATGAAAGGGTGGATGGCCGGATATTTTTTTGGGAGGACATGCTTACATTCACCCAAAAGCTCCCAAAGTGCTTACCATATAACCGCCACTCTAGCCGCCTCCAACTCTGCTTCTGCTTCCTTGAAAGCATGCGTCAATGCCTCCGTCAAGCGACTTTGGAGGGTGACACATTCCCTGTGTTTACACAGTAAGGATCTTTGATCTATGTTTTCATCCTGACATATGCCACTAAATCCCATATATAATTCCTTGTTGATAGTTAAATATCCATTTCAAAGTCCCAGTTTTGATGATGAAGCTCGTATGTTGGACACTTCAATTACCTATGTTCATAAAGTTCACATGTTGACTAAACACACACACACAAGGACAATGACTTGTTGATAAAGTCACATGTTTTACAGTTCAATCCAATGTCCTTTTGATTACTGTAAAAAACAATTGTTGATGGTTGAATCATCACGGCTGCAGCGAGGCCGCCCACGGCCCGGCCCGCCTTGTCTGCGTCGCCGCTCTTCAGCCACTCAGCACAAGGCTCCTGTGCCAACACAAAGGGGACGTTGAAAAGAAAAAACAGGGCCCTAGGGAACTAAATCACTACGTTGGTTGATGTCATTCATATACATTCATATGTCATTAACCATGAAAATACCATTGGGGTGTGTGGAAATTAGAACTATAAGTGACTATGTATATATATATATATTCACCAACAGAAATTGAGATTTGACCAAGCAGAATCGGGATTTAGCCAAGAGGAATGTTGACTTGTGTAGCCAACCACCAATCAAAATAACGTGGAAGTAGGCAGCGTCACTTGAGCCATTGGGACGGACCTCCAAGCACCACCCAGCCCAGCAAAATGGAGACATCAAATCATCCAGATTCAATCAAGCTTCCAAACAATCAATGGTTATAAGCTGTCGGTATGGTAGTGCTTGTTGTTCGTGATACACGTTGATTGATGAGCTCCTGGTGTATAAGCCCTGATTGTTTGGGGGGAACATCTTTGGGGCGGAGTGAATCCCCATGAAAAAGATGGATCACCTGATTGGCAGTTTCATCACAAGAGCACTGCTGGCCTCTTGGAGAAAGTGGGGCACTGTTTCCTCAGACGTGGCTGAAATCCAGGTGACAGGGAATTCCTAAGTGTTCCTAAGTTAGGCAAAAGTTCGGTTAAAATTCTTAGGTGGAGTAGAAAGCTGTCTGACTTCTCAGGCAAAAACATCATGCAGCATTTCCCCATAACGCAGCCGCAGCATTGCATTCACCCTTTGAGACCAAAACATGGAACCATGGAGGTTGTTGGGGTGGTGACACAAATATTTTAAAGAGAACATGGGCCAAAGTCAGTGGATTGGTTAAAGGGAAAACCTTAACTGGAAACCATTGGCACCCTTAATTAAAGACGGTTCCTCTAACACTTTCCATATCTTTCCATCATCCACTTCAAGGACATGAAAATACAGCTGTGTTTCCAAGCACATTGGTTGTTTGATGTGTGTTTGTGCCCCTCACAGTTCTTGAACATACCCGTCTCTACAGCCAGTCCTAAATATAGGTTGTACAAACATTGTTGTATTTGCATGTATTTGTATCATGCTATATCCTACTCACATGTTTTGTTGGCCACAAAGCAATATTACCCCATTATTTCAAATCGTAAACCAGAGGACAATTTTGAAAACAATGCTTCCTCCTGACAATAAGCGCCACCCAAAAAAATGGCTTAGTACTGAATATGTTCATGTTGGGATTCCTTTTGTAGGGGTTATTCGTAGGGGAATGAAATTGGTTGCACCTATATTTGTGAAAAAAATGATTTGACCCCCCCCTGTCTTTTCCAACCGATATCACTGAGATTATCAGTTTGGTTGGCCAATACCCCGTGATCACCGACAAGTCGGACGCCTGAGATGATGATCGCCAAGACTCTGTGATGCGCTGAGCAGGCCAGTGGCCGTCAACACCATGACCATCAAAGACACAGAGCACCTGAGGTAACAATGGTGGATTTTCAACCAACAAACATGGTGATATTTCTCTCCATGTATATATATATATGTATATGTATGTATAATAATATATAATATGTAATATACTTAGATATTTATTTGCTCAATGTGCCCTTACAGTATCAAAATGGCAAGCGCTAAACTACCTAAGGTTCAAGTACCCAGATCCACTGTCATAGGAAACATAGGAATATGACCCATGTATGTACTGATATTATATTAGACAATATATATATATATATATATACACAATAGTATTCTATATGACATACTATATATATATAAATATATGTATATATATACGTACTATATATATATACACAAGAATACAATAGTGATGTGATCTCCATGGAAGTTCCGGCACAGTTTCTCCTTGTCCATCTCTGCCATCTGCATCGCATGGAATGGCCATGCACTTTTCAAGTCGGAAAGGCAGTTGGAGATAGAGTTAGTGTGTCCAAGAATTGACTCATCTGGATGCAAATTTATGATGATTTATGTACTGTCAGCATTCTCTAGCGCCAGCGTATATAGAGTGATTTCATTCTCAACACCATCTCTCAATGAACTAAGGTGTAACTGGGTACCCTGACCCCAACCTGGTAGTAAAAACAACATTTAGTTATAAAATACTAAATGCTATGATCTGCGAATCCATCCAAGGAGGTGGCTACGTTAGCTGTCATTAAGGAGTCTTTGCGAGCCAGAAATTGGATCGTGACATGAAACCATCATTCCAGTAGCCCATGGGGAGCCATGGGAGCCGAGGTGCCATCCACTCATTGGGCAGCTTGGCAATCAAAAAGTTATCCTAGCGAAATTCGGCTCGAAGACGGCTCCAAAGATAGGGCACCATGGGGTAAACATACAAAAAGATGTGGACAACCGATGGTTTCCTCATATAGGAACATGACCTACAAATAGTGGGTTCTCCACATCTAGCTTACAGGAGGAAGGATCGAAATCATAGAACAGCACTTTCCCCATAACAAGAAACGCAGTTCATTGGGGAATACCTCATGTCTGGACAAACCTGGCAATATCAATGCAATATCATAGAACACAGAAAACAATAGTCATATTATTGACATGATCGTAACTAAGTGTGGTCTTACGGGGGTTCTTATAATTCTTGGGACCTGTGAAGAGGTGAGGAAATTGATGAACCGCCAGCAGTGCTAATGTGACTTTGAGAGGCAAGAATCCTCCGATCGAGGGAAGCTAAAACGAAGGTCTTTGATTTGAACATCACCATGCTTGTTCACTGGTAAATCATACATGGTAATATAACAACATTTGTGCTAATTGGTAAAGCCATGGCCCATACATGTCCCATCACCATGTGTGTTCATTGGTAAATCAGTTTAATATAGAAATCGCAGGATGGATAATTATTAATGACCATACAACATATATCAGTAATTTATTGCACCATCACCGTGGGCCATGGCTTTGCTGCGGCCCAAATAACCACAGGGTAAGTTCACCATTTTGGTGTGTGAACTCAGAGATGTGACATTCGCCGCCTTGATGTTCCAGCTCAAACCGTTTGCTGGTTGGTGGTATACCTACCCCCTCTGAAAAAATATGAAAGTCAGTTGGGGTTACTATTCCCAATATATGGAAAATAATCCAAATGTTCCAAACCACTAACCAGTTTGCTAATTTTTAGTTCCATTGACGGTCTCAAGAACTGCTTTGTGGCGACAAGCCATCTGGGTTGAGGCCCCATCTTTCCAGTTTGAATCCATATTATTTATGCTGGGCAAAGTCAACCATAAGATTGGTTATATAGTTCAACCATCAGTTCTGTATCAAGATACCCACCCCAACATGGAATCCTATGGGTCCAGTGGAACCAAAGTTTTGAGTCGTTCACAGTTCATCCCATTTCTCTAGCCTGGTTTGAACATACCTCTAGAGTAATGCCAAGTCCCTCCAACACCTCGAATGAAAGGAATCCTTTCATAGGCCCCCCGAAAAATCAGGGGATATGTCGCAGAGTTCTGCTGGTCCCACCATGTCACACCTGTGGATGCTCAGAAAAAAAAAAACGATGGAAAGATGTGTTTGTCTGAGAGTAAAATTAGGGCAGCCCTAAAACCATCGGTCAATCACCATGTTTCTTGTTAAACAAGCAATTTGGGGTATAGCACATGTTCAGACACGCATGATCCCAAAGTATCTAACTTGGTTTGTAATATCCCCATTGTACCATTATATCCCAGCTACATCCCAGATAACCATATGCCATCATATCCCCTTAAATTGGTCTCCAAAATCCACATGGAATATCAGTAAAACAATGTATAACACATTAATTGTTTGCTATGGCTCCCATAAAATCTCCCCAGAAAACTTCCCCCATGGGTCTCCCGCGAGATTTGAAGGCGGGCCCCAGGGCTCCTGCCCTACGCTGCAGTCGCCTTTGCTCTTGCGACCTTTACAACAAGTGGCCTCGGCGGGCCGCCCCGGCTTCGCCCAGGCGAATCCACTCACGGATAAAATTTAGTGTGCCCTGAAACATGTTGAAACCTATGCATATATATATATGTTTCTGTAGTACTATACTTTAACACGCTAGTATCTACGAAACTGTACATATTATCCTACACACTGCAAAGCATGACTTTGAATAAAGGTGCGCGTAGAGCATTGTTTGTATACTGAAGCCTAACATGTTGCAACAATTATGACAATGTGCACAATTCAAACAATGCATTCAAGCTATGGCGTTGAATTGTGAGATATTTACATACACTAGTTTTTCATGTCTTTGTGTCTGTATCTGCACCGCATGTCAAAGAAATTGTTAGCACAGTCCATTCGTAGGCTTCTCTTAAATTAACATCAACAGAGCACATACAAATAGGAAGTGGGAGCATCACACAAGTAACGTCCAAATGTGGTAAACCTGAACATCACGCTCAATGTGGTGCATGTCAAGAGCTGGTAGAAGATGGTGTCAAAGTAGATCTATGGTTTATAAGTGTGTTTTTCTTTGCCTTTGCCACATTGGTGATGTGTATGTCAAATTATATCCTCATTTGTTGTCGGTAAATCCCCAAGGATTGATGCTAGATTCTCATTCAAGAATGGTTTCACCGCATGATCACCTGTCTTCCCGTTTTTCTGATTGAAACCCTACGTTTCCAGGTGAATTTACCCCATCTTTATTGCTGCAGGATTTTTCATGTTACACCAGTTACCATGGAGCTGATGCCAAGCAGCAGCCACACCCCAGTCAGAAGCCACACGAGCTACAAGGTCTGGCTCCTGCAGAAGCGAAGAGGCTCAAGCGGTTCTTTCACCGCAGTTCTCAGTGCCATTAAGAGATTGTTGATCTGCAAAACCAAGGCATCAGTGCAAGGTTCATCATCTCGCCTTGCAGGGTTCCTTCAATTTCTTAGGAAAGATTGACCCTAGTCAATGCTGAGTCTCTGGATTTTATAGGACATCATATTATTCCTGGCTTATTCCATTTTCTCTGATCAATTAGTCAAATATTCGTTGGGGACGTGTGAACCGTACTAACACTTACAAAATGGGATGACCCTCCGAGTGGACAAGCATCAATCTTTCACGGCAAATGATCATTTGGAAGAAATGCCCCAGTTTCCAGGGTTCAGACACATTCCAAAAAAGGATACAAATAACTAGAAAATGGGATATTGTTTGAAAGTTGTTTGAAGATTTTTAGGTCCAGAAATGGATGAGTAAAGGAAGCATTCACTAAATGACTAAATATGTCATATCTCCTAAAATCACTATATAAATGCAACGGGACCACCTTTCACCATGTGTTTCCCTAAACTCGACCAATAGCTTGGACGATGTTTTTTTTTGCCCTGTCTAAACGCTCCCACATTACCGTAATACTATGTAGTAAGTGGTTAATAATAACCATACTATGGACCACTTCTTCTATGTGTTTGTTCCCAATTCTTTCATATTTTCCCCACGTATTGTCCCGTTCTATTCTCAATTTATCCACTCATACCTGAAGTTTCCCCAATCCACAGTTAATTAATATTTCATATGTTTGGGCGCATTGCTTTCTAAGAAATTAACATGGCTTGGAAATCTTGATTTGTAGAATGCAGTTGTGGCCCTTTACCAGTTATAAGTACTTATAACCCGATGTATATAATGTATATAGAATGTATACTCCCATAGGAATAACCAATTATAATAATAAATGGCCATATCTATGGGAAACGGAAAAATCATGAAAAAATCGTCAAAGTAAATGAGTCCAGCAATCCATGCTTGATTACCAGAGGGGACCCCATTCGCGACCCTTTGATCTAACATATGGATACGGGCCCATGAAAGTAGATCATTCACCTATTCAACAGTAGTTTTCCTACTTACCTAATTTTGTTTCGAAGCAGTACAGACGAAACAATATGAATTGATTAGATTGCTATATATTGTTTGTAACTAAAACAATATTGTTTGCAACTAAAACATATTCCAAGATATCATAACTATAGTTTTCATATGTTTTCATGATTTTTCATCGGGTTTTACCAAACAAACCTAAAACCCATTGCGGTTGGGCCACCGGCGCCTCCTCCTCAGTTCCGCCGCGTTTCCGCCAGCTGCGCCGCGTGAAGGGCTCCTCAGAGGCGCTGAAGATCCTTGGCAGCGAGAGAGTCCCTAAAGGAGGGATCCCATTCTGTTTTTAGATGGGATGCTGTCTTCTCTGTGATTTCTTTTTGGGATACTACATATATATATATATATATGTATACATATATATATATATATAAATTATACATAAGTATGCATATTATACGTATATACACATATATATATACATACATACATGTATATTCGTTATATGTTAAGTCTCTGGTTATTGAAGATGGTCGATTATCTATACGGGGTAGCTGAGGATTGATTGGATTAAGTATGGCTAAGTTAGGATTGGTCAAATGGTTGCCAGCGGGTGATGAATGATAATGTTGAGAATAAAGGTGGGTAATAGTGGTAAACGTGTGTTTGAAAAAGGTGGATACCCATAAATGGCCACTTTAACAGAAACAATAATGATAATACATTGGCTTTGGGGGGACCCTATATTTTCAGTCAGACCCAAATGGATGTTTCTTAAAATGGGGGGATCCCCAAATCATTCGTTTCAATATGTGTCAATACGAACAAGGTCTAATTTGGGATGGTTTGGGGCATCTCCCATTTTACCATCATAGTGTATCCCTAAATCTATTGGTTTACCATATTCTACCATAGCTTTTCTTACATAATTGGCAATTTTATGGATGTCCCCATTTTCAGACACACCCAAACGGACAATTGGAAAGGTAGAAACATCTGTAACTAGGCTTATTGGAGATACATCTGTAGTTACTTTGGTTTACCAACTTATATGCGGGGGAACCACCTTGAATATATATATATATATATATACACACACTTATTGAGATATCAATATCGGGATATATATATATATATGTATATGTATATATACCAAGGCTACCATCATTGCATCACAAAAGTCAAGTTGCAATATCATTGGATCTTATGCATTCTTTGGGAATTATCATTATCATAATCAGATGACCCTACTACAATGGGATTATACTACTACATTATAAACCAGAAACCGTATACTTTATATATTTACATGCTGTATTACAATATATATCTCATTTACTTTTGTCACTATAGCCATTAGAGAAACCAATACTATATTGCGATACAATATACTATACCATTATTACATTATAATAGTCACAATCATATCAACTAATGTCCTGGCACATACTGATTAATCATAATCCCAGGTATCTATCATCATACTATATATCCTTACTATTATAGTTACTATATCATCAAACTATATCCAGTACACGTATATTGTGACAGTCAAATGGGTATGGGTCAAAGTTAGATACCCCTAACAATGGATGGTTAATATTCAAAATAGACTAAACCCTGTGGTCCCCCAGTTCTTTAAGTTAGATGCTTATATTCCCACTATCTTATATACTGGATACAGTAATATCATGTAATATCTTTATCCATTAAACCACTCTAATGCTATTATACACTGGGTTCATAATTATTCATATTATGTGAAACCATTGTGAAACAAGTAATATACCATAATAACAAAATAATAATGATAAAAAACAATAATAGTAACTAGGAGCACGGCCTTTAGAAGGCCGTGGGTTTTTTGTGATCAGCGGGGTATCATGGATGATGTTTGATGTGCTCGTGCCAACAGGAATTTGTTTGATTTGATTTTTAAGGCTGTTAACCCCTTATCCTGGTGCAGTTTTTCAAAAACAGGCATTTCGCCTAGACGAAACTACCATTCTTGGTGTTTTTGCCGATTCTGAAACTAATTCGACCTGACATGTTTTGAGTCCCCTTTTGGTCAGAGCAACGCTTCGAGATGCTTCGAGTGCTTCCAAGAACCTGTAAGGATCTGGATTTTCTAAGCTACAACGCCAGCACCACATGAACACATATTGTGTCACTGAAGGGTGCAAAGTGGAATGCCCACGGTCTTTGTGTTTCAAAACCATGTGAGCTGGCAAGAAGTCTTTTAAAGACTTCCAGGACCGGTCCAACGTTTGGGTCCCGGAGATGTTGGAAAGTTCAAGAAAACTGACAGTAGCGTAGCATGACGCATGAGTGAAAAGTTCAAGAGAACTTACAGTAGCGAAGCATGACGCTTGAGTGGAAAGTTCAAGAGAACTGACAGTAGCGTAGCATGACGCATAAGTGGAAAGTTCAAGAGAACTTACAGTAGCATAGCATGACGCATGAGTGGAAAGCTCAAGAGAACTTACAATAGCGTAGCGTGACGCATAACTGGAAAGTTCAAAAGAACTTACAGTAGCATAGCATGACGCATGAGTGGAAAGTTCAAGAGAACTGACAGTAGCGTTGCATGACGCATGAGTGGAAAGTTCAAGAGAACTTACAGTAGCGTAGCATGACGCATGAGTGGAAAGTTGAAGAGAACTTACAGTGGCGTAGCATGACGCATGAGCCCGCATGAGTGGAAAGTTCAAGGGAACTTACAGTAGCAGCCACACAGTAGCATGTCCTTCATCTGCAAGTTCACTTAAACGTTAATACATGCCCCACCCCACCCCACCCCACCCCACCCCACCACACCCCTCCAATGTCCACAAAACACCACGGCCTTCTAAAGGCCGTGGTCCAACTACTACTATATATATATATAGAGAGAGTTACAAGTATAGACCATTAGTATAATATGAAACACTGGATGATTCACTAGTATAATGGGATAATCATCATGTGAAACCAGTAAATACCATCATCACATACTATTATAATGATCATAAGGTGCTCAGTGTCCATTAGTAATTCCACACTAGTATATATATATAGATAGATATCCATTCATAATTCAATTTCATGATATAAACAGGAAATTACATACCATTGATATACCAGTTATATACTACAATATGCCATTATGATATTATAATCAAGATATACATTTCATTATTACATTAGTATCAGTATATAACAGTAAATTACCATACTATATCTGATGTTATAATCTCATATACAGTAATATAGCCATATTATGGTTAATATTACATCAGGATATACATTCCATGATTACATTAGTATCAGTACATACATACAATAATATACTGTTATGATCAGGATCCGAATACAATACATACTAGGATAATTCTATCAGGATATACATTTATATTATAATCAGGGATCATTATATGAATACATAATATACTAAATTACAATCAGGGATTATACTATTATATCAGGCTATCTATAAATACTATACTGGTTGGTGGTTTGAACCCGTCTGAAAAATATTAGTCAATGGGAAGGAGTATCCCATATATTATGGAACATATAAAATGTTCCCGACCACCAACCAGATAATATGCTATTATTTTGATCAGCTTCCGGCCGGTCACGTCACGTTTTTCCAGGTCTCCAGCCCTCCTCCGGCAGCTGGGCACTGATCTCCTCCGACTCCGTGGCCTTCAGCTGCGCCACCGGCGAGCTCGGCGCCTGGCCGTGGGACGCGGCGATGGTTGGGGCGACATGGGACAGGCCCCCCAGAAGGATAGAAAACGCATGGGAAAAATGGTAACATTCCACCAGAATATGAGGAGAATATGAGGAAAATGGCACTTTTGTAAATGTTTCTTCGATGTCTGAATTTGGAGTTTCAGCACAGAAAAAAATGATGAACATGGGGAAACAAGGATGGGACACAAGAGGTAAAGCATTGGAGGTATTCTCTCGTAAAGTCACAAACATATATGCGGGAAAAAAAACATATATACGGTGTTTCGCATTGACACTGATCTTACAATATGCTGGGTTTTCACATGGCTTTCCACATCGACATTGGTTTGCTAGAGGGTAAACATGTGGAATCTGACCACCAATAGAATGATCTACCTTGTGGAGGGGATGACCAACATTGACCAACCAAGGATGATGGGGGTGAACATATAACAAGTCTGTAAGATGCCAAGGAAATAAGCTGGATCTGTAATAAAGACCCATCAAGAGAAAACTCAAAGCTTCAAATTGAGCCGACAAACGCGGATCAAACATATCATGGTTGGCTGGTCTGAACCTGAACCTATTGCCCTATGGACCTGATGGCTCGATGAACAAGTGGGCGTCCAAGGGCACCTTTCAAGGGTTGCCTGATATAAACAGTGTATGGATGTCCACATATGTAAAAAAAATGGCAATTAGCAATGGAATCGAAAGGCTGATCGCCATTTTGCCTGTTAACATGGTGATTTTGGGGGGACAAACCAATCATAACCCAGATCCCAAAGTATCCTCATGTCACGGTGGATAAAACATCTGCATTTCTTGTGAGTTGAATCTTGAGTACATCCGATCCACTTTGTGACTTTAAGTGAGGGTTTCAAATCACTTAACTCATAATTTGTTGATACTTGTTGGTACCTGTATATACTCAGTTTTTTGTTTACGCTTGCGAAGTGCGTTTCCAATCTCTTCCATTTCAATCCCAGATGGCCTTGGCTCGGGCCTCCTTCAATTTCCTGCGATTTGCGAAGGGAAAATCGAGATTTTTAATCCATTCCCTCAGTCTACATTGTATGTATATATTGTATGTGTATGTATATATGTATATATATATACATGTGTTTGTTTATATTTACCAGACTTGGTAGTCATTGCAGTAGTCTATTTTGAGCCTTTTTTAAGGCCTAAACTTCACATTTGACACACAGTCCTGAGCTCTTCCAGGAATTTGGGATCGGTGATCACCGTCTGATGCCGCGCAGGCGCCTCATCATCGTACCAAGATGGGTCAAGTTGCCTATCACAAGAAACCATGACTGGGAAGAAACAAAACATCCAGCTATACTTTGTTATTTTAGATTCACAATCATATGGGGCAACAAAAACATCCAACTATATCCAGGATTCATGTGTTTTCGTACTTCAACTGGATTTTTTTTGAAGCATGTAGAGACAAACACTTCAGACAATGAATGAGGCGGGGGAGGGAATCAGTGTGTAGCAAAAATGCGGGATATCAAACATCCGTAATATTTGGTCTATCCAAGTTGGATAAGTTTGAAGCATAATGGTTATATAGTTGGTTACCTGTCCAGGACTTTCAGATGAACCAAAACATATCAAAAAAATAGCAACGTGAATCGAACTGATATACACAGAGAAAAGAAGTGGGTTTCAGTCGCGATAGTTTTTGTCCTACAAGCCATGTAAAAATGCTGAATACTCCAATTCCAGTTTACACTTGGGTAGCTGTACAGGATTGAAGTAAATCAGAACATCAAATTAATGGTCGGTTTCCCGATGGAAACCAATTTTACAGTTTGTCTTTACACCTTCACGTATATATCATACAGTATATAATTACATGAATCATATTGTGACTACCAAACATGCAAAGAAACTCCATTGGCAAACCATCCGAACCCAAAACATCCGCAAACCCTCTAAATTGTATATACAGTATCATAATTATATATATAAATATAAAATTATATATATGTGTATATGTGTACACACAACGTTGCAAAGGGTTGCAGTGCAACAACTGTGAGGCGAAGAGTTTACCATGCGCGGCACGAACCTAGCCACAGGCCCAATGCCAAACAGTTTGCGGTAGGTGGACATGTTTGATCTATATAAAACCTAGGGTTTGTCGGAAACTGGTTACCCCTAAATCACGAGTTCATCATCATGTTCGTGTTCACAGCTAACTGAAGTTGATTCATGTTTAGATCATGGGATTGTCTCTTTCTCGCAGTCCTTTCTGTTGAGATCCGGCCATCATGTTCAATCGTAAGCGTAGATGTTTTTATCTTGACCTCATATCCGTTTTTAGGTTTTAACTCACACTTAATAATTATATATGGTCTCGTGTTCCGTGTTCCTACCCCCCCATGGGCATGGGTCCCCAGGTAGCACCCCTTCCCTTGTATTTGCAAGCTATTGGCAACATTTCTGAGGTCCAGCCTCGTATTTGCTAGGTCATTGCAGCATTTCTGACTACCAGCCTCGCATTTACTAGGTACATGCTATCTTTTAGAAGACCTACGTAGCACACATACTCCCTCAAAGTACCTACGTGCTACCTATAGTCATATATACATGTGCTATGTATATACTTCCTATTTACTACTGTACCTGTGTACTCTCACAACACTACATGTGTTTAACAGTTTAACATATACCGTACTTACCATACTTTCCAATGATACCATACATACCATACATACCATACGAACTTTGACCATACATACCATACCTATCATACCTATCATACCTATCATACCCATCATACCTATCATACATACCACACATACCATACATGTGAAACACATTTACCACACCTACCATACATACAATACCAAACATACATGCCATACATACCATACCTACCTTACATAGCAAACATTCCAGACCCATCATAGTAACCATTCATACCATACAAACCATACATACTGTCACATCAAACATACCATACCCAACAGACTTACATACTATACTTACCATACATACCAAACATACCATACATTCCAAACATGCCATACCAAACCGACCATAAACACCATACAAACACAACATACCATACCACACCCCCACCACACCACAAGGGGGGGAGGGGGACAGTACCACACCCCACCACACCACAGGGGGGAAGGGGGACAGTACTATGGCTGACCCATGACCATGGCCGGGGGGGTTGGAACGCTGGACCATATACTATTATAATGTTTTCTTGATTCTCCAGTCGTCTTGAGGGTTGCTCATGAAGATGTCAATACAATTTTCCCAATCCCGGTCGGCTCCCCATCTGCACCGTGGCATAGTTGGCTTCGCTCTTGGTGCGTCGAAGGCTCCCCTTGCGGTCATCCCAGGCCGACCCTAATGCTTCCGCAGTATGGAAAATAGATCATTTGTAGATGGTTTACCTCTGAAAAAGGATGATGTTTCAAAGCTGTGTTAGTTACTTTACGGGAGCCTCCAGTGAAGATACACAAGATAATAAGATACAGTAATAATTTTCTTCGAATGATCCCCGCCCTGACACAACATTCTGTCAAAGTTTCTGTCATTCTGCCTAAGTATATATGGCAGGCATATATAAAGATATATATTTCTGACATTCTATCTGACATGTTTTCTGACATATGCTCTGACATTCTATCTGACATTCTATCTGGCATATATTCTGACATGTTTTCTGGCATATATTCTGACACTCTTTGTGGATTCTATCTGGCATCTGTTCTGACAGGCATCTATTCTCTCATTCTATCTGGCAAATGCTCTGACATTCATTCTCTCTGGCATGTGTTCCGAAGCTGGCGATATGGTGTTCGGGTCCAGGCGTGCCCCACAGCATCCGGAGCTGGCGATATGGTGTTCAGGTCCAGGCGTGCCCCACAGCATCCGGAGCTGGCGATATTGTGTTCGGAGGAAAAGGAGGAGGGATAAGAAGAAAAGGAAGAGGAGGAAGAGGAGGAGTGGCACCTTTGTGAAAATCTATATAGAGAACCCTCAAAAAACAAATGGAAAATCACTTGTTTCTAGCATCTATCTTATTCTGCTGGAAGATGCCAATAGAATATTTCCAAAAATTGCAGCTGTATAAACATGCCTTCATGGAGCATCAGCAAAAGCCTCATTCAGTGTTGTCAAACTGGGGAGTCACTCCCCAGTCTTTGCTTGAGCAAATTCCATGGTTGGTTTGTGAATGTCATGGTCCCCCACGCTTGTTGGTATCGCCCCAATTTCTGACGTATAAGCCCCCATTTGGATGGCTGCTCCGAAGTAAGCTTGTGTAATGGGTTTGTGTTATTTTGCTTGGTGTTTTCAAATCTCTGTTTGCAAGTCTGTCAGATTCATTTTTACTACGGTAAATAGAGTGGAATTTGCCATCCAAGTATGTTCTGATATGGACATACAATATGACAGACCACAAACTCAACTGGAAGGATGGAAGGTATCAGCCTTCATACCAAATAGTATGTGTATATATATATATATATTCACATCGTATTCCCATTATATTTAAGTGTTGTATAGCAAGCCCAAATCTCATCCCATTAGTATAGTATCCCATGCACATTCCCATTATATTGGCTGGCATTTCCTGATATCATTTGGATTTCATATCATACCCCATCAATGCCTATCTACATTACATTGTATTACCATGATATGACCAATAGTGTCGGCTTATCATGGTTGGTTAATACCTCATATGGTCACTTGTTGCTTATCAATACCCCCATCTACAGTATCAGTATCTTTGTTGATGCTGAATACCCCCATCATCATTGTTGCTAGCCCCATTTATAATATCCCATTCATTCCTATCTAAATATGTGCATATATGTTTTGGTACATATTGTTGCTTAAACCAGTGATAACTTATATGTTAATTATGTTCTACATGGACGATACCAATAACAATCCATGGTACACATTGTTGCTTAAATATCCATTATCCCCATTAACATGTTCAAAACATATAATATTGTTATGTACATGATGCTGTACGTGTTATTATGTATCTACATATCAGTATCCATGATCATTCTCAATATCCCCAAAAATATTTGACATCCCACCAATATTCCATTAGTATCCCATTGATATTCCCATCATATCTCACATTCCCCATATTGCTTGGTTCTTATACTATATATTCCCATTATATTCCCTTAACACCCCGTTATATTGTCGATAAATGTTCCCATATCATTCCCTCTTTTTAGTCCTTTAACATCGCACTTATTTTGTTGATTTAGATTCACACTTAGATATGTTCAGTATATTCATTTTTGATCACATGACATTCCCATGATGCTATTCCAATAACAACTAGACGACGGATGGCCCGAGAGCGTAGAGGAGCAGGGTCTTCTCTTGTTAGTATGGAGACACAATTTTAGAAACAATATATGAAAGATGTGTTATATAGGCAGTCGAGAAGAGGAGTATCAAGACAAAATAGTGAGAAGTGCAAGACAATAGTTTGCATCGCAAACACTTTTACACACAGAAGCTTTTACACACAGAAGCTTTTACCCAGACGCTTTTACACACAAAGCTTTTACCCACAGAAGCTTTTACATACAGAAGCTTTTACACACAGACGCTTTGACACAGACACTTTTACACACAGACACGTTTACACACAGACACTTTTACACACAGACCCTTTTACACACAGGAGCTGCTT
>Ga0126342_10007036_pt1 | contig 20032 bp, 12 predicted proteins | sample Cyp1metagenome_FD_92528 | JGI IMG/M metagenome (GOLD analysis project Ga0126342, IMG submission 92528) | Coral microbial communities from Lord Howe Island, Old Settlement Bay, Australia - Cyphastrea 1 metagenome | ecosystem: Host-associated > Invertebrates > Cnidaria > Coral ... | reverse complement strand
TATAATATATAATATATAATATAAAATATATAATATAGCATATATAATATATAATCTATAATATATAATCTATAATATATAATATGTAATATACAATATATAATATGTAATATATAATATAATATAATATAATATAATATAACAAAATATAATATAATATAACATAATATAATATAAATATAATATAATATAATATAATATAATAATATATACATAGAAGTAATACATGTTGCATAAATATAGATATTATATATATACAGAATTGAAAATGATTGTAAGTTCTCTTGCATTCTACATACAAAACAACTTTGGCGACTGCATGTTTAGTCGAATAAGTTTGGAGAAGTAGTCGAATGAGTCATGCAGGGGCCCCTGTTCGAATTTCCATGAGAGCTCTGGCTCTTCAGTGCCTCACTGGAGCAGATCTGAGTGGAAGTGGTTCGCCATCAACAACTGCGAGCTGCATCAAGGACCGGAAGGCCTTCGATTGCAGAGCAGTGAGCATGGGCAAAAACAGAAATACTGCAGATATTTGCAGATCAAGTGCAGAAATCTTCCATGATCAGCTGAGAAGATACACCGTTTGACTCTTTGATATGGCTACACTGCGACAAGAGGGGATGTGTTCTCTACTGGTTGCGCGAGCACAAGGCCCATAGAGCCTGCAAGTTACTGCCATCTGACCAGGACTCCGCAAGGAAGATTGGAAGCTTGCAAACCTGCACAGCTTCACAGAGGCATGCGAAAACAGGTGAAAATCGATCGTGTTTCACCAAGGTATTGCAACAGATTGTAGATATTTGATGATATTTGTAGATGAGCCGTTTGTGGACTTCAGCTCTGAGCCGCTGGCAACTGATGCTCTGGCCTGCTGTCTGCCGTCTTCCAGTGAACCAATTGGATCGCACAAAGCCTGGCAGAGTTGAGAGCCTGAGTGCTTGGTGCAGCGCAGCTACAGCCTCCGCCAACGAATCCTTTCATCGTTCCTAGCTTTTCTGATGCTTTTCTGATGCTTTTCTGATGCTTTTCTGATGCTTTTCTGATGCTTTTCTCTTGTCGGTCTGATCGGCCCGGCAAAACTTCTCACCAAACACCGGACTCAGCCCACAGCGTAGCAGCTCGCGTTGGTCCGGTTGCAAGCGCTGACATCTTGAAATCAAAGAGCTGAACTGCGCTTCAGCAGATGCTGCAAGCACAGTGAGGAGACTGCCTCTCAATCAATTCATAGACTGAATTTCCAGGTCACAGAAACTTCAACCCTCTCTGATTGCAACACTGCACAACCTGCTCAGAACAGTGAGGGCCTCTGCTGAAGGCTTGCACAATGCCTCTTTGTTGCAGAAATCGCAACACGGGGTCTGTCCTGAAACCAAAACAGGCAATTTAAATTCGTTTTACATACTTTTCATGTCCGCTAAAAGTTGGCTCCCTTTTCTGTTCGCAAACTTCGGCAAAGCCAGTGTAGCTCATAAGTAGACAAGCTGGCAAATGCTTGTAGGGTAGCCCACGTGTGCCCCGAGACTTGGAGTTCCAGGGGCGGCGTCTGAGTGCTTGACATGGCCGGATGACTTTTGTCAACCTCGCAGTGCTGGAGATTCACAAGGGTAAACAGGAAACTACATTGAGGTCTTGTGAGTCTTATGTTTACTTAGTGTTTACGTTTACCATCTTTTATCTATGATTAAATTATAATTAATATTGTCTTATCATTTTGCGCTTTGATGTCCTAGGCTTCAGACAAATCGATCCGAAACCAAAGTTGCAGCAACCTCCATCAAGGGTTCCAGATTCTGCTCACACTCCTGGGACAGGATATCTTTGTTGCGAGGCAAGCACACTGCTTGATGCAAGTAGATCAACAATGATCAAGGTAGCTGAAAGTGACAACCCATGGTGAAAGCACAAGCACGTAATGTACAAACATATGGTGCCAAGGCAGAATCCGTCTTGGATCTAAGGATGCAGCTGGAAGCAACAGCGGCTCTGAAGCGCTGAGGGGAACGAGCATCAAAGGCGCATCAATACTTGATGCTGAACTCAGCACCAGAGAGAGAGAGGTTTGTCCATTCAAGTCTATATACCCGTCCAGTTCCCACACATGCGATTTCAAAACAAGCCAAGTGTTACAGTACTTTGGCATGGAACACTTGAGGATAGCTTGAGCGGGTGTGACTGGGTGTGTCAATCCGTCCATTCTTCGATGTCTGAGGCCAGAACTTCTGCGTCCCAGATCTTGCTGCATTCCATGCAGGCACCACATAGAAACCGTCAAAGGCGGACAGAAATTCATCAGACAAGCCATCTTCTGCCTTGGGCCAGCAATGGCCAGCATACTCCAGCAATGTTTCATCAATGTTTCATGCTTGTCTCCACGAGATCGCAGTTGTACGTTGCTGCCATTTGTTTCACTCCTTCCCTACCCCTGTTTCACCTGCGGCTCGGACCAACTGGACAAATGACCAAAGTGCGCAAAGTGTGGAACTGGCATGTTCATCACTTCCGAAGCCAAGCGACCTTCCAGGAGTTTGGATAGTTTGGCAACTAACTATAGGGAACATGACATCATTTTAGAACATGTGAAGAAATTATAGCTCATTATTGTAGACATGGATATCTGGTACTGGTATCCCCTGTTTGGAACCAATCTATACTTGGCAGGCTGTAAGGCAGAGACCCAGCAGCGGCTTGACGAGTGCTTCCAAGAATGCGCCCTGCCAAATCGGTTGTTCTCTTCGATCTTTAAAACATTGACAAACGAGTAACTGGCTCTAAAACGATCAGAACCAGGTGCAAAACGATGAGAGTATATGAGAGTTATCATTGGCATTGGCATGGGTTTCTCGAATTGGCTGTATAGTATTGGCATGGCTGTCAAGAAGGGAACTGCCTGCAAAGGTTTCGTCCAATGATGCCAGAACGGATGAGGAGGGAGGCGAAGCCCGAATGCTTGGAAGTGCCAGAAGCAAAGCTTCCGAAAGCTGTTCACACTTTTCAACATGTCGAATTCCGAGTTTGTCGGCTTGTTGGCGTAGCCTCTCGTGGCTTCTTGCATCTAGTCCAGACAAATCTAAGGTTGCTTTGGAAGCAAGTTGTTGCAAAACTCGCTGGGCAAACGAGCTTCGGGAGTTGTCTGAGACAAAGGCACAGAAAAGCAGTTGATCTGATCCTCCATCACCAAAACAAGCCACCTTGTTGTCGCAGAGCGGAGCCAGCTTCAACCCTTGCAGCTTTGAAGCCGAATCATCCTGCTCTCCACTCAGAATGAATCCTAAGAGTTTGGAAGCTGCAGCACAACTGTACTTGTGATGTGAGTCCTGACGCAAACATGACAATACCAAAGAACGGTCGACGTAAGCCTTGCGCTTGAGACCTGCAGACGAGAATTCCTGCTGTACTTCAGGAACCACGTCGCAAAAGCGATACTTGCCTTCCTTTGACTGGTACAAGTGGCACAAGTATTCATGCACGGCTTGTCTCTGGTCCACTGTTCCAATGTCATCAGGCAGCGGCTGCACAGAATCCACATAAGATACCAGGGGTGCAGCTGTTCGCAAGCCACTTGCGTCCAAAAACTCCGCAAACTGAGTGTGTCCTGTATGCTTCCCGAACTGAGTCTGTCCTGTACTGCCTGTCTCAAAGGAAAGTACTGGGAAAAGTGCGCTGTGGCTGAGGGAAGCGTAAATGGTTGGAAGGTTCAAGAGCTGTTGCAAACTCAAGGGCAGCTGAGATTTGCGTGGCATCAAAGAACACACCCCGTCCCGGTCAGCCCAAACAGCTACGCTTGCTGATTTTTGGGAGCGAAAGGCCTGAAGTGCTGCTGATTGCTCGTGAATCAAAGTACAAATCAAAGGTTCTATGATGTTGTGCAAAAGAAGTCCGTTCCAATCAGACTTAGAATTTGAAGGTTTTGAAGTGCTTCCTCTGACCAAATCCAAACGACCTGGAGCAGTCGGATCGCTCAGGCAGAAGTTCGCATTGATCAAAAAAGGCAAAGAGCTCGTGATCGGCAAAGGCATGAAACAACAAATCCGTGGTTCTTCAGTGCGGAGAGGCCGAGAAAGGCAAAGCGCCAGGCCTCCGAATGGCACATATGCAAAGCTTGCTTCTGATGCCTCTGACGTTTCAGGTTCATTTCGAGTTCCTGCCCATCGTTCATCTTCCGGATTGTCGTGCTGAAGTATCAAGCGCCATGCCTCCTTTCGATTGCAAGGTTCACTGTCGAACTCTTTCTGCAATTCCATCGGAGGTGACCAAGAGATCGAAACGATTAAATTGAACGAAATGTACGGGCGCACATCTGGATGTGACTTGGACATTCCCAAGCGATTCAACATGTCGGAAATGAAAGATTGCTTTTCCTTGCTCTGTGCAACTGTTCTGGAAGAAAACAAACGACGGTACTCCAGTGCCTGCTCATCGGTGGAAATTTCAACAGAGGACATAGCAACTGATTCTCCTACCTGTTTGCTGGAACTGCTGGAATTGCTGCACTTAGGAGTGTCGAGAGACAGTGGGATTCCAGGTGGTGTGATCTTGATTTCCATGAAGGTTTGAGGTGTCCCATTTGCACCAGCATCTGAAGTAATCCAGCTAAAAACAATCCGTTGAACATGCTGCAAAAACACCAGGCATTCAGCAGCAGCATCTCTGAAGGCACGAAGAAATGCCATGGCTGACTCCTGCGATACCAGAGTTTTGCTGATTTCACTTGCCTTGGCTGCTTCCGGTGTTCTGAATGGCATTCGAATCAATGTGCCTTGATAGCGTGTAGAGGAATTCAAATCGCACCCAAACATGCCATGGTAGGGCTCAAATTGATCTCGAAATTTGTCAAGGACATCAATCTTGAGAAATCTCAGCTTGATTCCTGGCTTGGCTGGTGATGCACCCATTGCCTTCAAGTGGTGCACATGAGGGTCTAGGAAGAGTACCACATCGTCACTTAAAATGCTTGGCAAATCGGTCAAGCTGTAGACAGAGTTGAAGCCCAGTCCAAAACGCCCGATCTGTGCTTTGCGGCTTGTGCTCTTCACTGCACCCAGTTGCGTGATATTTTCAAAGTCTTGTGGAGAGAATGAAGCGTTGTTGTGCGCCCAAAGGCAGGGTCCCTGCCATCGCCCCATCTCTGGCGACATGAGAGATTGCCGTCCAAAACTGCGCCAGTCCCATACAAAGTGCACTTCTGAAGCTTTTGCATCGTCCGCGTTTTGCAGCAAAGATTTGAAGAGACCTAAGTCCTCAGATTCAGAAATGTCCCGCAATAAAGAACGCAATCGAGTGGTGAGGGGTTCAGTCTGTCCAGCAGCCTCAAACCACTCCGGATCTTTCTCCCCGTCATCTGCAGCAGCTAAAGCTTCAGCTGCAACTTGAGTACTCAAGGCTTGTACGTTCAATGACACTGCGACATCGTTCGAAATGCTCTGGTGAACCCAATGAAGGCCACTACTGGTGACGGCTCGATTTCTTTTGTGTTGCTCCTCCTCTGAGAGCCATCTCATGTTGTTGAAAACACACTCTTCAGCCGGGCGAAGTTTGCCCTGACTTGTTGGTACCATGACATGCTCCGGGAGATCTTCTCCTTGTGATCTGATTCGCTCGGAAAGAGCCATGGCGAGATGCACTGCTGACTCAGTTTCACCGGGAGACAACTGGTTGCCGTTTGGGTTGCCGTTTGGGACCGGGCTGGCATTCTTCTGTGAAAGTCGGTACAAAGCTCTCGCCAAATCATTGGCCTGAAATTTCGGCCGAATTTGGCTGCAAAGCTTTCGAGCTGTTGCTTGCAGTTCTTTGGGGATCTGATGCAAACCTGCAATGCCAAAATTTTGCGACAGAGATAAATCTTCTATCGGCACAAACGTTCCAGCTACGAAAATCTCATCTAACTGTTGCCATCCATTGGACTTTCCCTCCACCGTCTCATTTGCTTTGGCTTCGCCTGTTATCAACGGATACACATAATGATAGAGACACTTGGAGATCCAAGCTGATTCACTCTCGTTGGCTTTGCCGTCTGGATGCTTTTGCGACCATGAACGAATGGCCTCCAACTGCGCCCAGGCACAGTGAATCCTTTGAATTTCTGGCAGGGAGGAAATACCGAGCAATTCCAGGAAGTCACCGTGTAAGTTCGGCTTCCGCTCACCCGAGAAAACCACCTGTGTTTCAAGGTCAAGGACTGGACTGGCAGCACCACAAGTCCAGAAATCAGACATCAGGACGAGGTCTGATGGCCGCCAGAGTTTGTGAGCACTGCCAGCCCAAGGAATTGCAGCAAGCCATTCTCGCGGCGCTTTTGCTGCAGGAATCCATCGGCAGGAACGAAACTTGCATTTGAGGGTCTCAACATCATCTTCTGCCCATTCCTCTCTCTTTTCCAATGATTCAACCTTCTCAGGACTGCTCCCCGCAGCCGTCAAGAAGTCGCCCAATGGCATGATAGATGACCATGAAAAGAAACTGTGTGCTTTCTCTTTCTTGGCTGCGGAAGCTGATGGTGAGGTGCTTGGTGCTTCTGGGACTGCAGCTGCAGCTGCTGCCGTGCGTACCTGGACTGGAAAAAGTTCACGGAAGACGAACCCAGGCACTGGAAAATGTCCATGGAGAATGTCTGCTGGTATGCAACTCAGGCCTCTTGGCATTTCATGCTAACCGTCGTGGCCGCGTACTGCAGAAAGTTTTCAGCACAGCTCTTCACCTTCCCATGCTCAAAATGAGCCAAGAAGTGCGCAATTGTTGCAGATTTGCACACAATAGATTACAAAAATGCAAGCAGCAAAGCAACACTTCAAAGAACTTCAAACAGTCACAGCAGATCGGGCAGGCGCTCCTTGTCCCATTCTCCCTCTTCAGGGCTATTTGCAGCAAGTTGGTGTTTGCCTCGAACCCCCAAAGGCGCTAGTGAGGAGAAAAAATGTCAGAAACTCGAAGAAAACCAAGATGTTGGGGCTCAGACTGTCAAGGAAGACAAGTCGTTCGTGGAGCTCCTTGTCCAGAATGTCTGGAGGAGTCAACAGGGAAACCTAAAATAGAGGCAGAAACCTCTAGCATTGTATAGCTATGTATTTTATGACTATTGAAATCTATTGAAAGATATTGAAAGATTTCACTGATTCTCATATAACGAGAGCTCCAGTGCTGACTGGAAGGAGGAAACTACTTCTCGGCGGGATAACCCTGAAAGAAACCAGTCATCACTCATTCTGCAAAAATACAATCCTGCATGAGTCTGGATGCTTCCACATAATTTGAGGCCAAGGTGTAAGGAACAAAAGCTAGCAGGGTGCATACAACATCGTACAATCGAGAAAACGCAGAAACAAAACCTCACCTGTTCACCTCTGGAGTAATCACAAGGCGTCGAAGCTCCACCCCGCGCAGGTGGAGGTTTGAAACACAAAGCGCTGCATCTCTTGCTGGAAGAACTGTCGGTGCTCACGAAGATGCTGAGTCAAAATGAAATCCATGCTACTACCGATGCTGAGGAAGAGGAGGGGGAAGAGCAGGAGGATGAAAATGAATGAAAATGATGTATCATGGTCATGTAATGTCATGCATACACTGCTACTGACGAGTATGTCTCAATAAGCATCACTCCAGCACAGGGGACCCGAGGGGCGGACCAGGGGCGGCGACACATATCTTAACTAGTTGAGGCATGTTGAGGCTATGAAAGGTTCTAGTGGAGTTCTTGAAATGGCCATGCAGAGTAATTCAGGTATAGAGTATAGATGTATGAACCCCAGGCAGAGTGCGTTTTGCAATGTCCCTATCTGCCACTTTTGCAGTATGCCTGTTTTGGGAAGATGAGAGGGACTCCTTTCCTCCCTCAGTAGCTATTAGGTGGTACAGCAGAAGAATTATATAGGTTCTGAGCTGTGAGTTACAAGAGACTGTCTCTGTTGTCGCTCCTTTAAAGATAGTTCCTGTCTGCACCTCAAAAGGCCTCTCTGCATCAAGGGAAGAAGCACCTGCCCCAGTACGTGCTTCTGGACTTCGGTTGTAATGGCAAGTCAAGTTTGACAGGTTCAACAACACAAATCTTGAGCTGAGGTCTACACTGCATTCACTTCTGCTGCAGGGAAAGGCCTAAGAGATGACCGATCTAGCAGTACAAACACCACTCGAAATGGCTGACATCATCTGCAGATTCTGGGCTGAAGATCCATTCTGCCTTTGCTTTTTATGACACTCTATATATTCTATGACAGCACAATTCAACTGGGTTGAAGTCCCATCTCCCATATACAGGAGCTTCAAGTCCTGCTAAATCGACAGTTGAGACTCTTGAGACTTGCAGAACATGGGACACCGCGGAGGCAGTTTCTTCGGTAGGCAGCCCTTCTGTCCTCCTTTCGGGGATCCAAAAGAGTGGCCGGACTTCGCATCTGTCCATCGACCTGAGGTGCCATGACAGCCATGATATGACAGGTCTGACAGGTCTGACAGGGTGGGTCTGATCCGTGCAGCCTTCTGAGAACCAAGCTGTTGGAATGAAGGACACTAGCTGCAATGCCTACAGGAAAGCATAGGAAAACAACATGTGTTTCTGCTGCCTGGCCTTCCCCGTCCTTTGAGTCCAAAAGTTCACATTTCAAACTTTGAGAGAAGACCTTGTGACTTCTGTCACTTCCATCTAGGGCTGAAGATAATCAAGCCTCGGATGCCTGTTTACAATTGTTTACATAATTCCATTGGCAGATTTAGTATTCTGCCGCGATAATATGGAACAGTCCACGCTTCTGTTGGAAGTGTGCTCGTGCCTCAACGCATTGTTCGTTTCCAGCCAGCTCCATCTGCCTCCATCGCTGCACCTCTGCTTTCTCTTGCCAAAAAGACAAGAAATCTGTGGAGTCTGTGACTGTGAAGTCTGAGTGGAGTTTCTCAGATTCAAGCGATGGCCAGCATCAACCCCTGCCGTGCAGTCGGCTCTACTTCAGGCTTGGATGCCTTGGTCGACACCATATTTGCAGCAGCATCTCAAAAAAAGCTGACCAGCTTGAGTGCCAGGCCCAAGGGAAAACGTGCCCCAGAAGGACCTCAACAAGAATTCCAGAGATGAATGGATGCTAGAGACGGGGTGAGTTATGTAGGAGCAGAAAAGTAGCCTAGCAAACGCCAGTTGCAAGTCTTCCCAACACACCCCTTGCCTCCGCCCAAGTAAGCCGTGGCATGTGAAGCTCGCGTACCAATGCTGCAACGTTCTCTGCGCCGACAGGTTCAACACAACCAGGCCTGGGACATCGGAACATGCCGGAACACAGCGGAATGGAAAAACGGGCAATAGTCCAAAATGGTTTGAGTTTTTATAATCTACACATATTACACATTAATATGTGTTTTCATACTTGTTTGTGGTGTCACAGGTGCTCATTCTGTGCACAGTTGGTTCATCAGCCTCCCCCTGTGAGAGTGCTTCATCTTTACTAAGAACCGGGCATTGGAATTCCGGCTGCTCGAAGTGCCGCTACTACTTCAGGGCATGCCTGTGGATTCAACTTGAGAAAGTTAGAGAATCTGAGAAAGTTTGGAATAGCGTGGGACAGTCTGAAATAGTAGCCTTCGAAAATCTTCAACATTTCTTCAAGGTTGCATTGCGTTGCATTCCACATGGCATTGAATATATTGAAGAGAAACATGAATGATCATGAATGGCATAGCAGATCATAGCAGGCATGGCAGACACAGCATCGTTTTTCAGCTTCTGTCTGCACCTCAGGGAGAAGGGACCAGCTCCCTCTGCTCCCTTTCGGTAGGGCATGAGAGTCAAAGTCCACTATAGCCACCTGCTCCTGGGGTTGTAGGACTGTACAAAAATGGAATAATTATACGATTTGAATCGATTTGATATGATATTGACCTGATAGGTATCTTACATGATATCTCAAATGGTGTGAATTCGTGTTGAAAGCATCTGAAAGCACGCGATTTTGTGCTTTGCCGGCCTGTCGAGCGAATGGCGAAAACAGAGGTGCCGTTCGGAAGATCTCACACTTCAGCCTCACAGATTCGCAGTGCCGATGGCACTGGAAAACTGTCTCAAGCTCAACCGTTGCCAGCCTCCATGCCGCAGGGTCTTGTCCGCCCTCGTTCCAAGCGCAAATCAGATCATGGCAAACGAATGCAAATGACATCTGTCAAATTTCAGTACAACCAGCAATACAAATTCAGTTGAGCCCAAACAGTTGAAGGTCTAGGCATGCTGCATTTGCACTGTGGCAATCCTTCAGGCGACAGACAGACTTGTCTCTTCCAGCTGTTCAAGTCCTTTGGATCCTTTGGATCCTTTGGTTTCGGATGGTTTCGGTATGTTTCGGTTTGCTGACAATCTGACACGATCAACGTTTTCATCGTTTTCTAGTGATAGCGACGATCTGAGGGCCACGCACAGTTTTCAGGTCCAGCCATCACCAGCCACGCTGCCAAAGCACTATGCTGCTCGGCAGTCAGGGAGCCGAACCTTCCAAAATACCAAAGAAATGACGAGTTCAACGAGTTCTGTTACATGAGTTGTGTCCATGGTCCATGTCCGTGATCGAATGTTGAAATGTGACAAACTGACAAACTCCAGGGCGGAAGCAGCTTTCGGAACTTCAGCACGGCTCCAAGGTGTCCCTGCAGCACTCCATGTCCATTAGCATGTCAACTGACTCTCTTGTGACTCCACATGACTCCACCATACTGCACTGAGTACTTGAAGAATCTTGAAGAATACATGACATAAGAATACAGAGTACTGGTATGCTGATCTTCTCTTTGAGTGTCTGCAGTATCCATCAGTATCCCAATCTGCCACACCTCTTTCTCCCCCTGGAGGGCCAGCGCACGAAGTCGATTGTGACAGGCCTCGTTGCAAGTGATGTTCCAAGGTGCGCTGACTTCACTTTGATAGTCGTGCCTTCATCAAGCCATCAGCTGTTCCAGGATGCACGAAACCGTGCAGTTGGCTCTCTCGTTCTTGCAACCAATCTGGTAGCCACACCTCAGAGTTTTGGTAGAATTATTTTGTAAAAGTTCCAAGAATTCCTATACTGCGTTCAGTCTTAGGTTGCCACTGGTGTGCATCCAACCTTCTGCATCAAGCCCACCTCAGGACTTTAGACTCCAGGTTCAGCTGACTGGTTCAGCTCATTGGTTCCACCAGTGAAAGTGAAATGTTCAGATGTTTTTCCATGCTCAAAGCATATCCCTGATATGCCCCAAACTTCCAAATCAAACCAAAGAACTAACCCTGGGACCCTTGCCAGTGGTTCTCCAAATCTTCCTTCAAGCAAGCCACTGGACCTGAAAGGGAATGTGACCCTTTGTTGAAGCATAGTCAAGCCCTCAAGGTCACAAGATGTCACAAGCAGCTAAACTCCTTTTTGATCCTTTTTGCCTTTCAAGTCACTTTGTCTCCTCTGACTCCTTCTGGCTGAAAATAGTGCTGTCTGGAACAAGCCTCGCACTTTTGAAACTTGCCTTTCTCAGGGAGAATCCACGTCATTCATTCTCACTGTCTTCATTTCTTAAAATGCATTCTCACGGTCTCACGGTCTTCATTTCTTCAATTTTCTCAAACATCCATTTAGTTCTCAACAAAAACAGGCCTGTGAAGTCGCGCAACAACCTGTGTAGCGGCCGGCCCGCCCACCTGCTCAAACACTCCGCTTAACAGCAAACGTGTGAAGATCTGCAAAGTGAGTGCACAGAATTGCCACCTCTGTACTTGCGTTGGTAACCTGGGTCTTGTCGGTCTCAGATTTCCTGAAATGTCTGATGCACATGTCCAGATCTGAGAGCTAGTTATTGGTCCAACTGCGTGCTTAAGTTGGTGGGCAGGGGCCCCTTCGAGAGGTGAGAACTGTTGTTCAAATTTCTTTATATATCTTTATATAGCTGATAGATTAAAATGTTCTGCTTGCATTTTGGACTTCTTGCCAGCTGCAACCTGGCTGTGCCCTCAACCAAGTGAAACCACCGCACTGAGCATATGGCTTGTGACTTATGGATTATATATAATATATATATATATTTATATGATTTCTAATGAGTCTTATGTCAGTCCCCGAGTCACTCCACTTTTCATCTTGCTTTGTTCTTGCTTTGTTTGCAGAAAGGTTCGGGTTTGGAAAGCGACGTGAGAATCAGCACTTGGCCAGACGTTTGTCTTGCCCAAACGTTCTCCGACTCCTACTGCCACTCCATGTCATCATGTTCAGTTTCGCATCTCGCCAAGGCTCTCTCTCAAACTTGGCAGAATGGGCCAGTGCATCATATTTCTCGCTGGTACCTGATTCAGCTGCACAATAATACAAAGATTTGTTGATCTACGTATTGATTTCCGCAATCGCTCTTCCGCATACGCTCAACATGCATGCGCATCCTCACAAACACGAGCAAGCAATAAACAGATATAAACAGCTATAAACCACAAAGAGAGGAGAGAGGGGGATAGAGTTGTGACAGCCACTGAGTCGCATGCACTCATTCGACTGAGCCAGTTCCACCTGAGCCAGTTCCGATATTTTCAGAAATACCTCCCTTGACTCCTTCAGGAGAGCAAAGATGAGCAAAGGATATGAACAAAATGATCTCCCACATGCTGCAGCTGAGCCACAAAGCACGCAACCATGTCTCCGCCCAACCTTGACGGCAGAGAAGTCTATTGAGTCTAGGGGGAGGGCTCCAAATAGCGCTGTAAGTGCAGGCCTTCCCAATCAGACTTCCCGACTTCAGGCACTGGGACATTCCAGGTCTTTGGCAAAAGCTCCTGGCCCAGTGTGGCTCAATCTCTTCACAATGATGCTTCCATATGCTTCCCCTTTTGGAACATTCGAGAACTTTAGTGCAAACAGCACACTAGCCTATGTCAGAGCACTTTAACATACTTTAACACACACTCTCTCTCTCTCCCTCTCCCTCTCCCTCTCTCTCTCTCTCTCTCTCTCCCCTGAGCCATTTCTGCCAAACTTCACACAGGCAGGCCAAAGTATGATAGTAGGACGAAAGCAAAAGCAAGAGCAGAAAGGCTCGACCAGTCAAAAGGGAATGTCAGGAAATACAGTATCTCACAAAAAAACAACTCGAGCCAAGCAAACCACAAGTCTGTGACAAGGTTGGAACCCCCGCTTGGAAAGTTTTCAGATGTGCGCAGCGTATCTACATTCAAGAGCATTTAAGAATAAGGTCACGGCAAGGAGGTCCTGCAATGCAGACATCAAAGGAGAAACGGTCATTTTTCGAAGCCTGGCAAACATTGCTCAAAGGCGGGCAGGATGATGAAGTTAGGCACTTAGGCATTGAGCCTCAGAATATCCTCCGCACAATTTGGGGCACGTTTCCACTATCGGCGGTTTGTCTTTCCCATACTGAGTCTGAAATTTGACTGAGGTTGACGCTGAAAGCTGGGTCCCTCTCCTGACGACACGCTTGATTCCCCAAACAAACAACATGCCTGCAGTGCCACGAATTCCTTGTATCGGTTGACTGGGCTGGACTTCACTTGACGCCATTCTTTGCAGATTTTGCCAAACCTGCGTGCAACGCAGGGGAAAAAGGCTAAGTCTTTCCTCTCCTCCTCATCCCTGCTAATGCTGATAAATGCTTTGCTTCGGCCAGTGTCATAATCTAAGTGCTAAACCCATGGTCGTGAGTTGCGGATCCGTTTCGAGAGAAGCCGACGAGGAGCCTGTATTGCACAGCGGAATCAACCATTCAATGCTCAAATGGCTCAAACCCTCATAAACGGTTCTGGCAAAAAAGAGGCTGGAAATCCTTCAATTTTGCTAAGGTCTTTCTTTGACAAATGATTGAGCCAATAGACTATAGAATAGTGCACAGATTGAAAGCTACATTGGGAATCATGCTATTTTATCATTTGGAATAGTTGGAGCGAGTTGAATGCTCAGAACAGCCCAAGGTGTTGCCATGTGTTTGTTTTTCTGTGCTTGGGTGGGTCAAGCTGTGCATTTGCCTTTGTGTATCGTCTGTTCTCCAAAAGAGTCCTGAACATTATACAACCTTTTTGTCGTACAATGACATCAAAATGCAACGCGCGGTGCTACGGATGAGGATGCATAAAGAAGAGAGACACACTGGATCCTGGGGCGCAGTGGAGTGTTGTGCTTTGTATCTACATGTGCTCTTGAGCCAGTTCTGTGCCTCTGCGCAATATCTCTTGAATGGGTTGGAGGACCATCTAACAGGCATCACATCTTGACTCTTTGATCAGGCCAATATCGCTTGTTGAATGAGATTCAAGCATTCAGCCAAAAGGAGCATGCAAGTGATTTTGAGTTGCTCAAAGCTTGACTTGCGGCTTTGAATTGCCATGAAGTGTTTACTTTATCTACATAAATTCTGCATTCATGATCCTTACTTCGGAAGGACACAAATTCTGAAGGATCTTCTCGGCTTACAAATTTGGAGTAAGCTTTCTGAAGGAGCGCAGCATCTGACGCACACTCAAAGAGAAATGTGCATGAAAACGGGAGAAAAGCCATTGCGTGCCATTGATTCTTCATATTGGATAGGCCGAGGCCTGTGGAAGCAGTTGGTACTCCTCCTCATCCTGGCAACAATGATGCTTCTTTCAGAAACTGTCAGAACTTGACTGGTGAAGTGGCCTCTGGTACAAAGAGCATCGATGTTCCAGAAAGTGTAAATGGTTGAGTTCCCGCTGTCATGTCCTGCCAGGGCAAAATACATGACAAGTCTTCAGTCTGAAAAATCGCCATGACGCTTTCAGAATACTGGACATCTTTGGGGGCTGTCGCCTCCGTGAAAAGAAGTGGAACTCCCTCCAAATCACCAAAGTCATTGTCTGCCAACACAAAGTCAAGGAAAGCCACTGCCTCACAGCTGGGATTTGAAATCCATTGGGCTGCAATCTATTGGTACTATGTTTTTTTGTTGTGCAATTCACTGATTCCTGGAGGGGGCCTACAAATTGACCTTGTTGAATCACGTAATGCTGAACGCCCAAGTCAGCTGGCCCTGCCTCTTCGGGTGTCAGGCTCCCAATGGTAATGCCCTCGCCACTTTTCTGGGCTGAATCCTAAGAAATAAAGCAGGCCAATGGTCAGAACCACACAAACTTTTGCCATTCATTTCTTTGGTGGAGCAAAAAAAGATCAAAAACAAGATCCGTACATCTGAAGAGTCTCGCAAATCGAATCCACCTGGGAAATCTGTGAGGGCCCGCTGGCCCGCTGTGAAAAAAGTAAACAACCAAACGCATCTGCAGGGCTTTGCATTTGCAAGAGATGTCTTGAGGAGAGTACGCTTCGGAGTAGCTGAAGGAATAGATGAAGCACTGATATTGCGCAGAAACTGCCGCAACCATGCTGGTGTCAGCCTGATTGGTGCAGCATGGATATCATCATATATCGTCCCATTCCGGAATCAAAGGCGCAGAGTGACTCGGACTGCGGCGTTCGTGGGAGAATCGGATGAAGCACTTGCTCAAAGGACTCCAAGACAAGCAGCGGAATCTTCACAATCGGAACTCCAAAGCGAGCCAGACCTCCGACCGACTTCGACCGAGGACCGCATGGCAAGATGCTCCTTCATCGATCGTAATTCAGAGCTTGACAAGTCAAGTCTCTAGCAGACTGTAGCATTTACTGTCCTTATCTTTCCTTCATTACTTTAGAATTTGTTCAATAGAAAGATATCAGCAGATATCAGCAGAATTTTCAGCACCTATCTGAGTCTCTTGCTGGCAATGATCTTGTCGAGCAAGGCGTTTGCTTGTTCTGGCGGTCCACCACTTGAGAGCTTGGCCTCGATCGGGATGCAGACTGGACAAGAGAGTCCATGCGTTGGCAAAGACATAGCATTCGACATCTCATTGCTGAAATCAGAAGTCAAAAACAGACAACACCACAAGTTCCCTGTTTATATCTGTTTATTGTGACTGTTGAAAAATGATGAAAAATGTGTTGTTTTGGCGTGTCTGCTGTTGCTTTTCGGAGTTAGACAAAAGAAATGCAGCAGGACCTGTGCAGATCCAGTGCTCAAGTGCTCAAGCCTCTCTTTTGGAGCAGAAAACAGCATCCCGAAAAGGGACGCACTTCTTCATGGAACCTGCTGCCTTAGCTTGAGGTGTTTTTTATTGTTTTTTGGGGTTCCAAATATCTGACGAAGCTTCACTGTCTAGGGCTAGGGTTGAGCAGGAAAGAATGGTCAAGGATTCAGGATGGTAAAAGTCTCTCGGCCGTGAAGCTGAAACAAAATGAAACAAGCTCAGCATATCTCAGCATTAAACTGTAGGAAATAGTGGTTCAGGCCGGCGAATAAGGAGTTTGTAGAAGGAATGCGCCTTGAACAGCACAGCGTCAGATCACATCAGCACATTACAAGAGACTCGGAAAGACTCGGAAAGACTCGGAAAGACTCGGAAAGACTCGGAAAGACTCGGAAAGACTCGGAAAGACTCGGAGAATTTGGAATGTCTTGGACTCCGTCTTGGAGTATCTGTGTGTTGTAATATAATGTAATATGAAGGATCATATTATCAATATGATTCAATATGCAGTATCCTGAATTGAGCATAATTGAGCCACGAAGCCACACGATCGGCGACACCAACTTCAGGATGCGCATCTTTCCTTTCAGTTTTCTGGCCTGTTTCAGTCTCGGGATTCTACGGGATCTTTGTAGCCAAATAGATTTGAACCATTTAAAATTTACAATCATTTGAAAGTTTCACATCTTTTACTCCAACGAAGCTGTTGCGAATGATAGCACTCAAAGCACCTGTTGCGGCTCCTATGCTTCTCTGAAGCACTGGAAAAATGCTGAAGAAATCCTTCCGACAGTGCACAGCAACTCTTGAAGTGGTTCACGTTCTTTGAGGGTGTCTTAGGGTGTCTTTTGGTGTCTTTGCGTTTCAACAGTTGTGCGGTTTTCACTGCATTCTCAGCTTGGCTGTGGCTCGCCCGGTATTTCTACGTCCTCAGGAGTGGCCAGGTTGGAAAGATTGATGGCACACCTCGCCAAGCACCTGGGTGCAAAGTGGATATGCTGGCCATTGGACTTTCATATCCAATGTATATATCTTTCACATATCTTTCACAGCCTCTACGGTCTACAGTTTCAGCTTCAGACTCCGGAATGCGGACATCCAGCAGGCGGACCTCGTCTCATAGTGCAAGTGTAAGCGTGGGGGATGCTCTGACATTCTGCGGATGTTTGCAGGCTCTTTGAAGCCTTTGTTTGTCTTTCTAGTCTTTTTTCTTAGCAGCTGCGTGATCCACACAGCACTACAGAGAGCACGGCAGGGGGTACTTGATTGAACGAAAAGAAACTGAGCAGCCAAGCGTTTGTGCTGATAATTTCATTGTCACCAACGCGATTGTCCAAAAGAACATTCCGGCGATCTTGCGTAGTGTTCAAAGGCCTCAGTGTCAGAAGCCTCTTCTCTGTGAGGGATACGGAATACGGAAGAGAGTAGGTTTCAATTCCACCTCGAAACATCTCCAAACCAAGTAAATGTATGTAGAATTTATGTAAATGTGATTTAACTGGAAACTCTTCAAAACTCTTCGAAACAGCATCTGTGATGTCTGTGAGCAGACCGAAAACGCATCTGCGGTGGGCTGCACAAGGCTGAGGCAGCTGAGGCTGAGGTTCGAGCGCATGCACATGCAATGCAACACGAAGGGACACAGCACTTGGTGGAAGGGGCAAGAAGCAGAACAAACGGCCCTGAGCGATGGAGCGATAGATGTGTGGAAATGACATTTGAAATGACCAAGACTTTGCTGAAATCAAAGAGGCGAATTCTGAAGATACAAAATGCAAATACAGGTAGGATATCCCATGCCTCTTCTTGCCGCAATTTCACTGGGTGTTTTGTAGATGCAGGAAGCTCCTGATTCTGCTCACGCGATGATGCCCTTCAGTGCCCTTCAGTCCATGTGTGTGAGTGGTTACCTGTATGAGTAAGCTAGCGACGACAAGGGGAATTGCAGCGCAAACTTGTTCAGATACTCCGCAGTCTTCGCCGCCAACAAGCCTGGAGAAGCTGTTCAGAGGGTTGTGAGAGTGGTGCGCCAAAGAGTAATCAGGTGCTGTCACACTTGGTGGCTAGGGTCGAATGTGGCCTGTAGGACAGGCAACGCTGGTATGGAGGGGAGCCAAAACTCTCCGTGCTAATGCTCACGTCTGCGACCTCGAGAAAGAACAAGCACATGTCTAAACCCAGAATACAAAGAGATCAAAGAGATTCATGCGAGTCATTCTGGAAATGCAAAACTGACGCGGCATGGAAATGCAAAATGCTGAACTTGAGAGCCCGGCAGAGTCTGAACCGATGGCAGAAACCCTTGGTCTGGGAGCTTGAAGTTCCAGGGCCATGAACTCCACAGGCTCTGCATCTTCGCCACCTTCGCCACCTTCGCCCTGTCCGCCCTTTCCGCCTTTTCCTTTCTCTTCCTTCGAAGTTTCATCTTTCAGAACTGTAGGGACAGATTGTGGCATCAGCTTGACCTCAGAACAATACCAGTATCTCATTGTCTCACAGTCATGCTTGCCCATGTAGAGTTTACAATGAGTCTACTGGTGCAGTTTTGTGTTTATATATGTTTATATTATATTCCGATTCCATTGCTGCACTGGTTCTTGTCTTTATTTATTTCATATTTCATGTTGTTTCATGTTGTTTCTATGTATTTCTCGTCTTGCTTTTTGCTGCTCATGTTTCAGGCCCCACACCTCGCACAAGCACTGTATCCTCGAATCTCCTTCTCGGATCTCAGACAGTCGAATCCTTGGGAGGAGTCCAGGGCCATTGGGCCACTGGGCCACTGGTCCACTTGAGTTTGGACAGTTTGGACAGTTTGGACTTCGAATCCCTGAGGAATCTGCTTCGCCACACTTTGCAAGAAGAGTAACCATTGAAAGGCTTCCTTCTGGAATCGCGATGAGAGCCTTCCGCTTCGCCAGGCAAATCTGTTTCACGCAAAATCAAATCCATGATTCCAAGGTTGTTAACAACCCAAGGTCCAAACACTTCTGCTGCTGCAGCGTCAAGCTGAATGCTGCTGACCTGAGCAAGAAGTTTCACAAACGAACGGTGCATATGGCGCATCCTGCGGATGGTGTGGATGAAAGTTGCACCTCGCTGGTTTTTGCCACTTCCGGAGTTCTGAAGGGAACACGGATCAACCTTAAGGTTGGCATCAGCATGAGAATGACTGGCCTGGCATCAACAAGAACACAGTACTGTTTTTCCTGTTTTTCCCTCTACATCCGTCGACAGCAGTCTCTTTGCTAAATTGGTGCAAACACAAAAAAAAAAAAATTGTAGGGCGCAAGCGTGCCCTCAAATGGATGTGACGACAAGAGGTCGCATCCCAGCATCCCATGATACGGCTCAAACCTGCTCCATCTACAACGAAAGGCCGGTAAAATCGGTAAAGCAATCATTTCTTCATTGCGAACGGATGCAAGGGAAGCAGAAGACATAAGCAGAAGCAAGCGTCAGCATGGAACAGAAAATGACTTGCCAGTATGGCTGATCTCTGAACTTCTCCAAGACCTCAGAAACACAGCCCTGGCGAGCCGATTGCTTCAGGATTCCAGGTTATTTATCTTATTATAATGTATATGTATATATGATTATATATATATATGATTATATATATATATGATTATGATGATGATAGTGATGGTGATGATGGTGATGATGATGATGATGATGACTTATATATTTTATATGTGAATATTTATATATATATATACATGCGTATATATATATATATACAAATATATATATATATATATATTGTACATTCAAGATATTATTATATTATATGTTGTATATTGTATGTGTATATATATATATGTTATACATATTCGAAGGAAGTTTGGAAGTCAAACTTCCGACAATATGGAGAGATGAAAAAGCAGTCAGCAGCGAGAAGAGTCAGAAGAAAGAAGATGCAGGTGCGCGAAAAGGTAGGAAAGTCGCGAAACACTGTGTTTTTTCGTGGTTTTGTGGCTCCGGAGGGTTGAAAAGTAGGCTCGCTAAAGCGGCGGGTGCGGAGAC
>Ga0126342_10007035_pt1 | contig 20032 bp, 16 predicted proteins | sample Cyp1metagenome_FD_92528 | JGI IMG/M metagenome (GOLD analysis project Ga0126342, IMG submission 92528) | Coral microbial communities from Lord Howe Island, Old Settlement Bay, Australia - Cyphastrea 1 metagenome | ecosystem: Host-associated > Invertebrates > Cnidaria > Coral ... | reverse complement strand
TCTTCTCTCTTCTCTCTTCTCTCTTCTCTCTTCTCTCTTCTCTCTTCTCTCTTCTCTCTTCTCTCTTCTCTCTTCTCTCTTCTCTCTCCTCTCTCCTCTCTCCCCTCCCCTCTCCTCTCCTCTCCTCTGCTCTGCTCTGCTCTTCTCTTCTCTTCTCTTCCCACCTCTGCATTTCCATCTGTCCATATTGTCGGAAGTTTCACCTTTAAACTTGCTTCGAATGTATTTTAATAAGATTTGCCCTTATGAACCATCCATTTTTGGGTACCCACATATACATTTAGCATTGTCCATTCTTTTCCATGTGTGCACCCCCATGTCACTATCCATTTCCGGGTGAGACTCGCTCGCTCCCCGCCTTCCGAGCCGCACTTCCAGAGCCAATGACTGTGGCAGTTCCTTCGTCTCATCGCCTCAAAAAAAGCTTCCCGCAACAGCTACTCGTGGATCGGCAGATCCATCAGAATCACCAGGGGATCGGCAGGGGATCTGACCAACAATCTTTGTAAATTGTATTCATAAACCTGAACTAAGGCCAGCTATGGGGATGATTCCCCGAATCCTGACCATCTATCCAGTGAGGGAGAACAGTGAGGTCTCCATAATTAACTCAGAACAATGGGAAATTATATGAAATTCTAATGAAAAATGATTATGATAGTGATAGCGAAGTTGGAAGTCGATTTGTTTCACGATTGGTTGACGATTGGGTTTATGGTAGATATTTCGAACTAGTTAATAATGTGAACATAAAACAACAAAAATCACCGCAGGGCAACAAGTAAAGGTGGTCCCCGCCAACAAAACTCTCCGCCACTGAAATGTCCTAAAAATAGTACTGCCCCACAAGTGTTGACTACCCAAGCATCAAAATCTACGGTCGAATTTCAATGATGGTTACTATAAACATCACCATTTTGCATCCCGTAAAAATCCCAGATCATTCCAAAATAAAAGATGGTGACTGGTTTCTACAAATTCACCATTTTTTGCTTGATCACAAAAAAAGAAAACAACAAAACACCAACGTTCCGGCACCTTCCAGCTCTCGAAAGTTCAGCCGCTCGAAAAAGCGCAGCTTGTTCTTCAGGGTCAAGGCATAGACAGGACACCTCCAGGGGCTCGGCCAGGGACATCACAAACGCCTTCGCGAATAGTGAACATGGTGAAGAAAAAAGCAACAAATAGGTTAAATCGATTATCCCGGCAAGAGACCCCAAACAGTGTGGGGGGGAGTAAAAGGAGAATGTGTTATAATGTTGATGATGATGATCATAATGATGGTGATGATGATGGTGATGATGATGGTGATGATGATGATGATGGTGATGATGATGGTGATGATGATGATGATGAAGACGGTGATGGTGATGATGATGATAATGATGATGATGATGGTGATGATGGTGATGATGATGGTGATGATGAGGATGATGATGGTGATGATGATGATGGTGGTGATGATGATGATGGTGATGGTGATGATGGTGATGATGAAGACGGTGATGGTGATGATGATGATGATGATGATGGTGATGATGATGGTGATGATGGTGATGATGATGGTGATGATGAGGATGATGATGGTGATGGTGATGATGGTGGTGATGATGACGATGATGATGGTGATGGTGATGATGGTGATGATGATGGTGATGATGAGGATGATGATGGTGATGATGATGATGATGATGGTGATGATGATGATGGTGATGATGATGATGGTGATGATGATGATGATGATGGTGATGGTGATGGTGATGATGATGATGACGATGGTGATGATGATGGTGGTGGTGGTGATGGCGATGGTGATGATGGTGATGATGATGGTGATGATGATGATGATGGTGATGATGATGATGGTGATGATCATGATGATGATGATGATGATGATGATGGTGATGGTGATGATGATGATGGTGATGATGATGATGTTGATGATGATGATGATGATGATGATTATGGTGATGTGCGAGCCTGCGCATTCGAAATACACATGAACATTTCACAAGAGCCATTTTGTGTGGAAATTTAGAGGGAAAATGGCCGAGGGCCAGCGTTTTGTGCGAGCCTGCGCAGTCGAAATGCACATGGGCATTTCACAAGAGCCATTTTGTATGGAAATTTAGAGGGAAAATGCCAAACGCGACGGATACCACGTCGATTGAACACCGGGCCTTAACTGTTACGGTAAGAACCCCTCAGTGTGGCCACACTGTTTGGGGAAAAAAACATGGTTCCACCATAAATCCTCAATTTTGGATCAATTTGGGGCAAACCCACATCTTGGATCGGATGATGATATCTCGGAAAGGGTGACATCTGATCAGCAATGGAGTCCACCCCAGTGATGCCTTTATCAGACACATACCAGATGATATCATCATATATGATCATATATGTCTGTATTGATGGAACCCTCCTGAACCCTACTAAACCCTCTTAAACCATTTTGAACCCCATTAACAAACCCTATAAATTACGTGTATATCATATATATATGTACATACATATTATGCTACATATATTTTTATACATAAATATATATATACTATAGCCATTGTCTCCTGAGATCTACGCCCTGCCGTGGCACCTGGCTGACGGTCGCTGTCGCTGCTTGTTCTCCAATAACTGGGAGACTAGCTGGGTGGCAATACCTTGTCCACGTGCTGCAGGTGTTACCTCGGTGACCAAAAACGGCCGACATGGGAAGATATGGGACGAAAGTCATTGGATTGTTTGAGTTGGGAGAATCAAGAATGGAAACACTTTACAGGTTATTACCAAATATAGGGCTTTCCAATTTGTGCATTCAATTTTGGGACAGGAATGCCCCATGGAAGGCCCCACGTAGGGACGTAGGGTCACCCGCCTTCGGTGGACCTTCCAAGGGAGCGAATCCCGAAGGTTGAGAAGGGCGCTCGGACGTTAGGGAAAAAAGGCTTGGGATCTGTTTAGAATTCGCGGGACTCCAAATTACCATGTGGATAATATGTGTATATAATATACATTATATTTACATGTAATTTAATAATGTGTATATATATATATATTAACATATAAATGTTGGCCCATTTTGAGGTCAATATTGATTTCGGAGTTGGAACAGAAACGTCGACAACAGAAATCGCTGGACCTCCCGCAACGGACTGTCCAACCGTCCCTTTGAGCTCCCCTGCGAAAAGCGAGGCGAGCAGAAAGGGTCCAGAGTCCTGACGGATTCCCAGTGGTAAACCTCTCTGGATTGGTTGAGTTGGGAAAAGATAACCCACCAGTTTTCCCATGGGGAAACCCCAGTCGTTTTTTTTTGGGATTTTTTTCGGTTCCTGAAGATGTTCCATTCAAAACCAGTCCACCAGTCCAATGAGGTTTCATTTGGATCATGAACCTGCAATTGATGGCGATTTGATGAGGAAAATGAAGATTAGATCAAGGGATGTCATCTGAGATCGTGGTTTTAACCCACCTGAAAAATCTGTAATTGGGGAACATCGTCTCAAATGGGGATGAACACAGCTGCAAGCAAAGGTGACAAGTGCATGAACCCCTCAAATATTCCTCAGTTCCATGTGGGCACTGGGGCTCGGTGCCGGCACAATTTGACTTTCTTTTTGCACACCTGGAGGTGCCTACCGTGCAAGATTTCTTCCTCGTGTCTTGGCAGGAAAAAAAACATTCTCGGTACAAAAGTTTATCAAAGTCAATGCTAAGCACATAACAATCAACTCTGGCTAACAACTTTGATCAAATTTCATCAAATTTCGTCCTCAAATAAGTGACCGCTAGTAAAATCTGGCTGAATTGTAAGAATTCACCTGAAAAGTTCAGCCACTTTGGGGGAGTTACCCGATTACCATCATTCCAGTGAGCTTGCGAGGTACTTCGCAACATCATTGACCCAGACTAAAATGATTTGAAATTGTACACTTCGGTCATCAAACATAACTAGCTGGAAAATTACCCCATTGAGTTCGATTATTTTCCCATGAACCTGCAATTCTTTTGGTTTTCCCTAGCCCGGCCATGGTTGATTGCCAACGGGGACCCTGGTACCCCAAACAATTAAATTGCATTATGGATCCACCATTTATAGATGCTGTCCTGTGTTTTCCCCATGATTTTCCACATCGTTTTGTTCATAAACTTCAGGATAAATTCTGAAAATCAAACAAAAACGTCTCAGTCACGAATTCTAAATCAGGCTAAATCAGGCAAAAAAACAATCTTTTCAGTCGGTTGATTCCCCAATCTTTTCGCGAGGCGAGGCAAGTCGTTTGGCCGATCCTCCGAGGTCAGTGAGCGTAGCTGCGCGAAACCTCGAAGTTTGGCTTTCGGAAAAATTGTGATTTTTTTCGAAGTCGTTGCCATGGGATTACTACGTATATAACATTATAATACATTCTAAAACTACATATGGTTTTTGTTGGTGATATATCGAACTAGTGAATACTGAATACTATATAGTTTATAGCATATAGGCATTCAGAGGTGGTATATCTATATAGTTAATGGGATTATAACATATTAAAACCCATTTATAACTGGGGGGCACCACCCCAGTACTGATGGTTCATGAAGTATGTTGATGAATTGAAACAGTCAGAATTTCAAGGACAGTTCTTGAATGTTTTAGGCCATGTTTTCGCAACTCATTTGAGTGCGATGTGCCAGGCTTTTGTTGTCCAACTTCTCGACAACTCGCTGAAAAATCCACGAATCCACGCCTAGTCGTTCTCCAGATGTGTCCTGGCGGTGGTAACTCAGCAAAAACACCATGAAAATCATCTGGGTAAATGAAATAATAATTCACCAACCTGAATCTTGCGGCCATTTGGGGATGATTTCCCGAATCCTAACCATGATTCCAGGCTTCGGTCACAGTGAGGTCGTGATGAAATTTACCCAGAATCATTGAAAATCTCATCGAGAAATGGGATGCCGGATCAATCCGCCCCTCTCCAAGCCTAGGAGAGAAGTTGATCGAACACAAAAAAAACATCCAAAATACAACAGCCATCCACAACTAGGTCTACAGTAGTATGAAACACTTATGAGACAAGGCAAATACCATGAGCATCAGGAGCTATGAGAGCAAAACCCCGAGACACTGGGGCTTTCTGTGGACAACAGCTCGTGATTGCAGATGTGACTGAGTGAAAAGTCTCAGTATTTCACCCTTTTATGTTCAATTAAATGTTCAGATTTACCCTCTGGTAAACTAACAGTTTGCTATTGAAAATGGCCCAGTCGAAATAGTGGATTTACCCATTAATAGCATGGTGATTTTCCAGTTCACTATGTTAAATTATCACAAATTAAACCCTAGAAATCGAAAAAAAAAAGTGGTCCATTGCATGTCCGACTTGGTCATCATTGGTCCCTCGCAAGCGGATGTCGGTAACGTGGCGCTCCTCTGCCACCCGGAAGTTGGGTGCCGACAGGCCGAAAGGGCTCATGATCATGGAGGTCACCGTCAGGGCGATCCTGAGGCGATCGTAGAGATGGATAGAAAATGATTAAAAGATTCTGGTGAATTGATAAGGATGATGGTATTAAATATGGTAAAGAAATGTAAAGAATGTTTGAAATACTGGTGAATAATAGTCAATAATGGTAAATAATTGATTGATGGTTAAAAAAATAGTTCAAATAATGGTTAATAATCCTTGATAATATGCTTGATCATTGTTAATTATATAATAATCATTGGGGTGGTCAAAAACATGGCAAATTGGAGCTTCCGCAGAGCAGAGAAAATCCTCGAACTATTGCTGGAGGATTTTCCAGCAAGTCACCGTATTGATGACACTGGGGGTATGCAAATCTGGTTGGTGGTTGCTGCTAACCCCTCTGAAAAATGATGGAGTGAGTTCGTCAGTTGGGATGATTTTCCATGATTTTCCATTCCCAACTGAATGGAAAGTCATTCCAAATTCCAAAATGTTCCAGTCACCACCAACCAGATATATTGTTATTCCAATTATTAACCATTATTGACCAATCATGTCCAGTCACCACCAATCAGAAATAAATGTATCCTAGGCTCCACACTCGGGAGTGAACCATATGAGGGTGGCAACATACTGTGGATGGAAGATGATGGAAGATATCACCACCAAAAGGATGCTTGAAACCCTAGAAATAGTGGGATAAACCACCTATCAACTGGTGCAGGATTTCTTCCATCCCCCTTATGGTTGAATTCATCTGAATTCTATCATATTCTATCCTTGCGGCAAGACGTGTTCTTTTCGTTGAGACATTTCATGGCAGAAATGCGCAACGACGGCAACTGAGCACAATCATACAAAATCCGCATCTTTGTCAACCCTGCTAAGCCGTAACACACCATTTTGACGACCTGAAAATCTGGAATCATCACTGAATCTCGGATTCCCTTCCAAGAAGCCATGGCATGTCATCGTCTCGAGCTTTCCGAATCCTGTCTCGTTACGATCCCAGCGGTAAGGGTAAAAGCCCACAGCTACCCTGGGTGAACATCCAAAAAAATAAACGGTTTGACTTTTATTTCTGATGTTGATATTAACCTATCTTTTTAAAAGGTCTACAAAGCCTTGACCAAGAGCCACCTTCACTATCTTTTGTCTCGATATGTGCTTGTCGAAACATAGAGAGGATACTCCAATTTAGAGTCATTGCACTGGGGAAAATGATGATCGACTGGAATTTGGGGTGTTTCCCTTGCTTTCCAGTGTTTCCAGGTACCAAAGCCATAAGTTCAACACAGGAGAAGATCTGGAAATAGACTGCGCCGTTCGCATTGTTGTCCACATAGCCTAGCCATCGTATGGCTGTTTGGATGGTTTTGCCTCGTGAACAGACCTGGACCCTGAACTTCAAATTTTCAACCCCGTGATTTAAAAACCGATATTCTGGGCGAAACCGGGTGTTTCCAAGTATCTTTACAAACACTTGTTTGCTTGATTGTTAGAATAACTAAATGTATCTAAATATTGGTAATTACCCTCTGGTAATTTAACATAGCTATGGAAAATCACCATTTTCAATGGGTAAATCCACTATAAATAGCCATTTTCAATAGCTATGTTAAATTACCAGAGGGTATATGCCATACATGAATGGTATAGCTATTTTTGCTGAGATCTCTCGAGATTTTTGCTGACAGCCTGTAGCCCTTCTCAGCAGTTCCAGAGTCATCCGCCCTTGCCGTACAGCGCTGTAGACCTGCCAACCAGTGAAGATGGGGATTCAACATGATTTAGAGGAAAATCCGAAAATCCCATACAAAAAACGATGGAAAATCACCATTGTTAATAGGAAAAACAAACGATTTTTATGGGCCATTTTCAAGTTAGTTTACCAGAGGGTATATTTTTTTGTGGGATTTAAACGTAATTTTAACCCATGAAAAATCTCATACTTGGGGATTTAGACAAAGCCTGGAAATTTTGGATGTGGATCATGGATGGCAACAGGGACTTTTTGGGTTGGGAAATAGGAATAGGATGGACTAGGGCCCGCAAAAAAATGATTCAAAAATTGAATGCAAAACATTCAGGAATAGAAATGGAATATATATGTATACTATCTATATATATATGGAATATTATGATTTACCACGGGATTCAGGCTGTATGATGGGATATCCATTTATATCCAATTTTGGACAAGCCATGACACGCCCATGGTGTGGCTGATCCACAGGCAGGGCAGCAACATTATGGTCCATTGATCCAGCAACCGAAATCTTCAAAGGCAGCTACGTTTTCCAGGTAGAACTCAGTGTAACCAACAAATTCGTAGGTGTCTTATGTAGAACCCAACCTCACATAGCTCAATGGGAATTCCAGGATCCTAAAATGGAGGTACTGTACCATATAAGGCCATATTTTGCTGGGATATTCCCTTACATAGGCCTTACATAGGCCTTATATATGGTAGGTACCTCCAATTCAGGTTCCTGAAATGGCCATTGAATAGCCAAGTATCAGATGTGGGGCCAAGTATCACTCCCACAGCTTTCCAGGACCCCCTGAATTCCATCCCGGGCATGATAGTTACCACTCATTCATGGTGCTGGGGATGGTTCATGATTTAGGCTGTACGTCATCTGAAATAAAGTGATCTGGTGTATTGGGCTTGGTTTATTCTTGGCTTTAGCACATGTAGCTGGTTGGTGGTTGACCTACCCCTCTGAAAAATATGAGTTCGTCAATGGGAAGGATGACATCCCATATATGAAATGGACAATAAAAGCCATGTTTGAAACCACCAACCAAAATTGTTCCGATTTACCCCTAGAAATCGAAAAAAAAGGAGCCCATTGGATGTCCAGTAGTTGCTGAAAGCACCAAGCAGCAACGCCTGCTGAGTCTCCTTACTGGGGACCCTTGGGGACCCCTGAAGACCTGCCCGGGCCTGGTTGAACTCCAGAGAAAGTCATGGACGACCTGCTCAAGTCAGACGTGCCATGGTCAGGTTACACGGGATGAATAGGGTATGGCCGTCATGATGGTTCATGATTAATATGTGGGGAATATCTGTATATAGTGGCATATACATATATATATATATATATTATGTATATTATATATTATATATATGTATATTATATATATATTATATATATTATATTATATATATATATTATATATATGTATATTATATATATATGTATATTATATATATATTGGGCTATGTTATATATATATATATTAGGCTATATAATCAACACTATGATATCTGTTGATGTGTACACTGTGTACACATGATTGTGTATGGGTTTCTCTGAACATGTTGGATTGATCCCCCAGCCATCAATGCCAAGAGCCATGTTCATGTGGAAAAAAAACCTACCCGGCCTGGTAAACTCACAAAAAGCTATTGAAAATGTTTTTTTTTTAAAAATAATTAGTTGGTTTACCCATCAAAAAAATGGTGCTTTTCCAAAGTTATGTCAGTTTACCAGAGGGTAATCAACCAGTGATTGATTGTTTTCATCCTTCCTCTATGGTAGAAATGACGAAATCCAGCTGAAAGCACCCTGGGAAACACCGCGGTTCCAGCTGGGCACCTCAAAAGCATCGCAGCTGCCACTGTCAGCAGGCTCCTGTGTCAACCAGACCAGCTCTGGAGCTTCCCCCTCTGACATGATATGGTATGCCCCCGAGCCATAAGTTGGATCAAAACCCTCATGAACTACCCTCTGGTAAACTAACAAAAAGCTATTGAAAATGGTCATAGAAATAGTTGGCTTACCCATTAAGAATGGTGATTTTCCAAAGTTATGTTAGTTTAACAGAGGGTATACATTTATATCATTTATATCTTTTATATCATTGTATCTACCATCATAAACCATAGTTGACCAGATATGTAAACCAACTTGGCAGTCTAGGGCACAACCAAGCATTTCAGGGTGACATCAACTTATACCCCCAGTTATTGCAGCTCCAATCCCCACGAAATATGGTCAGTACACTCCTCACAACTAGCATAGACACTGAAAATCCGCATCCCAGCAAAAATATGCCTTACAACATTTACCCTCTTGTTTTTCAACAAAGCTATGGCAAATCACCATTTTGAACAGCTAAATCATTGAACTAACTGGGCCATGGCTTCCAGTTCACTATGTAATAACCATAAAGGGCAACAACCCATTCATATCCCCATTGTTGGATATGTTTGGTGAAATCCCCCATTCACCACCACAAAATCCACTATGAAATCCCATCAAATCCACGGCCTCTGTGCCCATCGCATCGCGGACTACTCAGTGACGAGCCCTTGTTTTCGTCAGCGGTGACACATGGCGTCTCACTGGGCGTTCTATGATTTCATCATTACCAAATGATGGTTGGATATATAAGCTTGACCTGTTAATGTGTCATTGTTGTTGTATATCATGTCAACATTATTCTCTATACAATTATACATTATATTCTCTATCCAATGTTAAGAATTGATTGACAATGATTGACATATACGTGACTTTGTTGTTGTGTATCCACCTGATGGGGATATGCCATGGATTAGAAGCCATGACACAGAAGATTCCCTCGATCCTCCAAGCATGTTGTGTTTGTTTCCACATGTAAGAAACCCTCTACCTAACAATTATGGGGTTGGACATCCACATTTTTGAGATGCGTTTCCATCTCTGAAAAAGCTGATCTTTCACCAACCTGCACTGGTTGCTTGGAGGGCAACGACTGTCTGAACAAGATCAGACTTTGCTCATCCTCAAGCTGCTCATCCCAGATACCTCCAGATACCTCCAGACATGGCTGGCCAGGCCAGTAAATCACTGTTTTGAAGATCGAAACCTGACAGCTTTTTTGGACTTCCCCTGCGGGAGCTGCAGACATGAAGCATCACCTATAATTTGAATGACAATCATCTGCAGTCATTGAAAAGTCCAAATTGCAGACTTTGGTTTTCTGTTTTCTATGTCATTTATGTCATTTTCTGCAGTCATTGAAAACTGATGGTTTTTCAAGTCCAAAAAATGTGGGACATCAAAGCAACCCTCCTGTGAGCTTGTGATGGCCACCTTCGGCCCCGAAAGCGCAGCGCCCGAAACAAACGTCTGGTCATTCGCCGCGGTAAATCCAAACTTCATGAAGCCCAAAGTTCATCATTAGGGTTCTTTCCTATCAAAAAGTGCAGCTTTTATGAGCTTTACCACATCTTACCACAGTAGTCAGCAGTCGGTTCTCATGACCTTTTCATGCCTGGGTCGTCTTTTCCATGCCGTCTTTGGCGGCATTCCCAAGTCTTGCGAAGATGCGCCCTTCGATACAGCACGGCTGATGGCCGCAGGGTGAGATACTGTTTGTTGGGCGGCAAGGTGCCACAATGTGTGTGGTAAACCTGAAATCATAGCCATCCATGACCCTCCGTTTTTCAAAATGTTCATAGAGGACAGCAAAATGCCTAAAACTACTTGGAGGTATGATCTAGGGTATGGCATTTACCACATCGTACCAGAAAGTTGCTGCTTGATGTGAGATGTTGATGTTGATTGGCATGGGAAGGGCCAGGGAGTCTCAAAGACCCCCTTTTTTCATGGTCTAGTGACTTGACGGGAAATCCAATGATTGTGGTATTTATGTTCCTTGATGGAGGGACCCTCCAAAAATGTAAAATAGCTGTGGGACATTGCCCATTTGCTTCGATGATTTACCTGTTTATTCATAATGATGCCCACAGATATCATTACAGGGGGTACACATTTCAAGTTGGGCCTGGAGAGATGTGATGGGGCGATTTGCCGCCACAAATGGTTTTGTTTCATAGATTGATGTGAAACACTGGCATGCGATTCTTCATGGGTCGTGTGTAGGTCTGTTCTGGATGACGATAGTGCTCGCCATACATGGTGCTTGTCGTCTCCCACCTCGGTCCAAGAGCTGGTTAAAAGACCCCAAATACTGAGGTTTCCGTTGGGGAAAGAACAAAAAAAACAGCAAAGAGCAAAGCCAAGCAAGGCACTTGGGTATCCGGTAGTGTGCCAAGAAGGGGTTCATGTTGTTCCGCACGTCTTGATGCCCGAACATGTGCGCAGACCCATAGGCATGCTCCTGCAGATTTCAGATGTCCAGAGTGGATGTACCCTCTGGTGATTTAACATAGCTATTCAAAATTGAGGTGTCCTAAAATTGGGTACCCCCCAATTATCTCAAAATTAGACCATTGTAGTATTGAAACCCATGATTTTGGTGTACCCCCATTCTAAGAATCCTAGAAGCATGTTCATAAATTTCAAGCAACACTATGTATATCGAAACTATAAAAGTGGGAATTATACCCAATAAAACTCAATAACATTTTGAACATCCCATGAAAATTAAGTCTGTTCAAACGATTTCAAGCAAAAACACCATCAAAACTGGGAACATACCCAATAAATCCCTATAAAATCCAAGCCTAAACAAAATAAACGCAATCTCATCAAAACTGAGTCCATCCATGTCTATCCAATACATGTCACTCTTAAAAAAAAAACATCAACACCGGGAAGAGCTCTAACAAATTCCAACAAAGATGTTGAAACTCCCAAAAATGCGTTCCAATAAATTTCAAGAAAACTATATAGAAACTACAAAAGTTGGATTTTATACCCACTCAAATCAAAAACGTCACATATTTGAACCTCCCAAAGTCACCAGTTGTTTCACCTTTTTCCATCCCCGCGGTTCACCGCGCCTTATGCGTCTTATCCATGCCGTCGCCCCGCACCGTCCCCGTGCTCCGCGGCTGCGAGCGCGACAGGAACCCGGAGGAAGCCGGAAAGGCCGGATGCACCGAAGGCCCCGGCTCCGCGATGAATTCCACACCGTGCCTTTGGACCCACGGAGATCGAGGTGCGAAGCGTGGATCTTCGGAGATCCATGGAGTCCATGGGATGGAAAACATGGTGTTTTTGGAGGGTATACTGGATACATCCCGGAATTTCTACTGGTTTTCTGGAGGCTGGTGTTATACCATGGTGTTTTCATGGGAATATACTCGATACAATTGTGGAACATAGCCTCCAATAATGATTAATGATAGCAATGCATAATGCGATAATGGTATATTTCATGGGATATGATGGATAGATCACCCTCGGGGTTTGACCATAAGGATTTTCCAAATCAACACGATGGACTAACTAATCATCAACAAAATATTTGGAAGTTCCAGCTATAAGTGGATATATATATATATATATTACATTATATAATGCTAGTTACAGATGCTATATTCCAACTATTCCCAACTAATTTTGAGGTGATTCATCAACAATGATCCTCCTGGCGTTTTATAGATTCAGATGCTGAGGCCACCCATCATTGTTCATTTTCCAAACGGGAAACCATAGCTTTTACGAATCTATGTTAGTTTACCCCAGGGCAAAAAACATAATTTCAATGGATTGGTTTTAAGGGAAAATCTACAGGAAATCATGGTTTTTACCATCAAATATAGGGGGTTTCCTGTAAATTTTCCCATCATCCAATTCGATGATAATTGCCATAATTGCCATAGTTGATACGGCATGATATGGTGAAAAAATATGGCGTAATAGATGTTCATTGAATCCAATGGAGTTTAATGGGATATTACTAATACCTTGTGGATCCAGCTGAATTCATGGTGACTGGATAAAGAATTTCCAGGATAAAAAACTACGAGTAATGTATATATATATAATATTATACTGTATATATATACTATTATTGTTATTATTTTTAGTATTATTAGTATTATTAGTATTATTAGTATTAATAGTATTATTAGTATTATTCGTATTATTCGTAATATTCGTATTATTAGTATTATTATTAATATATATATATATATTGTTATTATTGTTATTATCTATATATATATAATAATAACAACAATAATAATAACATTAGTAATAATAATAATAAATATATATTATAAAATATTAATAAATATATAATATATAATATATCAATAAATATTATATATATATTATATGATATAATCCCTTGTTAATAATGCCTAGGAATTTGTGTAAAACTCCCGGCATATGGCCACTTACGAAAAACATGGTGGGGGCCGGCACGCAGAACGCCAGGAGAAGGCTCCGGCCATTTAGAAGGCTCCGGCCATTCGGGGGGGAGCAACGGGGCAGATTCACCATGGTCGTGGAAAGGTAACGCTGGAACCCTGCGGGCGGTGATTGCTCAAGCATGGAATGAAGCAACAAATCATCAAATCATCACATGGCTACTCTCGGATACGCAAAAAATGACACATTCTTAGCTGGTGAACGTAGATAAGTTTGGATTAAAGTACCCATCCAAGATTGACCTTGAAAATATTGGGAGGATGTGATGATTGCTATATGATTGCTATATTTACTATATCCCTACAAAATCCAGTTAAAATGCTATTATATAAATCCCCATAAAAATCCCTCAAGCCCTTGGGAGGATGGGATTTACCCTTTGATTTGATGGGAGTTTATGGGATTTAACGGGATTTAACGGGATTTAACAATCATCTACTTGCTGAATTATCATATTTGACTAACCTGAAAATTGCGGCCAGCGGGATGATTCCCAAAAAACATTCACCATCATTCCGTCGTGAAATCACGAGCTATAGGTCCCTATAATTCATCCAGAAAGTATGTACATACAGTGGATGGAAGAAATCCTGCACCACCTTGGATGGTTGAAACCCTATAAATAATGGGATAAACCATCTATCAACTGGTGTAGGATTTCTTCCATCCACAGTAGGATGATCTTCACCTAGAGAGCTTTTTCTTGGGGCCCATCACTGTTCAACTTCCACGGTTGCATTCATATCAGCAATCGAGACGCGTAGTGAGGACATGCGGTCGATTCCCTCCCAGCGTTCTGTGCCGTTCCGTCTGAACAGATAGGGCCTCAACGCAGCCGCAGCAGAGATTGACGAGGTCTAGGAAGCCACCACTTTTTTTTAAGTGGTTCATGACCCATACAGAACTAGGAATCTCCAACATATGACAGCTGGTTGGTGGTTTCAACCTACCCGAAAAATATGAGTCAGTTGGGATGATTTTCCATTCCCAAGATGAATATGATTATATCTTCCCAACTGAATGGAAAGTCATAAAAATCCATGGTTCCATGCCACCAAGCAGACAGGGTGGCAGGAACCATGGCCACTATGGAAGAACTCTCAAGTTGTTGGATCCTCCAAGTGGAGCCAAAATTGCGAGATCTGCAAGCCAGTACTCAATTAGTCAATAAATAAATAAATAAATATAAATAAATAAATATAAATAAATAAATATATATATATATGATGTATCTGTATCACCCAAATAAAGTGGATAGTTGAATGAGGTATAGTTCTAGAATGTGGTGGTAACAACAACATGATCCCCACCATCTGGACACAGCATGGCTAATCTCCTCTAGTAATCAAGCATGGTTTGCTGGAAAAGCCGCAATTTAGATAGATAGATAGATAGATAGATAGATAGATAGTTGGAAGGTTGGATAGTTAGATAGTTGGTTAGCACTCCCATTTAAAAATCGTCTATATCGTTTTTGTTGATAACCAGAGGGTTAGTTCTCCCCACCAAGGCTTCCCCCGTGATCCGTCATGACGTGGATGATATTTTTTGTACATGACTTAGGAAACCTCTAATGATATCTCATTGTATCCCCATCATGTTGGTTATTAAATAATTATCCATGAATATCTTATATCTTCCAGCATTTTTCAAGGTCTCCATTTTTTGAAACCTGCTTGAGGTCCATAAATCCAGAGAATCATCCAATCTCCAGGACCATCATCCATGTTTCTCGGCCAAGAAATGCCCATTCCAAGTCCAAGTTTTGCTAATGAAAAACAAAGTCTGGGAAATTTCATTCGTTGCGTTTTTCCAAGGTTGTTTCATCCCCAAGTTTCCAGGTGAATTCGCAATTCCCCAGTTTCTCAACCTGAAGGATCATCCCATTTAGTTCGTACCCGCCAGGCTTCTTACTCTCCAAAACTTACCATGCTTTTTTCACCACGACTTCCCTCGACCGAGGTGCAGGGGTCGACAGTCGACTGTCTGCAGGGGAAGGACCTCTGGAGGGATTGAAGGGGAAGACCTTCCTCTGATGGACCTGCGGTGACGGCGAAAAAAAAGCACTGCAGTCACTGGAAACAGAAACCATCGCTTAAAAAGCCCAAATATGGGGGGTTCCTGTGACCAATTCCCTTATACAAACGAATTTTAGGACTAAGGGATAAGAAAAGAGTACAGATCAAAAAAATCTGGCAAATGAGCCACAAAAGCTTGTTCTTTGTGGGAAAACGCCGCCACGTGATGATCGAAACTCATGCCACCTTTTTTTTCCGTAGCAGAGTTGGAGATCAGCAACCAAAATAGGGATTCAACCTTTCAACCAACAAAATGGGGGTGCTTGCGCAAGACCGCTGACCTTCAGGCATGGGTCAAACAATTGCTAAGGTTCAGGTCCCAACATGCTGTCAACATATTTCAAGGTCCCCAACATTCCCCAAGCCTAAGAACGACTCTCCGAGTTCTTCGTTTTTAGTTTAGCATATTGGTACACTGACATATACTGACTACATATCTGCACGAATTTCCACCCAATCTCAGGGTAAATCCAAGCTGGAAAATCATGAGAAACCGTTAGATTTTGGAGGTTTCCAATGATTTTTGGACAACCCCAAATCCGCCAAACCAGCTAAAACATCTTGGTTCACTGCAATTTTTTTCCAGTGTATGTCTCATGAAAATATCCACCGGTCGTGGCTTGAAAAGGAATGGATTGTGCTTGGGGATTTTCCACGTTGGATTTCCGGACTTCCGGAGGGTATCACCATCAATTCAACGGGACTTTCAGGTACAATGGAGCCATTTCTTGGCAAAAAAAACACCTTTAGGCCTTACTGTAGATTGGCCTTACTTATGGTACAATGTGAGGCCCCCCAGTGATGTTAGTTGGTTTATAAGCCCCAGTAACTATAGTTATAAGTACCATAAACCATAGCTATTGGAGTTATAAACCAACTTAGCTATCTTGGGGGCCTCACATTGTAGGTACCTAAAATTAGGTAATGTGGGTAAAACAATCATAAACCACCCATGACTGGCAATGGTAAACATAGCACCTATAAAAATGGTGATGACTGGGGTTGGTTTATGACATTGTGTTACCCGCATTACCTGAAATGGCTGTTGATTATTGCTGTTATCAAAAAAGTACTGGCTGTTGATTATTGTTGACTGGTTGGTGGTTTTAACCATCTTGAAAAATATGATTTCGTCAATGGGAAGGATTCTTCCATTCCATATATTATTGGAAAATAAAAGCCATGTTTGAAACCACCAACCAGTTGATTATTATTATTATATATTTTAATTATATACCTTATTGGTAACTCACATCTTTAGCTGTTGATCGATATCCCATGGTGGAGGCCACCATGAAAGACGCCATCGAAGCTGCCTCTGGAAAGTGCTCAGGTTTCACCTGCGAAGTGGCCAGCAGGCCGGATGGCGACACGTTTGTGAGACGTGTCAAATACATGTAGAAATATATATATATATATATGTAATATGTATATTATATATATAAATGTATATGTACACATGTATGTGTACATTTATAATATATATATATATATATATATATATATCATATATAATGAATATATATATATAAATCTGGTTGGTGGTTTCAACCCCTCTGAAAAATATGAAAGTCAGCTGGGAGTATTCTTCCCAATATATGGAAAAATAAAAATGTTCCAAACCACCAACCAGAAACGTATATGTGTACATGTGTGTGTGTGCAGGACGGGGGTGCTGCCTGGCGAAGGGGGTTTTAAGTGCGCAGGGCCAGAGTTTTTTGCATGTTGGTATGTCGGTGAAAAGGCAACTTGGCTGACGAGACTTGTTTCCAAAACACAAAACCCTAAATCCTAAATACTAACACCTAAATCTGATATAAAACTCTAATTAAGCCTTGAAAGTAAAATCTTATTAAAACTGTGGTTTTAAAAAAAAAAAAAAAAAACTTTCAAAACCCAAATGATACCATAAATAAGCCCTAAACAAACCCTAAAGAGTTGGTCTGATGATAAACCTCTGGGCGGCACCCCCGGCCTGCAGATATATATATATATATATGTATACATATATATATACATATACATATACATATACATATATATATATATGTATGCATATGTATTATATATGTATAATGGTTGAATTATCGTAATGCACCTTGAAAAAAACGCTGTTTTTTGGTCAACGGCCATTGGTTTCCAGTTGGGGGATGATCCTCGGCATCCACAACTCTTTAGGATTTTCCCTTTTTTTAAAGCCATCCAGCTATTGGGCTATCTCCATTTATGGAAACCCCCATATAGATATAGATAAATATATATATATATACATGATTATGATTATATATGAAACTAAACCACCAAGCAGCAGGACCCAAAGCTCCCATTGGCTGCCCGTCCTGCCTGATTCATCGCACGTCGACGGCGTCTTAACGTCGTTTCACCTGCCCGGTGCGGTGCCGCTTGTTGCTGGCCACCGCAAGGGGGCGGATTCCACAACCAGCTTGCGAAAAACGAACTTCAGAAACAAGGATTGACATATGATACATATATATAGTATAATATAATATTATATATATATATATATATTATAATATATATATATATATATATATGTATATATACATATAATTTATATGTATAGTATATATGTATGAACATCCAACTTAATCATGATGATATGCAATCATGACTTGATATGGATATCCAAGTTCACAAAACATCGCAAAATATGGGAATATGCTGCATGCTATAACTAGTGATAATTAGTTTGATTATGTTTGCTCAATCATGATTCTAAGATGGAATTACGCGGAAAAGTTGCGTCCAACTTGACAAACTTCACAAACTTCAAATTGCCAACAAATCTGAAAACATAATGCTATGGTTTCTTGCTTTGATTCCTTGACTGCTTGTTCATAAGCATCCAGCGGGAGCCTGCCAACAGGTTGGCTTACATCTGAAGACATCTATATCCTTGAGCCAAATATTCAGCCGATCGGTGACATACAAGCAGTTCAACCATCCCATGGTTTTAGGACACACCATCCCATGGTTTTCATCATCGTCTTCCCACATATACCCTCCGGTAATGACTAACAGTTTGCTATTGAAAATGACCATTTATAGTGGATTTACCCAGCTATAAAATGGTGATTTTCCATAGTTATGTTAGTTTACCAGAGGGTAAATGGCCGTTGAACAGTTGAACTGGGCAGTATACCCCATTTGCAGACACACTGCTGACTAAATACACGCCCACGCGACTTGGCATTTGGGGGAAACTGTCAACTTTCCATTGCCACCAGGCTGAGATGCCCCTGCAAGGGTTCTCTCAAGACCTTCCGCTTCTCACGTTGCGCCGTGAGAATTTGTGCCTGCCAAGCGCAAAGGTGATGATGCAAACATCCCTGGGGAGATGATGATGTTTAGATGATATAAGCTGCTATAGCTGATTATAATTGATGATAGCTGATTACAAATGATACCGATTAGATGATAATAGATATACCCTCTGGTAATTTAACATAGCTATTGAAACTGACCATGTGTATTCATTTGTCGTTGATTTACCCAATAAACATTGTGATTTTCCATAGCAAACTGTTAGTTTACTGGAGGGTAACTAACCATCAACAATACTTGGAAGATCTTGGAAGTGCAGTTGCAGTTGTAAGTGGATTGTTCACCATAGTTATAGTTATAGGGGTTATATCCCACCTATTCCCAACTTATTGGGGAACCCACCATTGGTATGTAGATCATTAGGAAAAGCCTCAAACTGGTCAAATCTGCTTACCGCAAATGGCTTAAAATCATCCACTAGGGTCAACAATAGAACAATTCCATATTTCGTTGATGATTCGCAAACCAGAAATGTTGTCATTGTTGGGGATGATTCAACCAATCCGCGCCAACATTTCACTGCAGCCAAACAACATACCCACCATCAATCCCTGTGGATCAAATGTTGGGCCTATTTGCTGTCATTTGCGGTAAGCCTTGTTTTTTGACGTCCGTAGGCAATATTTGACGTCCGTAGCCAAAATTTGGCAACATTTGCGGTAACCATAATTTTACCGTAAAATGCTGTGAGCACACAAGCGAAAATGTCAAAAAAAAGGCAATCCAAAGAATCGAATTGCTAAAATAGTTTCGACCATCTTTCCATAATTATTCATCATGTGAGAGTTTACTAAATCTTGGGGCAACTGGTGTGTTTTTTGCGCCTTTTTGTATCAGCCACAGCGATGACACGAAGTTCACGAAGCATACATGACGTCAGCAAGTTGACAGGGACGTTAACATCCCCCCACCCAAACCCCGAAGTTCACGAAGCATACATGACGTCAGCAAGTTGACAGGGACGTTAACATCCCCCCCACCCAAACCCCGAAGTTCACTAAGCATACATGACGTCAGCAAGTTGACAAGGACGTTA
>Ga0126342_10007034_pt1 | contig 20035 bp, 14 predicted proteins | sample Cyp1metagenome_FD_92528 | JGI IMG/M metagenome (GOLD analysis project Ga0126342, IMG submission 92528) | Coral microbial communities from Lord Howe Island, Old Settlement Bay, Australia - Cyphastrea 1 metagenome | ecosystem: Host-associated > Invertebrates > Cnidaria > Coral ... | reverse complement strand
TAGCCTGTTTTTGAACGTATGTTTCAGACATACCTAGAGAACCATACAACTTGATCTTAGACCCCGGTTTTAAGGTCTATTTTGAACTTTTGTATAGCGCCTGGGCAGTAGTTGATGGTATATAAATGGTCAATTTTGACCATAGCTATGTTGACAAATCACAGGAACGAAAAAAACAGGGATCTGTTGTGACAAATGTGTGCATAGTTCCCACTATATCAGTGGACATTTTGATTAGATTTGGTCAATGATGCTTTGGATCTGGTTTAGATGGGATCTACTGACCCATCGATCCATGAATAGGTTGATTAGAATCTTGTGATCCATTACTGACCCATTACTGATCCATTACTGTAATCCCATAGTGTATTCCGAATTACTGTGATTAGATGTGGTGAATCGTTGCCGCAATGCGACTCGTCGGAGAGGTTTGGTGAACGGAAATGGTGATTGAACAAAACGACAACTAGAAATAGGCATCTATTATTGGCATATATTGCCAAAAGCTTGTTGAAACACTATAGTAACGATATAGTCAATAGTTTTAGGATTCAATCCCCGTCAGCAAAGATATAGTCAATAGTTTTAGGATTCAATCCCCGTCAGCAAACGTGAGTCTTTGAAAAATGGCCTGAAAATATCAACAGCTGTATGAATGGTCATAGATTAATATCATCAATGAATATCAACTATAGATTAATATCCCATATGTATCAAACATCTATGAACCCAACTCATCCCATATGCTGTTCTTTTTGGTGAATATGAATGGGAATTTTTAAGCGCACCACGAGATACTGTCCGCGATGTCACAAACTCCCCAGCGATGGGATAAGCGTTCTGATAGTTTGACATTGAAAGATGTTTCGGGATAGCCCATTGATAGTTGATTTACCCATTATAAATGGTGATTTACCCATTATAAATGGTGATTTTCTATTGAACACGTTTTTTTTTTTTTGTTTTTTCCTCCCCTCAGCCAGTGAAAAATCAGCAAACTCAGATTTACTAAAGCCTGAAAATGCAGAATCCGGAAAAAACGAGTAAGATCCTCTTCAAGTTTCCCATTTAATAAGTTTTTTTTGGTGTAGTTTTCAGGAGGCTTCTGCCCAAATGGATCGATCTGTGAAGGTGGAACCTGAAGAAAGGTCCGGTGCTCAAGGGCACTGTGAAGGGCACTGTGAAGTACTGGAGTGGTTCAGGACTGAAATTAATTTGCCATGCTCTGTGTAAATTCCTTGGATCATTTCCAATCATTTCCTACCAAAAACGCCGCCACGTCACTGGAATGATGGTGAGAGGTGTGAAAACCATCCGGTAACTATTCAGAATCATTTCCTGCGAGGTGGTCCTGGGGCGTAGCTGGCGTAACTGGCGTAGCTACGCGTAATTTCTCCAATCTTGGTAGTACCTGGTACCCTGGGTACCTCGAGAGGACAAAACACGAAAGGGCATCCTGGAATCCTGTCATGTTTTCCCAGCGATTTTGCGATTTTCCTCAGGAAACCTCCTGGCGAAACAAAATCGGTTCCGTCGTTGAATTTCTTGGGGGAAAAAAATCCATGGGTTATTTTATGCATCACTGTCGGCAGTATCCTCAAAAGTGTGTTGGAATGCGAATTTTCATGAATTTTCATCACCAGTCTGTTGCTTAATCATAATCTCAACTCCCCATCTTTGTTTTTTAACAATCTTACTTTACTTACTGGTGCTTAGCAGGGAATTTTCGGGAATGATCCATAATCACTAGTAATAATCATCCCAGCAACCCCCAGCAACCCATCCATTCCCTACGTTTACAGTATATAGGTCCGGTGGCAACAGCGTCACCACGGTGTGCGCCGTGCAATGCGTGCGGAACGTGGGTTTTTCGCCGGGGAAAACTTTTACCCCCCATGGCTGGGGTTGGTGTTTTGAAAAATCATTGGATAATCGGGTTAAATGTTATTATGGGGTGACATCCATAATATATGGAATATTACTGTAAGTGTTATTAGGTGTTATTAAGTGTTATTAAGTGTTATTAAGTGTTATTATCATCCATAATAACCATTTTGGGTGAGTATATCCAGTGTCATTATCCCCATAACATTTATACATATAGAAAATCGCTGGGAAAACCATTGGAATATCAATGTGACCGTTTCAATGGGGAGAGTTTTGCAACATGACCATTTGATGGAGGTAACAACAATATTGCCATTTTATGGAATATTTTCTGCGTTATTACCCCCATAAAGTCATAATAATAGTTGGGATAATAACAATTATCCCCGTAATATAATTATGGAATTTTATGGAATACTATTATCCCTCCCATGTAATTCCAATAGTTGGGAGATGGAAAAATCGGTGGGAAAACCTTTGGAACAAGACTAGCAAACCATTATACAGGTATCGTAACAGCAAAAAACCATGCTGGGATGTACCGATGGAGGTTTTCACACTGATTTGAGGGGGATATATTAGGAATATACAGAAACATGGGATTTAGCCTCTGGTAAACTAGAATAGCTATTGAAAATGGTCCATTTATAGTGGATTTACCCATTGAAAATGGTGATTTTCCATAGTTATGTTATGTTATGTTGGTTTACCAGAGGGTAGCTGATTTAGCCATCTATGAATATATTTACCATTGGATATTGGGTATATAATCTATGGGTTTAATGAATATGTCATATTTAGCCAATACACCATCCATAAACATAGGATATCTATAGATATATGGGGTATATAAACAATGATGATCTGGTGGGGGGTTTCAAATGGCATTTTTTTTTAAAGTTTATCTACGATAGAGGGATGATTGGTTGAGATGACCAGCATATGTCTGGGATTGGTCAAAATCACCAGGTGATAGAATCATCAGGCATGAGAAATGGGGGTATAGTGGGAATATACCGTCTGGTAATGACTGTTACAGTTCGCGACATTGAAAGCTGCCCATAGAAATAGATGATATACCTATTGTTCACATTTTATGATTTTATTTTGGCTATAAGTGATATTTTACCAGAGGGTAACGGAATTCGTGGGATGTTTTTGCTATCATCTTTGATGTTTTATCGCTTTATCCACCAGAAATTTACCCTCTGGTAATTTAACATAACTATGGAACATCACAATTTTTAATGGGAAAACTCACTATAAATGGCCATTTTCAATAGCTTTTTGTATGTTTACCAGAGGGTAAGGGGAATCTGGGGACATTACGACTAGGCCATCTATACGGAATCTCTACGGTCCCCGGAGCAAATCTCAGTGCAATCCCGAGCGATCCGGGATGCACTGGGATGCACTGAGAGATCGTCCGTGTCATGAAGGGTACCTGGCCTGGTAAACCAACAAAAAACGATGGAAAGACCCACCATTTTTAATGGGTAAATAAATCCACTATCATTATCAATGGGCCATTTTCAATAGCTTTTTGTATGTTTACCAGGCCGGGTCATTCGTAAGTTGGAGAAACCAGATGGATCCGGATATGCAGATGATGAGCAGGTATAGAGGCCACAAAGCCACGAACAGAAAGGTCCAGAAAGATCTTTAAGACGACCGAGTGGAACATCATTTGTAGCTGAGTTTCCTACGGAAAAGAAGGGTTGACCCATGTAAATCTATGTTGGATTGCTCTAGGGCACCGCTCGAGACTGGTGACTCGTTTGGATGATCAGAACGAAAGTTTTTTTTTTTTAAAGCATAACATTGATTACCAACGATTTTCCATCTATTTTCCCCATGAATTTTCAATTTGTTTTGCTTGCATCGTGTCGGGAATGGGTTCCTCAACCGGCAAGTGGTGATTCCTCCCAGAATTGGAGGGACCGTTTCCAGGAAGTGGTTTTGTCTGCATGTTGTTTTTCCCTTGAACACATCCCATGAAACTCCAACTTCCAGGCTAGATCACCATTATAATTACCATCTGGTTATTTAACATAGCCATGGAAAGATCCACCATGCTATTAAGAACGGTAGTCACCATCTATTTCGATTAGGGCCATCGAAAAACCATGGCGAACTGTTAGTCATAACCAGGGGGTATAATGGAAAATCCTGTTCAAATGGATGATTTAGGGATACCCCCCATTTTAAGATTTTTAAGAAACCCTCATATGGGTTTACTTCAATCTGGTTTAATATGGTATGGGATAATACATCAACCATCATTAACCACTATTAACCACTATTAACCACTAATTAACCACTATTAACCACTATTAACCACTACTAATCACCATTTTCCTATGGTTATCCACATCAATTGTCAAAAAAACGCCTGGATTCCGCTTCCGCAGCCGTCCCACTGTGGGCCCTGGATCTGTTGCTCCGCGGATTTCCGGCAATGGCTGCGTCGCGTTGGCAGGCGATGTGTGGTTGTTCAAAATCCCTGTTATATAAGTTATATAGTTGATGATGCTTGATGATTGCGGGGGATTATACTAAGCAAAATGCACACACATATATATAATATAATAATATATATTTATATAATATAATAATATATATTTATATAATATATAATATATATATATATTTTTTATAAATAAATATATATATATATTATATATATATATTATTATATTACAGATAGAGGAATATCACGAGGGATAAGCGGGAATCCCAATCTCAACCAACCAGTATCAAGGGACGACGTTGTGGGTTTTGAACACTGCTCAATTCTTGATGGTTGAATACCCGAATAGCGTAATTGTAGATGATGGTTGGAAAGGGTGGCTATATCATAATTCTATATATATATATAATTCCCAGTGGGGGCTTTATTTCAGGTTGGTGAAACTTTTGGAATATACCCCCAGGTGCGAAAGACCCGGGATGAAACTGATTTGCTGACTGTGAAATGCTAAAAACTGTAAGTTTACCAGTTGCCTGGTGCCCCTACTTGGCGAAGTGGATTCACACATAGTTTCCCTAAGGTTAATGGATGTTTTCCATGGTACAAGGTGGTGCCCCAGTTCGTGTGCTAAGTTGGTGAACATGAATATAATAACTATAAGGTTTATTATAATGTTTATGATACATGATGATACATATTAATCTATAGTTCATGGGGTTCTAAACCAACAGAAACATCACTGGAGGGGGCCCTACCTTTTAGCGATGACCTGCCAGGCCTTTTTGGCCGGTTTTGCAGCAATGGCCAGCCTAGAACTAGGCGCCACCTGTGGGCCCCACGTGGAGCGGCAAAAAGTATGGTTACCTAGAATGGGAAATACCGGGAATATTATGGGAACAGCATAGGAATATCATGGGGATTTGCAGGAATTTAATTACCACTTCACTGGCCGACCATCACTCTGATGGTGAATGTACGGCTGAGCCCAGAACGAACTTTTCAGGGCTGACGTACGAGTTGGTGGCAAAAATGGGGTTACCCTCTGGTAAACTAACATAGCTATTGAAAATGGCCATTTATAGTGAGTTTTCCCATTAAAAATGGTGATTTTCCATAGCTATGTTAGTTTACCAGAGGGTAGATGAGCACGTGCTCATTCGAGGGTGGGATTCTATTCATCAACCAGTTATACCACTCCGCCACTCATGCAGTTCATCCGCGAATGATCGCGCATGTTTAATCTATTGTTTGCGGACAGGCTGCCCTTGATATTTCCTTCAATCAACTGGGTATGTCCTCTCTTTTTACCCAGTTATAGTTCAAACAATTCACTATGACTAGCTGCTAATACCACGGTCATATTCCTCCACTAAGTGGGTTTGACCATCAAGAAATTGATTTGTCTGAACATGTATGCCCCAAAACCAGATTCTTTTTGAGATTTCATTGTTTTTTTTACAGGTTCTTCGATGGTAAGATCCCTTGAAATGCGTGGATTTGGAGGTCTTCCCACCTGTTCCCTACGCTTTTCACCAGGTCTGGGCTTCCTCTTCAGCGCCCCGGTCACCCTGCGACCGGCCGCGCCACCACGGCAAACCGCTGCCTTGGCGACGGCGGAGGGCAGCAGGATGCGGGCCGGGGTGGAATATGTTTATCAAGGAATCATTACCCTCTGGTAAACATACAAAAAACTATGGAAAATCACAATTTTTAATGGGAAAACTCACTATAAATGGCCATTTTCAATAGCTATGTTAAATTACCAGATGGTATTCATCATTATTCCAGGTTTTTGATGGATCTATTTTTGTGACTTCTTCCCTTTCTGTGCTTTTTTCTAAACTCAATGCATTTGTTTTTCCAAACAGGATATGTTTGAAACCATGGTTTGCTTTCTTTCTCTCAACGTTTGGTGAAGAACGGTCATGTTTTTTCTCAGACATGTTGGGTGAGTCGATGCTTCACAACGAAGCAGAAACTGCTGGCGCTCCGAGGATTTTCAGCCCAGTAAACGGTTCAATGCCAAGTGCTGTTGGTTCAATTTCCATTTTTGCCGGGTTCAATCAGAAAGGTTCATTTTTGGTTTCTCAAGTTGGTTGGTCAAAAATGAACCTTTTTTTCGTCAAATCACCAAAATCAATTTTTACCATTTTTGCCGGGTGAAAAAAGGTCCATCTGTTGGCTAAATCCTTCATTCTTTTCGTCAAATCACCCATTTTTCGAGGTGAAGATCTCACCTCTGTGACGCCGCACCCAGGACGAGCCTGCTGGGCTTCTCAAGCCTAGCCACCCTGGGCACCCTTGGTGCCTTGGGCGTGGCCGGCCGGGCGTGCCTTGGGCATTGAAGAAGCGTATGAAAACTAAGGATTTCAATGAGGTTTCAATAGAGTTAGAACTGGTTATAGTAGTTCTATGTAGTTCTTATGATTATCATTAGCCATTAGCCAATACGATATTTCATCATGTATTGAATGTTTATATGGATTTCACTGAGATTTTTAAAATCTTTGTTTTTTTTAGTACTTCATCACTTTGACCAATGCTAACTTACGATAGTGTTTAGTCATGAGCCATTGATATTAAATGAATTGGGTATATCATTAATGGTTATTTAACATAGCCATGGAAAGATCCACCATTTAAATAGGTAAACCATCTATTTCTATGGGCCATCTATACCATGGTTATTACCATATGGTTATTACCAATCTATTACCATTAGCCATTGAAAATTCTCCCATTGAACGGTAGGGTTCATAAATCTGTGGTGAAAATATCTGGTTTTCATGGGGGTGAAATAATCATTCAAAAAATATAATGGGGGTTAATATCTGGTTAATGGGGGTTAATGTGGTTAATATCTGGTTTATAATCATTGTTTAAGTGTGGTTAGTAACGTGCATACCGCGCGCTAATAATTGTGTATGTGTGGGTTACAACTGAGAGATATCCTGGTATCACAAAAGGTGGATACTTAACCCTGAAGTTGATAATTGGAAAGCACCATAGTGGTCAAATATCATATGAATGATTCAAGGTTCAAATCGGATATAATCGGATAATGGACGTGACTATCGTAAGTTTTTGCGGTTCTTAGCTATCCAATGGGACAAACATGGGGATACCTTGCCGGAGATTTTTGTGATGGGACCTGCATCATTCTAGAGCCATCCTGGTGTACTCTCTGGTAAACTTACAAAAAACGATGGAAAGATCCACCATTTTCTAGCTGGGCAAATCAACTATTTCGACTGGGCCATTTTCAATAGCTATGGTAATGGCTTCAAGTTGACAAGTATAGGGATGTAGATCATCCAATTTCTGGATTTTACCAGAGATAACGTGGATGTAACCAGCAATTTTTGATTCTTTTATATTGTAAATTGATTTAAATCCATTGAACCATTGGGATATGAATAATTACCATTGATTATGATTATCCGATGAATTATTGGGATTTTCGAAAAATATCTGATCATATGTAATCCCAACAGTGATGGGTTAATCATGGCTTATTAACCATTCATATCCCATTCGCCCATTTTCCCAGGCGCTCAACACGCTCAACGGTGCCGCGCTTGGCGGAGCCCAACGAGCAGCCGCCCGGGCAGATTCCGCCCGTGACTTGGCGGCTTCGCCATCACTGAAAACCATTATTTATATGGTATTTATGGTATTTATGATATGATTAACCAACCAGCCATACTTAACCAATGATTAACCATCATTAACCATTATTAACCACTATTAACCAGGATATTTCACCATTTATGATATGATCCTAAATTATTTATATGGCATTATATTATGATATGATCCTAAATGATTTATGATATTTATCTATGATATTATGATATTTTTTAATGGTTGCATAATAATAATAATGATATTTTTGAAGACCAAGATAATGATATTTCAAGAGGGGATATTTATGATATTTTATGATACGGGGATAGCGATGCAGACCATAGTTTATAAGACAGGTGTGATGAACACGTCCAGAATGTCGTTTTTTTTTTCCCCTCTCCATTACTGAAAACAGGTTAGCCTCTGGTAAACATACAAAAAGCTATTGAACATTGCCCAGTCGAAATAGTTGAGTTTTTCCATGAAAAATGGTGGATCTTTCCAGTTCGTTTTTTGTAAGTTTACCAGGCCGGGTAGCCTTTGTGAATGGTTGGGCATGGGTGATCAAAAAGCTACTCCGTTGGATGATCCGCTGAAGGTGGTAAGGCTGACGCAGGACTGGAGATAGTAGGTCTCTATGATTAGCCTCCGGTAGTGACTAACATAGCCATGGAACATTACCATTTACGGTATAGATGATTTACCTATTAAATTTGGTGACTTTCAATAGCCATGTTAAATTACCAGAGGGTATGATAGCCCAAACTGGGAAGTGAATATCCAAAACTAGTCCAGTTTATTTGTTTCTGGCATGTTTACACTTTTACCAGGGTATGGTATTCACCGGGAGAAATTGGACTTCGATTGGCCGACATGGAAATATTTGCAGGCAAAATGGGACAATGAGAGTACATTTTGAAAAGAAAGCAGTGCGATTTCTTTACATAAGAAATAAGGTTACACCAATTGCATCCTAACTATATAATTAGTAACTAAAAAATTGTGTTACTAATTTAGTTACACATTTTGCATCCTAACTGGAACTCATTATTTTCGCCCCATGATGAGTTGGCAATCCTCAGGTGAACGGGCCAAAACCGGTGGATGTTCCAATAGTTCCAATCATATCTCCAGGAACGCATGGTGTGACATTCCTACAACATTTCAGTGGTACTTCTTGCATATTTTTTCTATCATCTTCCCCATCTTTCGCCATATTTGCCATATTGGCCTGCCCCCACTGCGGGCTCCCCGCCGTTGCCCGCGCCGCAACGCCCACACCCCTTAGGTGCGCATGCCGATGGTCGCCACGGGCAGCGGAGCCATCGACGTGATGTCCAAGTTATTGCAGGATCGCATCCTGATGCTCAACGGCCAGGCGCCTGGAAGGTGGATGGTGGATGGGCCCTGCTGGGTGCGAGCACAAAACCCTGCTGGGAATCCGCAAAAAAAACAACAGAAAAAGCAACACATAATCCATTTACGAACTAGTTCACTAGCAAAACCATGGAACAAACCGAGCCCATCACACTTTTGCGACTTATTGCAGCGGCACTAAACGGCAGGTGAACGATGAGATGGCGAACGTCTTGGTGGCACAGATCCTGTACCTGGCCAACCAGGAAGTTTGTGGAGCATGGGTCGGAATTAAGCACCATTACCCAGCCGTTGGAGGAATGATAGTTTACCCTCTGGTTATTTAACAGTTTGCCATGGAAAATGGCCCATTTATAGATGGATTACCTGGGTTTACCTATTAAAAATGGTGGATCTTCCATGGCAAACTGTTAAATAACCAGATGGTAGCCCATTAAAGGTCATTTGGAATGTTAGATTAAACATGATTAAACCACCTTCAATAGATTTCAAACTTTAAGTCCATGGCAGCTGTTGATTCTCTTCATTTTTGGGGATTGCCAGAGGGTCCCAGAGGGTTTTGACATAACCCACTGTCTGGCGGCAATGCAGGGGAGGCCATTTTTGGCCATGGCAGGAACGATGATCTTTGGGAAATGTGGCCCGACGCCGCAAAAACCTGCCAAGCTTTTTTTTTTGGATTTCAATTAATATCACCCCAAGACCGAATACCATCCGAATACCATGAATACCCCATTTCTCGTGAATTTCGGTGGACCTGTCGTGGTTGGGCTTTAGCACGACATGACATCCCCAAAAATTCTGTTTTTTTTAGAATCATCAAGACCTTTTTTTGTGGCACAATGAAGGGATGGGGGAAACCAATAAAGACAGGTGGGAATATTGTGCCCATATATGCTCTATATATATATATGGCAAAAGTTACCTACACAACTCTCACAACGGGGTCATTCTTTTGGGGGTAAATGTTGCTAATCTGGATATTGCATAATATGGCAATGTTTGGCTCCATCTATGAGTTGGGTTGACCCGCAGTTCATGCCACTAGACACCTTTCTCTTGGTCAACCCCCCATTTTACGACCCGATTGCCACAATCCATTACGCTCTGGTAATCTCATGTGCCGGAAGACCCCGCATGTATTTCATTTGCCCTTTGGTAATCAAACATGGGCAATCGACAATCACCTATTTATGGAAGCTTTTCCCATGTTTCAAACATGGTAATCAGCATTTATAGAAGCTTTTCCCATGAACATGTTTGATTACCAGAGGGTTTTGTTGATTCTCCTCTTGACACTTTGAAGCCACTGGAAATGGCCATGTTGCAGTTCTTCCTTCCGATGATGAAGCTGTTCATTGCCATGTCATTCCTTCAGAGGCACAATGCTCTGGTAAGCTTATGATGTCAGATAAACCCCCCAACTTGTTTCCTTCAGTTTCCAGATTGACCTCCGTTTCTAGTGAGTAACCTCCGATTTATCTTCCCTTATAGCAACTCCCAAAAAGATAGAACATACGTTTCCTACCAAGATAGCGGTAAATTCAACCCTTTCGTTTTTTCTTTTTTGGTTTGTGGTTACTATCATTGGGATAGTTATGGGTCCTCAGTGATAACCAACAATGCTACCTATCACTGGGTGTTTACCTTCAAATATCTTCAAATATCTGGGTAAATTATAACGACCTCACTGCGACCTCACTATAATCATAGTTAGTAGGGGGAATCATCCCAAAATGGCCGAACTATTCAGGGTAGTGAAATATTATAATTTACCCAGAAATATCACCATGTTGGTTATGCACATCCCTATCATTGGTTTAGCAGCGTCGAGGTGGATTCCGCTATCTCAAATTACCGCTATTTATAGGATCATTCCACTTGGTAACCGGTTGTTAACCATACTTGTTACCTTCTGGTATGGTAAACAGCCACACAACTATGGAACATCACCATTTTTAATGGGTAAATCAACTATAAATGGGCCATTTTCAATAGCTATTTTGACATAACCAGAGGGTAAAATTATCCAGTTACTAATGGTATAATCCCACTTCGGGGGCTTCTCAACCAGGGTTAGTAACCAGTTACAATGCGTGGGATGATTCTCCCAGTTACAATCCTCTCAAATTCACCAGTTCACCAAGAAGACAGCAATCAAACATAGCCGGGAAATCCCCAATTCTTCTAGATGATTTTCCCAGCCATAAACCTCATCTATTACATTATTAGATGATTTTCCCATGATTTAGTTCGAAGATTTTCACCATTTTCCCACCCATTGAAGTTCGGGGTTGTTTCTCATATTTCCCACCGATTTTCCCCATGTTTTTCCCATGTTTTTCCCATGAGTTTCCCTCCAGTTAACGTGGGATTTCCCACGTTGACACTAATTGGAGATCCACAGGACTCAGAGAAGGACATCACCATCTACATCAATTCCCCAGGTCATGGGCGCTGTGAAAGTTTTGGATGGAGTTTCTCCCGGGGGGAAGTCATTGGAAAACGAACATAGCTATTAAAAATGGCAATTTTTAGTGGGAAAACTCACTATAGATGATGATTTTCAATAGCTATGTTAAATTACCAGAGGGTAACTTTCTTTTTTTGTGATCTTCCAAAGTGAACTAACATCCAAACATGATATTCTAAGTCGTAACACACACTCACACACACATATATATATATATGATATCACAATAAACTTTGGCATATATATCTGGTTGGTGGTTTGGAACATGAATTTTATTTTTCCATTCAGTTGGGAATGTCATCATCCCAACTGACGAACTCATATGTTTCAGAGGGGTAGGTATACCACCAACCAGATAGATATATATATATATATATATGTATTATATACATATGCCTATGGTTGTTTCAATACGGACATGGTCATCCATGACCTGGGTGATTTGGGGTACCCCCATTTTAGGAAAGCTCCAAAATTCATGTGGATTGATGGCGATGAACCTCTGGTAAACATACAGAAAGCTATTGAAAATGCCCATTTATAGTGAGTTTTCCTATGAACAATGGTGATTTTCCATATTTTTTTGTTAGTTTACCAGAGGGTAACTGGTGATTGCTGGTGATTAGTGGTGTGATTTTGGTATATACCGAATGCACTGGGATATTGCCATATTAGTGGTGATGAATGACGATATATCCCCAGAAAAAACCGGATATATCGTGCTATTGGACATATTTTGGAGATATTTTCCAATGTGGTACAGTAATATCATCTATCTATATATATACACATCTGATTCATATATCTATATCTATATCTATACCTATATCTATTTAGGCATATTACTCTTCTTCTTATTATCATCATTATAATCATTATCATTACAATTACAGATATTTCCATATTTACTATATTATATATATCATCTTATCTTATCTTATCTCATCTTATATTATATTATATTATACTATATTATATTATATTATTTCATAGTATATTATATTATATTTTATTTTATTTTATTTATGTATATCATATCACAATATATTAATGATATAATAATGATACTTATCATTATCTGTACATTTTTTCTGTACCATATATTACAAGATATGATATACATATTTCTGTACACTAGTACGCGGTTTTATAGATATTTTCCGTATTATATGTATATATTTAATCTCACATTGAAATATACAAATGTACAGATAATGATGTTATGTACAGAAACGATTAATATGTATTTTATGTATATAGATCTGTACATGATGCAATATTATATGCATAGATCTTTACATCAACAAACATTAATCAACAATAATAATAGACATATAGCAAATATACTATCAACATCACCAAACATAGTAAATGTACTATCGACATATCATGGTGATTGTGATATGTACAGATCTTTACATCACCAATTTCATGTACAGATCTTTATATTGGGATATTGCATGATGCAAAAAATCACATATTATAATCATATAGATCTATATACATATTATATCCATATATTATCAAACCAATAAATAGATTATCCATATCATCCATATTATCTTCCATATTATCCATATATTATCCATTAATATTATCCATTAATATGATCCATATTATCTATATTATCCATGTCACATAAATCTATATATGGACTAGTATTACTATATATATTATCTATAAATGTTCATCTATATATTATCCATATTATCTATAAATGTTCTATTAAATGTCACATAAATGTTCTATATATATTATCCATATATATATTATCCATATCATCCATATTATCTTCTATGGTGCACTCTGGAGATTTATGGTGCACCCTGGAGAAATGTCACATAAATCTCCAGAGTGCACCATTTCTTGGGTCAAACATCATCGCCGCCCAGCTTCGAGGTGGCTCCGTCTCCGCGGGGATGGCCATCTACGATGCCATGCAGTTCGTGCCCTGCGCCTGGGAAGCGACCGATTCGGATCCGTCCGTGATTTTTGGGTCCATGGATGGGAAAGAACTGGGGAGTTCAATGGGGATTTTCCTGGATTTTCATGGAATTTAATGGATTGTTTAATGGATTTTCATGGAATTTACTGGATTTTGATGGATTTTCAATGGATTTTCAATGGAGTGTTTAATGGATTGTTGAATGGATTTTGATGGATTGTTTAATGGATTTTCATGGAATTTACTGGATTTTGATGGATTTTCAATGCATTTTCAATGGATTTTCAATGGGTTGTTTAATGGATTGTTGAATGGATTTTGATGGATTGGTTAATGGATTTTCATGGAATTTACTGGATTTTGATGGATTTTCAATGGATTTTCAATGGATTTTCAATGGATTGTTGAATGGATTGTTGAATGGATTTTGATGGATTGTTTAATGGATTTTAATAATTGTTTAAGGGATTTGAAAGGGACTTTAAAGGAGTTTTAATGGGTTTTGATAAGGGGATATACCATGATAACTGGGAATATTTCTATGGAGATACAATCTTAAGATATTGGAGAATTGCAATAGACTTGAACATACTAGGTGTTGGAGTTGTTTAGAAAATCAGCGTCAACACCTGTTGCAATATTTTTCGATTAGATCGTTGGATTTTTCACACTGTCTCCAGTCACAACTGGAGGTGTAAAACCTGTAGGTTTTTGGGGATTGTTGTTGTAATACCACAGCATTATTGGAGTTCGCCGCACTTTTGCTGAATTACCCCTTGGTAATTTAACATAGCTATTGAACATGGCCATTTATAGTTGATTTTCCCATTAAACATTGTTATTTTCCATAGTTATGTTAGTTTACCAGAGGGTAATGTTTTAACTAACTAACCAATTGTAACGAAGGAATAGTAACCAAGGTTGTAACCAATGGTTGAACCAATTCATTCCGATCTTGGAACAAACATTGTGCCAATGCAAAAAAAATTCGGCTGGTTGGTGGTTTCAAACATTTGGATTATTTTCCATTTCATATATGGGATAATCCTTCCCATTGACTTTCATATTTTTCAGAAGGGTTGAAACCACCAACCAGTCGGACATGCACCCAAAGTTGAAAGCTTAGATCTGAAAATCGGCTGTTTTGATTTCACAATGTTTTGAAACTATCAGAAGAAGACGTGTCAAATCATTGATGGTGAGATTGAAACCTTTGCCTCTCAATGATTAAACGTTTACGTAACCAAGTAACTCCTGTTTTTCTCCCTTGGCCTAGAGTAGCCAGCTACAAGCTCTGTATCAGAGCTTGTTTCGGATCTCATTTGTGCCATGGTCAAAACATGGGTTGTTGTCCCATATTGCAGGATGGGCATCAATCCATTTTCACCACGGATTTTTTTCGATTAACTTTAAGCCATGATCGAAAAAGGATTCCCAATATGGGATGGCCATACTAGGTTACCACATCCCATGGTCAATTTGACCATGGCACATAGACCACATTATAACACCATATTAAGAAAAGTATATATTAATCCCATATGAATCCCATATTAATCCCTATATATTCATGATATAAAACCCAACAGTTTGCTATTTTTCACATGGCCAACATAGCAGTTGATTTAGCCATTTGAAGTGGCGAGATGTGATCCCTCGAGGCGACGTGTCCACGGTGTGTTATGGCATGGCTGCCTCTATGGGAGCTTTTCTCCTGGGAGCAGGCGCTGAAACGAAGAGAACTGGGATTTGGTTGCAGAAAATGTTGGTTTTTGTAGGAGTTAACTAGCCAACATCGGGGGATGTAAGCAAGAAAAATGGGGGTTTAGCCATGAACAATGGATTTCTCACCTCAAAATGATGGATTTATGATGATTTATGTGGATTTCACCGATTTGACATTCGAAACTTGGTAGTAAACAAACAAGTGATTTTTGTCCCAAACAGGAGGGTGATTCCCCACAAAGGATCATTTATCCAAACATATCCAAACAAACTTGGGTTTCTCACCCTCTTCCTGGGAGAATGAGGATTTGACCAGAAAGACATCGCGATTTATGTTGAGTTACCTTATTTTTGCAGGAGAAATTGGGATGTAGCCCTAAACAATCAGGATTTATCAATAAGTTGCCTGGGGGAAATTGGAATTGAACCAGGACACGATTTCTCCATGATTTATCCGAGCGCTATGAGGGCCAATTCATCGATGGGACCCACGTTTTTCGTCGTCGGAAAGTCCAAAGGTGCCGACGTCCCATTCCACGAGGGGTCAGACTTCCGGCCCCATTGGCCCATTGGCCGTTTGCTCCCTGAAAGATTTATCCTTGATTTATCCAGTGATATTGGCGATGAAATTTCCCCGTTGAAAAACGAGTGATGGACTGGACCCCAAGAGGAAGGACCAGCAAGATGATGAACTTGTTTACTCTTTACACCATTTTACAACGATCGGCTGGTGTGTTCATACTCTTGAAACTTTGTAAATGGGTAGTAGTGCTGCTTAGATGATTTTGGGATTCGTTTATATATTTTTTGGGGGTGTAGCAACTGGCCACTTTCATCCCCACTAAATCGCTGGGAACAGCACCGGATTTAGCTCAGCCAGTTCCTCCGACTTGGAACCAGCGGCAGGAACCAAGGGAAAGAGAAGGTCGCTGCCCAATGCACGCATCATGCCCTTCAGCAGCACAGCCAGTGGTGAGTTGAGTGAGTTGTGCACCGATTTACAGGATTTCATGGCCAATTCAGCAACTGAAATGGAGATTTAACCAACAGACATGATGGTATAATGGGGATCTAATGGGGATAACTCGGGATATAATGGGTATAGTTACGGTATAAAATCAATGGGTTTTCATGGTTTTTCAATACGATATCATCAATTGACCCATGTTCAAAAAGCCATGTTGGTTGATGACTATGGTGGTTTAGCGTCCTAGCAAAGGGTATACCTGGAGGCAGCAGCTGGGGAAACTTGGGAGGCTTTTTGACACATTTTAAGATCTGTCTTCAAATGACAAAAAACGCCTCGGTAATCAAACATGGCAAGGGAACATCCACTATTTATAGCCATAAACTTACTGATCTTACTGGTGCTTAGGGAATTTTCGGGAATGATCCATAATCACTATCAATGTCATCATCCCAGCAACCCCCATTCCCGTCCGTTCCGTAAAAAGCACCAGTAAGTAAACCTCTATTTATCGTAGATTTTCTGCCATGTTTGATGAGAGGCGGCTGCTGCCGATCCCATATTCTGGGATTTGTCGGGAAAATAACGATGCCAGCGACAACGGTACTAGTATGTAACAAGCAAGATGATAAATGTCTTTAGGGAAACTAACTTATTATAAGCAACTTTTTTTTAAAAATAAATCATATATCATATGCTTTTGCATGTAGTAACAAGCATAACATTATGATAGCTATGATCAATACCGTACCTGGCAGGGCCTCAAAGTTAGACCTGATAAACAACACATGTAGCATTGCGAAGCATGGGATTTATAGTGGTCATCAGATTTTTCCATGCTTGATATATCCATAAATCTGGGTAAATTATAACGACCTCACTGTTCTCCCTCACTGGAAATCATGGTTAGTAAGGGGAATCATCCCAAAATGGGCCTTAATTCAGGTTAGTGAAATATTATAATTTTCCCAGATAAATGGGAAATATGGGAATATGAGAAATGATATGTCCATATTCCCATCAAGCACTGTCACATGATATGATAAATGGGAAATATGGGAATCCAGATCATGTGCAAAGCCATTCTGGATTGATTTTTGCATCGGATTTGGACCATTCAAAAAAAAAAACACACTTTTTTGACCATGGGACATGTTACTTAGATTTAATTAGATACCGAGGTTTGTAGAACTAGAAGTCACACTTCTCCTCTGGTAATCCCAAGCTGGCACTGGAATGATGTCACTGGTGATGAATATAAAATCCCAATAGGAAAAACCATAAAATCCCAGCTGGGCATTCATAGATGTCACTTTTTTTTTCCCGAAAAATACCATCATTTTCCGGTCATTGAACATTTTTTATGGTCAAAATCCATCAGACTTTCGGAATTTGGCGACTGGCAGTTGGCTGGCGCCTGGGCACCAGCAACGACCTGTCGGGATGGGCCGTGGCTGGCCACCTGCTTCTGATACCGAACTTAGCTAACTTCGTTTTTGGGCGTTGAACTAGTAGCGGGAAACGGGCGTTGAACTTTATAGTTGCTTAGTTACTAGTTATAATCTAGTTATATACAGATATTGAACTAGTAACTAGAATTCATGGGGGTTTCAAGCAACTTAGGGGTTGATTTTGGTGAAGTTGTTAAAAGTTATACCAGCTGGTTTATATAAGGGACTCTTATAGCCCCATAACAATCGTACTCATCATAAGAATCACTATTACTAACATATACTAACTGTTATACGCCATTTTTGAACAATAACAAATGATAGTCACTAAGCCAGTAATAATCACAACTATAGTCACTAATTGTCATCATCATCAACCAACAAGCAAGATAACATAACTAAAAAAATAGTCACTAAGCATCATCACTAATCACAATTGGGATATTACCATAATACCGACTAACTAGTAGTGATGTTACCACCTACTACAAAAAACGCTAATGATATACCAACATCGTCATTAAATACCATGTTATACCATACGAATGGTACCATCAATTATCAACATACTAATGATCATCCATAATCATTATATCAATTATATATCCATAATCAATGTTATTACCATAGCTAATTGATATACTAGTCAGTAGTGATAATATCACTACCTATGGTAGTATGACGAACCAATATCATTGATATACTAATGATATACAAATGATCATAGGTAGTGATATACAAATGATATACTAATGATCATCATTATTAATCATAATGAACCATTATTAATCATCATCAATCATCAACCAGCCAACCAGATATCATGAGCATATCGCTATTAACCATTATTAACATATGGTATTGAATCATTATTAACATAACCAACATTATTGAATCATTCTTGGTGGTCAACACCATTATTATACCATTATCATACCACTATTATTATATTATACCATGATTATACCATCATTTTATTATACCATCATAATCATTAGCTGGTGATATCACTATTAACCACTATTATGAAAACCATTATTATACCACCAACCCACCGGCGCCTCAGGATTCACCAGCCGCTGGGCGGTGCCGGTGGCCAGGCCGCGGACATTGAGATTCAGGCGCTATGATTTGACGTGGAGAATCCCATGGAAGCATTATGATTTTGGTGATTTTATGATGGTAACCCAACCTGGTTATGTCAAAATAGCTATTGAAAATTGCCAGTTATAGTGGATGTTCCCATTGAAAATGGTGATTTTCCATGGTTATGTTAGTTTACCAGAGGGTACCCAACCTGGTTATGTATACAAAAAGTGAACTGGAAAATGGCCCATTTATACATAGTGAGTTGTCCTGGTTATGGAAAAACAGTGAGCGAACTGGAAAATGGCCATTTAGAAATAGTTGATTTTCCCATAAAGAATGGGGATGTTCCATAGTTATGTGGCTGTTTCCCAGAGGGTAATAGTGGTTAGTATCATGAAACACTATCAATTTCCACAGTTTATGCTGGTTCAGGATGGTTGATAGCGGTGAACAATGGGATAGAGTATCAGTTATAGAATTTATGATGGTGAATAAGAGTGGTTAACAATGGTTAGTAAGCATTGGTGGTGGTGAAGACTATTCACTATTACTATGATGGTTATTAATATGGTCACTGATTAAATCGCCATCATGATGTTTGATAATGGTTTGTAATTAATGATGAAATCAATTTATGATGCTTAACAATATGGTTAATATTTATATATAGTGGTTGCTAATAGTTCATAGTGTCATGGAAGCCTAGGGGGGTCTATGGGGGGGGTGTCTGGATAAGCCTGGATAAACTATGGATAAGCCAATGACGACTCTGTTCTGCAAGAAATGTTTGGAGAGGTTGGTTTGTTGTTATTTATTGCAAAATTGAGAGGTACCAGGATTTGGCTCGAGTGGCATGGGCAAGGCTTGCCAGAAACAAGCAAGCAAGAACAAACATGCAACTTAAATCTCCAGGGTTAGACAGTCTATTGGCAAACGCATGGCCCATGTATTCAAGATAGTGAAAAAGAAATCAAAGACTCAAAGCGGGGAGGCGACACCCAAGGCAGGCAATTTGCACGCAAAT
>Ga0126342_10007033_pt1 | contig 20036 bp, 17 predicted proteins | sample Cyp1metagenome_FD_92528 | JGI IMG/M metagenome (GOLD analysis project Ga0126342, IMG submission 92528) | Coral microbial communities from Lord Howe Island, Old Settlement Bay, Australia - Cyphastrea 1 metagenome | ecosystem: Host-associated > Invertebrates > Cnidaria > Coral ... | reverse complement strand
TCCACTACACCACACTACATTGCACTACACTACATTACACTGAATGACACTGCACCACAGATAGACAGGTAGACAGATAGATAGATAGACAGATAGGCAGCTAGACAGCTAGACAGATGAAGGGGAGAGAGAGAGAGAGAGGAGAGAGAGAGAGAGAGACAGAGAAATAGATAGATAGATAGAGATAGATAGATCGATAGATAGATAGATAAATAGGTAATTAGATGAAAGAGAGAGAGAGAGAGAGATGGATAGATCGATAGATAGATAGATACATAGCTAGATCGATAGGTAGGTAGGTAGATAGTCAGAGAAAGAGTGAGAGAGATCAATCGTCTTTCGATCCATCAGTGGCTTCGCTCTGCCATCCCTGATTCACAACAACCAATCTCTCCTATAGGTTTCTTATTTTTGAAACTTCCGCCACCGCCTTGTGCGGTACTACTGGTAGATGCAATGTTTATGATGTTTTTTGATGGTTTCTTACTGAGGGGAAACCGAATGAAGACTAGAATCTAAGAATGATACGGGTTTTATGCAATTTTTGAGCCAGGTGTAGGGAATGAGCGGTTGTCGCAAGTGATTACTATATGGGGTCTTCTCTAAATTCGTTTCCCCGGATTCGGACGAAAATCACATTCATTGCGTATTTACAGGACTCCGCCTTTAAAACTCAATTGTCCCAACAGACCTCAAACATGAGTGAAAAAAAAAATATGAATCATTGATTCGCGTCAAAACTCTTGCAAACGTATAGTAGCGCGGCTCTTTTAGCTTGAGCTGCTGGAGCTACTGGAAACACCAATTATCACACCCTGCGAGGATCCTTTATTTGGTCTAACAACGCAGACTCCAGGGTCCACATCCCAGTTGCTGCTACCAGCTGGAAGCAAACAGTGCTCTTGCGTTTTCAAATAAGGTGAGTTGACCAACGGGCAGCTGCGTTTTTTTGGGGCAGTTATCTAGCGCGAATATAGCGCGGATCTACCGCCAGAACTACGTTTAGCCTAGCCATTAAACCTTGAAAAACAAATGTTTCCGTTTTCACATATCTTTACAAGTCACGTTTGTGATGCTGGCAAAAAAAGAAGATGAAACGGTAATGCAGCTAAAAAAAAAAAATGTGACAAGTAAGGCTACTGAGGAGTTGCCCAAGCAGGACCGGAAACAACAGGTGCAAGAATCTGCAAGAAAACAAGGTGGAAAAAAAACATCGGGCCTGAGTGTGGTTCACTTGAGTGGCTATGTAAAAGTATCTAGCGCCACACTAATGCAAATCTAGCGCCAACTTGCAGGAAAGCGATTTCACTGCATATCACTGCGTATGTACATACAGGATTCCGCCTTGTAAATAACGCAATCTAAAACACATCACTGCCCAAATTTGTTACGGCCCTCGGATTTAAGAGTTCTAGGCTCATAGGCATTTTAGAGCGGATTTCCATATGGAGTATCATTGAAGAGCCCTGGGTTACTCCCAAAAAGGGTTACTCCTGAACTCTCAGGAAAATCAAAAAAACCTAAAAATACTAAAAAAAAACGTTTGTCAAATCTTGTAAAACTATCTTGCATCTGCTGCCAATTGTTTTTCAGCCTTGCTTCAGCTGTCCCACATTCACTCCTGATTGTATAGAATTAGATGGAATTAGTTGGAATGATAAAGATTTTTTGGGAATGTTCCAGGAGTGTCCCTGTAAAGTACGGAGTGTCCCTCTCCATAGACAAGACTATGCCTAGGTGCTTAAGTATATGTTTTATGCGCATGAAACGCGATAATTAACTATGTTTTTTAAATGATGGGATGATATGGGATGCGTATATAACTGTGTGAAGTAGGCCGAGGGGTATTGGCCAACGCGGCTTAGCAATTGTACGCGGTTTGATTCGTGCCATCTGTTATGTAGTTGTCTAGCTTAAGCCTGCGTGGTATTGGTTTTTCCGCCGACCCCAGCCGACGGCAGCGGGAGCGCCTCAGCGAAAAGATTACAAGCAGCAAGGTTTGATAGAAGCTTGCAGCAAGAACAGAACGCAACAGGCAAGAGACAAAAAGCAGGCAACAAGAAGCAAAGGGCAAAAAGAAAGGTGCAAAACGGGGCCATGGGAACAAGGGGCAAGAAGCAAGAGGCAAGAACGAGAGCAAGAACAAGAAACGGCAAGAACAAGAAACGGCAAGAAGAAGAAGAAGAAAGAAAAAGAAGAAGAAGAAAAAGAAGAAAAAAGAGAAAAATAAAAAGAAGAAGAAGAAGTGAAAGTTTTCATGTGGGTAGAAATAAACTCAGAAGCAGACGGTCAAGAAAGAACCAGCAGCGGCAAGCAGCAAGACGAAGAAGCAGGAAGCAAGAGAAGAAGAGAAGAAAGAGATGGTAGGAAGCATGGAAGAGGAAAGAAATGCAATTTACTAGCCCATGCAGAAAGCGACGTTAGGCACCAGCAGCGGCACGCCGAGGTAACAATCCGTCCTTCAGTGGCATGCTGTTTCGCTGTGGGGAGCGGTCCGTTTTGAAGGCCTGAACTGGAGGCCTGAAAGCTGCAGTTTGGAGCCAGCTTCTTGCCGATTCAGAAAGCAACGTTAGTGGCCGAAGGCACGATCCGTCCTTCAGTAGCATTCTGTTTTGCTGTGGCAAGCGGTCCGTTTTGGTGTCCTGAAAGCTGCAGTTTGGAGCGAGTTGCCACACAGTGGGATATCTGGATTGGCCATCCAGACGTACCTGCATTTTCGCTAAATCAGCTGTTCGTCAATGGCGACCAGCTAAGCCAAGAACCGGACAGATATATTATTTTTGCAATCATTGCCTGTGGATGGCGACCGGCTAAGCCAAGAACCGGACAGAAGATTTTACGAGCATTCTGCGCGGTTTCCACAATCTGTTTACTGGGATATTTCGTCAAAAATCTGGTGGTGATCTTATTTATCGATGGTATTCTATTTTGGGGTCTATTTGAACTAGCTTCTGATCGTGATTGACTATAAGAATTCCTTCATATATTAATCGTGTGCCGCTTCGAGGAGATCTACCTTAGGTCCTTCTTCTGGTCAAATTGCACGTTATTGGATTCAGTTCCCAACGGATCTTGTCTAGAGTGTGTGTGTGTGTACCAATGCGCCATAAATAGCTCTAGCTACCGGGGGCGCGTGCCTGCCGCCAACCCCCCCAAAAAATCATTCACGCTGTGTTTTCAAGTTTTCGAGGGTCCGGGCGGGGCCGGGAAAAAAGATGCTAAAATTATAAGATGCTTTTGTAAGTCGATGTTAGGCCGTTTTTGAGCAATTTTTGGACACTTTTGCTGCGCTCGGGAAGCAAAAACATCGTAAAATACACTGTTTGTCCTTTTCGCATATAAAAACTACATCTTGCAACATGGTGAAAACTGCGTAAATACCATTGCTTTTGCTAGGCGCTGGCACAAAAACATTGTCAATATTTGCAAATACCGTGATTTTTGCTACCAAAGGCAAAAAAACATCGTAAATGCCGTGGTTTTGGGCTTCCAAGGCGCAAGAAACATTGGTATTTACGGTGTTTTTCGCTCCGAAGGTTTCAAAAATACGCGAAAACACGAACACTGCCAATTTGACGATTTTTAGGGGTCCACAAAATGCGACGATAAGCTGTGTTGCAAGAACAACAACGCGAAGAACAAGAAGAACAAGCACAAAAATGCGACAAAAAGATGAGTATAAGGTGGTTACAAGCTGCGGTCTGACAAGAACATCACACTGTGCCCTGCGCGCACGCGCAGAGCACATGAACAACACCAACGCTCACACTACCACACATAACCCTTTTGGCATCGCCGGTGTGCGAAGCTTTACAATTATGTGAGATGCATGTGGTTAGGGGGTTCGTGTGAAAAACAATGCGTTTGGCATTTGGTCCGCCTCATCCCTTGCTAAAGCAAGGAAAAATCCCAGCTATCTACAGCTAGTTTTCGTCAAAAAAATGTTCCAACACAATGACATTTAGTTTTCTAAACATGCTTCATCAAACAAGATAAACACCAGGCTCTCCCAATGTCTCTTGCAGTCTGTGTGGCTCTTTGTGGAAATCAAAAGTTTTCCATCATTCCATCACCAAGTTGGCCCGCGGGCTCAAAAAAATGGGACCTCTTCAGCGAAGGAGTGATCTCTTGATGGAGCAATGCCTGCGCTATCTCAGAACACACTTGCTCAGAACTGTCATTGCGATTCTTGTTGTGGAATGCATCTTACGTGCAAAAACACTCCATTACACCTGACAGGAATGGGTCGGTGAAAGGACCCGACAAAGTTTCAAGAAGCTACCATCGCCATAGCCAGTGCTGAGAGTAATCAAATTGGAAGCTGGCCCTTCCCCTTCAATTGAAGCCATATCGTCGCCAGACAAAATCGAAAGTACCATCACGATAATCAGGACAATAAAATCAGATTGCGACAACAGTGCAGGATCGAAAAGAAAAGTTGAAAAACGGCGAGGTGGTTCTTGGGTTAGCCACGGCCCATGCCCAGCATGAGATGAAGTTAGGGATTGGTGCAAAACTGATGCAGCTATGTCCAGGCGATCAGACTGGATATCCTAATGACACCATAGAGAGCTTCGTTGGGCACAGCTCTATGGGCCTTCTGTGCCCCCCTGCAAACCTACAAGCAATAGAAGCCAAAACCTAAGACGGAGAAAATTCCAACAAGTTAGAAGTCTTACATCTCTTCAGATGGTTCACACACACGCCCCGCTGCCGCGAGGCTGTGTGGAAGATGCGCAGCCGGGCACGGATCAAACCGATCAAGTACTCAAGGTCGATAAAATTGACTCATTGCCTGCAGGGTGCAGGGTCCTGGGACAAAATACTGTGTAATAGCCAGGCCAGCTGGGTGATGGGGACCCGAGGATTTGGCTGGGAAGGCGAAGGAGTCACATCGAACCTTGTGACGCCTGCCGAGCATTTTATGGTAGAAAAACCATCTGGGAGGGCTCGATGGCAAGAAAGGCGCATGATGTACGGCTGGGTGAAATTAGTGAAAGATCTGGGAGGAAACAAAGTGCCCGTGTCCTGTTGTCGACACCATTTACCTGGATGGGTATCATGACAAATTTAGGTGATCGTTGCGCAGGACGAAAGTGTCGCCTGAGCTATCGTGACATCGAAGATCCAACTCGTCAGGGTCGATCTGAACATCCCAGGTGCTCGATATTTGGTCACTAATATTGGATTAAGTTCTCCCGGCGTCACACGAAGGAGCTCGGACACAGGGATAAGCCTGGAGAACGTAAACATAGCTGTTTCTTCCGTTCCAATCAGTACAGGAAGAAGATTGCAACGCGTCACCCGTAAAGAGTCTGAATGGCAAAGTTCTTCTGCAACATGCAGTACTTCACTGAAATCAATGGTGACCAGATAACTCGTCGGAAGCACCCAATCAATCGTATAGGGGTAGTGTCCGGAACCGAAGGCATGCCACAGAAGTCATCATGGGTAGGATTGTGAAGACCCCGACGAGGACGAGATCGGGAGCGAGCCAAAGCTGATGAAGGGAAGGAGTGCGACGTAAAGATAACACACTAGAAGCCAACAGATTGGGAAGAGCACCAACAAAAAGGAGTCAAATAACAAAATGAAGGCACAATGAAGTATGATTGATGCAGCATGAGACTTTTCCTTATGAAAAAGGTCTAGTCATCGGCCCCATTGTCGGCGCGAGTCAACAAATCACGTCTGGTGTTTTGCAAAAATTGCCAGCGGGCTTTGCATGAGTCGGCAGTGCGACGCATGCGTTGGCCAATCGTCTTCCATGCAGGGCGAGATCGAGTGTCGAGCTTGTAACCGATAAGTTCATTGTCATCGATGTCTGGCCAGGGTCGGTTGCCTATGTTGATCACAGGGCGTGGAGTATAGGCGGTTTCTGATCCGGTTCACGAGGAGGATCTGCAGGTTCAGCAGGAGTAGGAGCTGGAGCAGTTGCCGAGGTTGAAGATCGGTTGATGGGAAGACCATGGTCGGTGGCAGAATCATCATCTTCTTCTGCAGAATCAACAATATATGATCTGAGGGGTCTCTGTGCTCAGTATATACGTAAACTTGCTGGAGGAAGGGCAGCCGAACTGATCCGGGTCAGGACGAACTTTCTGCTTTTTCTTTGGAGGTGCTTCCGGATTTGGTACTGCTGGAGTTGAAGTCGGTGGGTTCGGGGCTGATACCACCGATGAACAAGAGCGGTCTGGAAGCCTTCCCACAAAGATGGTGGTGTCATGGCGCTTGGAGCGTCGGTTCCCAGGGATGGTAGCTAGGTGTGGTTGGAGAAGCGACGCTATAGACAAACCCCAACAAAAACGCAGGCTATAAAACGTGAAATGACGACTGCAACTGCTTAAACAGCAAAAGCAAGCTCCACACAAAACTCAAACTTCCGCATTCGTTTTTTACTTAAACATAAAAGATCATAAAAGTAGCTCCTAACTTTTTATAACTTTTCCGCTCAGACAAGACGCTGCGAATATATATCATCTACAAAAGCGCCCAAAAAAGTCATATGAATCGTAACGCTCTCCAGAAAGTTATACCATTTAGCAAACCTACACCAAATTATTTCCCATGTTACAGCAACGTATATAGCATCTTGCATGGGATTATAACATTAAACAACTAAACCGAACCACATGGTGGTGAGATGGGACCTGGTTGAGGTGAGCTAGGTTGTGTTGGAGGACACATTGAGGTTTGAGAAGCAGGTACCATGGGTGGTGGAGGCATGGACGGTGGAGTTGGTGGAAACGGTTGAGGCATAGTCCAGCTCGGTGGCAGAGATGGAGGATTTGGAGTCATCATACGTCCCATCCCATATAAGGTCCCGGCTGGCACGGTGGCCACTTCGGTACATTCTGAGGTCTTAGCATGGTTGATAAGGACCGGACTGCGGAGCCCATAGGGCCACACCATCTGGGAAAGCAAGGAAATGCCTGTCGTTGTCCTGGTTGGCCATGGTTTCAACTCTCGTGCGCGCTTGAATGGTCAACTGTGATAGCTGTAACAGGCTATGTGGCAGGCAATACACCAAGAGGAGGTTTCACAGGAGGTTTCCAAGATCCTGGGAGTAAATCACATGTTAGAAAACTCAGTTGAAATAAATTGGAAAAGAACAACAGGAACAAAAACACAACCATTATGCAGTATCATGGGAGGTGTAAAACAATGAAACGGACATCGAATGCAGCAGTGGGACATTCAGTGACATTCATGAGAATGACACATCAACAAGTGCAGAAACAAAAAGAAACAACTTGGCCAAAACCACTCAAAAGAAGGTTTCACAGATTGAGGCAACAGTGCAGCAACACCTTTTACAAAGATGGATGCCCAGGAAATCCTAGAACATCAGAAACACTTCCACTATGTGTGCCTGTTGGCTCAGCCGATCAAGATGACGAACTTCCAGATTACAATTTTGCGGCAAGTTTTCGGAACCGGAAACCGGTTTCCACCTGTTGTTCCTCGGAATCTGACCGAGGGGAGGCTGGGCTGGAATTGATCCCAGGTCACCGCCAAAAAGCAAATGCTTGTATGACGGCTATGCGTCAAAGTGTACTTCTCTGACGTGGTGACTGTCCCAACCGAGGGGATCTTCAACTGGGCCATGTCCTTACCTCCTGCACTGAGACTCAAACGGGCTTCTTTGCCCTTGTAGAGGGATCCAATGAATATCGGAAGTTGGCCCTTCCCCTTCTTTGAGGCTCTGTCCATCAAATCCAAGGCTGCCCATTGGGGCACCTGGGTGTCAGATCTCGCGATCTCTATCCCCAAAGCGTAGGCTCCAAAGGTTGGAAGTTGACTCTGCTTGGGATCCGGATTGAACGTCCGGTCAGTAGGACGAATAAATCCTTCCAGCAAGATGCAGTGGGCTGCTGTGACCGAAGTTCATGGATTAACGCCCAGGTGTGGTTGGTTTTTCCACCGAAAGGTGGGCAAGGTGTAAACCTCTCCAACGCTGGCATCGGGATTGCCAAAGCGCTTTTCTTGGTAGCTGGAAGGTTTTATAAGAACCTTGCATAACCAAGGTTAACTGAGTCCAGGTTGCCCCAGTGTATGAGTAGCCGACTCAAGCAAGGCTTTGTTGACCGTTGTCAGCGGTCCTGGGTGTTTGTCCTCAAAAAGTTCACAAGCTGCCGGAATCCTGGATTTGTGGTTCAGCGCAAACTGTACCTGAGAGATCCATTCTTCATGAGAGGAGTCCAAATGAGTGAGGTAGAATTCGCCCTCGTGAAGTGGAACGATGAGACTTCTGGCCCTTGGGCTTGCCTGGCTTCTGAGTGTACACAGGCTTGTATAGGAGGTGCGAGAAAGCTTCTTCTTGCCTTTGGGGTGATGTTGAAGAGTTCTCAATGGAGTAAGCTGTAATGGGCTTTGACTTGGAAGTGGACTGTGCCGCATGGAGACGGACTTGTTGGGACTGTGGATTGTTGTAACCATAATGGCCATAGTGACGGGATTGTTCCCATCGGTCGTATTGAGCAGAATTCCAGCCATATTGTTGGTCCTGATTGTAACTGGTGTCCTTGGGATAGGACCAGGCATAACGAGAGTCAGAAGTGGAATGGGATTGGGGTTTCCATCTGTGGTAGTGTTCATGCCAAGGTTGTCGAGGTGGAGTGGGTGTTCTCGTCCGGGATCGTAGCCTGAGAGAGCGGTGAATGCGTGAGTGAGACGGTTGTCGATGACTCCGCATGGAATGAGTCGACTTGGCACGTCGATGAGGTGGAATGCGATGGCTGGAGACAGGTCGTTTGTCCAAACGGAGGACAGTATCCTCAAGGTGGTGTGGTGTGGGCTGGTGAGCGGGAGCGACGATGTGGGACAGGTGACCGTGGAATGTTGGAAGGTTGTGGGACGCCAGGTGGCGCCAGTGGTGGTTGTGGCAGGAGTAGGTGGCGTAGGAAGGGTTGGAGGTGGTTGAGCGTCTTGAAATTTCTTGAGAGTGTTGATCATGTCCTCATGGAAGTCGCTTCGAATCTTTTGGGCCATCTCTTCAGAGTCTGTACTTTAGGTTGAACCTTCACTTGTGGAGGTTCTGATGGTGGAGGAATCTGTGCATGAGGTGATCATGAAGAAGGGTGCATGACTTGAAGTTGGTGGATATGGGACGCAGCTTGAGTAGCAAGTTGTTGGTTGAGCAAAGCGTTTCGCCGCTGCAGCGATGAGATCTGAGCTTGTGACTGCGCCTGTTGAACTGTTGCATCTGAGGATCACCTCCACTGAAATGTCCACCCATGCCAGGAACTGGAAGAACTGGGCTTGCCGTCGGGGTCCATATGGGCTGCATCATCGGATCTGGATTGGATGTAGATGGGCTCATCCATGGTCGAAGGTCCCAAGGAAACGGGAACATGGCAAAAACGCAGAGATCAGGTGAAATCCTAACCAACCGTTTTAACAAAAAGGATGCGTCCATTTACAGATGCACACCGTCGTGGTAAGGCTCAGGGCACTCGGTGATCGAATCAACCCTATAGACGGCTGTCAGTAGTCCCCAGCTGAATTAAGTGCACAATTGAACCTCACCAGATCAACCAAAAGAAAACACCACGCCTAAAAGGCATGTCCTGCATGAAGCCTGAACCTTGGCATGTTGCAATGATTCAAGCTGATCACTCACCCGAGCAACGTTGAAAAAACAAAGGTTTCAGCAAGGTGAGAGCTACACATCGACATCCAGAGTAAGCGCCCAAACAGAGGCCAGTTGTTCAGAAATTGGTGATTGCCCAAACTGCAGCCAGTTGTTTAACCAGCGACATCCGACAGGGCGAAAATCGAAAGAAAGGCCGACTGCTCCACTTTACTTAAACGAATTAGAAGTGTCAGTAAATTCAGAGATCAGGTCGAAGGATGCAACATCCTACCTAGACAGGTATTCCTAGAGAGGCTCACGACATTTTGCCGAACCGACGTGAGTAACACACTTGCCCACAACTGTCATTGCGAATTTTGTTGTGGAATGCATCTTACGTGCAAGAACACTCCATTACACCTGACAGAAATGGGTCGGTGAAAGGACCCGACAAAGTTTCAAGAAGCTACCATCGCCATAGCCAGTGCTGAGAGTAATCAAATTGGAAGAGGGCCCTTCCCCTTCAATTGAAGCCATATCGTGATAATTAGGACAATAAAATATCAGAGTGCGACAACAGTGCAGGATCGAAAAGAAAGTTGAAAAACGGCGAGGTGGTTCTTGGGTTAGCCACAGCCCATGCCCAGCAAAATGAAATTAGGGATTGGTGCAAAACTGATGCAGCCACGTCCAGGTGATCAGCCTGGATATCCTAAGGACATCATAGAGAGCTTCGTTGGACACAGTTCTATGGGCCTTCTGTGCCCCCCTGCAAACCTACAAGCAATAGAAGCCAAAACCTAAGACGGAGAAAATTCCAACAAGTTAGAAGTTTTACATCTCTTCAGATGGTTGACACACACAAACACATTGCTGAGCAAAACATGTATCAGACCAAACCAAGCTTCGTTTGGATCAAATTTCCTCATGCAACTCTGAATTACCTGCAAATTTTGTGTCTGTGGCTGTCTGAATGTTCACATGCTTTGTGTTTTCATACCAAAACATGCCAAAACTAAGCAAACATATTTTGTGTTTTCATACCAACAACAGGAATTGAAATGTCAACCAGTTTCGCTGTTGCTCTAGCCACTCTATAGCGAACCAAAATTTGCACTTCCAAAATTTGGCGTTTTTATGTTCTTCTGTGAAGGTGATGCATCCAGTTTGTTGGAATTGTGCCGTGGCTGCTCAAACACAGCAAAAGCGGCAAATGTATACAATGAAATGAAACCAGCTGCATTTCATTCACCCCTGTTTCGGAAACATCTAAAACCTTCTAATTTTAAAACTGCATTTTGGACGTGATCGAAGGCAGTCGCAGCTTCGCCTGCTCCCGAATCCGTCTATCCGCCTGGCACAGCAAAGGAAATCACACCAAATAGGGCCGAACTACCCACAAACCAAAAAGATCTGCATAATATGATAAAAACACCGCTAAATACCGAAACATGGTTGGCAGCATGGGCATCTGCACGCGTGCATTTGTGACGCCATGCATCCATGAGCAGCTGAGTCGTTGTATGTGTCGGGGAATGATAAACATGACATTCGAGTGAACCCAACCAACAAATATGTTATCTTAAACTTGTCCGTCGTATATTCTGACTTGTTATCTGACCTTCTAGCATGTTATGTGACATGGATTGTGACATATATTTGACCTACTATTGGTTTTTTATCTAACATTTTATCTAAAATCTAATTTGACATACGTAGATTCTGACATTCGTCTGGCATCTTATGTGTCAAAGAATGTGACATGTTGGTGGACTGGCACTGTATGTGACATATCTGACATACATGCTGACACTAATTGACCCATTGCCTGACCTTCTTTCCAAATCTTTCCAACATTTTATCCAAGTAGAACCCGCGCAAGGCGGGTGGCGGAAGTTTCCGGGTTTAAGAACTGTGACGCTTTAGGATCCAAAGACAAGGTTTGCCTATAGGAGATGCAGCGGACCCTCACAGCTACTCAACTCTGTTCTGTGAATTCGTCGTCATTTTGCCTCACCCCTGTTCAATTGTGACCACCACTTCTCAGCTCTTCTCAGACCATTTCAGCTCTTCTCAATTTTCGCAACTCTTTTCAACAGCTCTCAAAAGTTGTTCCATCTCTTCCCACCTCAGCTCAGCTCTTTTTATCTCTTCCCTGCTCTTCTCAACTCTTCTCAACGACTCTCACCTCTGCCCACCTCCTCTCAACTCTTCTCAACTCGTCTCAACTCTTCTCACCTCTTGCCACCTCTTCAACTCTTCCCACCTCTTCCCACCTCCGCTCAACTCACCTCACCTCTTTCACAGCTTATCTCAACTCTTCTCACCTTCTCAACTCTGGCCAACTCTTCTCAACCCTTCTCACCTCCTGTCACAAAGATGCTTACACACAGAGCAAGCTTTTACACAAAGCAAGCTCTTACACAGAGAAACTTTTGCACAGGGAAGCTTTTATTTACGCAGTGGAGCTTTTACACAAAGCAAGCTTTTGCACAGAGAAGTTTTTATATCTTTTATACAGAGGAGCTTGTACACAAAGCAAGCTTTTGCACAGAGAAGCTTTTACACACACAGCAAGCTTTTACGCAGAGAAGCTTTTACACAAAGCAAGCCTTTGCACAGAGAAGCTTTTTTACACACACAGCAAGCTTTTACACAGAGGAGCTTTTACACAAAGCAAGCTTTTGCGCAGAGAACAGCTTTTACACACAGCAAGCTTTTACACGGAGAAGCTTTTACACAAAGCAAGCCTTTGCACAGAGAAGCTTTTACACACAGCAAGCTTTTATACAGAGAAGCTGCTACACAGGATGCGCCAAAATGAAGAAAAATATGTGGTCAAAGCAACAGTCCCAACTTTCATGCTGCCATTACAATGCAATTTATGACTCTCAGCTGCAAAACACAAAAGTATTACGCACGCACCCGCAGCAGCAATGAAACTTGACGCAGCCATTCCACTGCGATCCGCAGAGACGGAGTTGCAAAACGCAAAAGAATTACACACTACACACAACGGCTGCACAAATTGCAGCTCCAAAACCGGATCGAGACGCCCATGCACAAAAACGACGATTTTGATTTTTTTTAAAAAGAAATTTTGAAAAGAAAAATCATCAGCGCCAAGATGGAAAATCTTGCTGCCAAAGCACCAGTCGCAACTTTCACGCATAATTCCCGCTTATTGAGCTATTTCAGTTTGTAAGGTTAAATTCTATCTACTAGGTTATTTCATGTTCTGACTATTAAGTTATTTGTCTGTTTGCCTAAATAGGTTATTTACTCAAACAACCTAAAAATGTTTTTCACTTTGTGTTTCTTTGACAAAAAGCTATATGTGTAAGATTTTAAACTGAAAACACACAGTATTTCTTTGTTTGTTTCTGATTGTTTGACCAAGTTTTTGTTTTGGGAAATACTTTCTGAAGTGTTTCTTCGTTGTCTTGTGAGTGAACGTGGGTCTGGAGTGAATCTCTTTGTGCTAATTAAGGTGATCTTTTTTACCGTGAATCTAAAAAATGTTGCTCCAGTTGCTTAGCACCTGTCAACCATGTGTTTTTTTCTTCCACCTCTTGGCAAGGGTTCTTTGGCAAGTTGATCCCAAACGTCTTTTGGCATGTATATGTGATAGACCTAAGCCATCCCATGGGCCTCTGCTGGGCCATGCGGTGGCCAAAAAAGGCGTTCATCTAGGATTATGTCCAGCCAAATTCAACCCAGACCCCAGGAAAATTTGGTCTGGGTTGCCTTCTGCCATGCCCAGGCCATGTTGGGCCTATCGTTTGTTAAGTTGGGGATATGATGGGTCGAACTTGAAGCAACTGGCACATCCACTTCTTAGGATATATTTCGCATTGTTTATTTAAAAAGATGGTTTGAAACATCATTTTGCGAAAAGGGGGGAGTCCCAAACTAACATTTCAGTAGGATATTGCTTTGATTGCGCAAAACAACACAGGATGGAAACAAAAAACAACGTGAAAGAAAACCATATATATATAATTAAATCATGTTCTGCAACAATGATAATGGATAGTTTTCGGGGTTTCTCAAGACAGCGCAGAATGAAAAGCAAAACAAAAAAACAAATTTGAAACCAACAAATGCAAAACCAACAGCACAAAATAATAGATCAAAAACCGTGAAAACCGTTGTTCAAAATGCAACTTATCAGCTAAACCCATTTGAATCATTCTTATTGCTTTGGACCTGCTGGCCTTTGTGAAGAGCACTATGCAGGATGCGGCTTTTGCATCCCTACCTGCTCGTCCAGACTCCTGGTGGCAGGCACGAGTTTCAGGGGCCGAATGTGGGCGCACCCGTTTCATCAAAAATTTGCGGTCAGGAACTCATCTGTGCACTGAAAACTGACTCGTCTGGGTACTCACTTTTCACTCCTTAATTTTGGCTCATCTGCGCGCTGAAAACTGACTCGTCTGGGTACTCACTTTTGACTTAATTTTGGCTCATCTGCGCACTGAAAACTGACTCGTCTGGGTACTCACTTTTCACTCCTTAATTTTGGCTCATCTGCGCGCTGAAAACTGACTCGTCTGGGTACTCACTTTTCACTACCTAATTTTGGCTCATCTGCACGCTGAAAACTGACTCGTCTGGGTACTCACTTTTCACTCCTTAATTTTGGATAATTTTGGCTCATCTGCGCGCTGAAAACTGACTCGTCTGGGTACTCACTTTTCACTCCTAATTTTGGCTCATCTGCGCGCTGAAAACTGACTCGTCTGGGTACTCACTTTTCACTCCTAATTTTGGCTCATCTGCGCGCTGAAAACCGACTCGTCTGGGTACTCACTTTTCACTCCTAATTTTGGCTCATCTGCGCGCTCAAAGTCGCTGAAAACTGACTCATCTGCATCATGGCCACTGGGCGCCACAGTGTCTAACAGTGACAGCTATGAGCTGGCGCAGGACTGCTACAGCCTCAAAATGGCGTGCGTGACGCTTGGTTGCCATCTTTTGGGGCAACAGCACCTCTGCAGCATCCAGCTGTTCACGCAGAACGTATGCTTCTACTTGGCATACTGTCCGAAGCAGCCACCGCGGTTCCGTCATGACACCTGTTGAAAAATGATCACAGCCTTAGGCCGAAAGAATCCGAAAGATCTCTACCAAACATATCCAAACATCATGATTCATCGGAGTTTTTGCGTTTCATGAAGGAAATCGAACCTGGTTTCACAGCGCTTTAAACACATCTCCTCAATCTTGATTTCTTGCCATTTATTCGTACACCAAGTAGAAATTGTCCATTGCTCAAACCTAGCACCCTTCCCTGCTCCTGCATGTATGCTTCAAGACTGTTGGGCATGAAGTAGTGCACAACCCGACCTGCAACCGGCTTTCGCAGTTCTTCTAAGAGGTCACTGTTGATTCAAGGATGGAACTTGTACTATTCAATCAGGTCTTGAAGGCAGCGGTTCCAAAACCTCTTCGCCATTGCTGCAATGTTCACAATTGTTCAATAATGGTTGGAAGTCAAAATCGCAAGATGATATCAAACACTACGTATGTATAGTGATTGAATATTGAATAAACGGGCTTTGGGTTGCTGACACATAAGAGAACCTAGAAGCACATCACGTATACACATCAAACACCTGACGGCCAACCCGTACAGTTTTTAGATGTTTTTAGGTCTTAATAAAGTTAATACACGCCTATATCATCCTATATTAAATTATATTATCCTATACTAATCAACTATAATTAATCAACTAACCTACCAGTCTACTTGCTTACTCGCCGGATGACTTGCTACCATCAACACACCAAACAACATCATGGACACAATTGACACGATGTGTGACACAGTAGTTCTCCGATGCAATCCTCAACTCAGAGAGCCCTACTGCGAAGAAGTGCGCGGGATCGTTACTCTGATCCTGACGTGATTCTTGAAACATCTTGAAACCACTACTCTCCAGCTCAGCTAAGTGCTAACTCGATCGAACTTTAGATAATTTTGAAGCACGGGGCGCGCAAAATGCAGATGGCGTTGGGCAGGACATCAGGCCCTTTGATCATGACAACGGGGTGTGAGCACGTTGCATCGATAGAAGCTCTCCAGTGGCAATTCGAAGCACCTAACGTCTTAAGTCAGAGTACTTGGACGTAGATCTTAGATGTACATAGTACATACATGTACATACAACATTATACATCACAGTATCACCTGCTCAAACAGCACGACTCCAAAATGCTCCGTAGCCAAGTCATCAAGTCGATGCCCCATCAATTCGCCATCTCAGGCCCCTGCGCACATCTGGCTTGTCGATGCCCATACCAAATGCGATGGTGGCAACCACTGCCTCTCACCAGACTTTGGCACACTTTAAACTACCACCGATTTGGCACAACCTAAAGAGCCGCTGCATACCCTTGCAGTATCCGCATGGAAAAGGCCTGGGCTCCAAGCTTGAGAAATGAAACGCAAGGAACATCACAAAGCTAAGCTGCAGGTATTCTCTTGTGTTGGATCTATGTCCCTTAAAATACCTTCCCCTTAGTTTGATTCTCAGATCTGGTAATAGTGACCGCGAGCTCGTGCTGCATCAGAATGAATCACGCCCATTGCCAAACACATGCACTGAAAAACCCGAGCAAGAAAGTGATCAAATATCTATGATCAAATTGTATTAGACTGATTTAGACTGATTTAGGTTTGCACTGAATCCATTCGAAGGAATCCGACCTGTATCTTGTTCTGGCTGAAGGCATCCTGGGACATGGGAAAGCGTTTCCAGCTGCAAATAATATGGAGGCATAAGAATCGAGAAGGATCAATAGAATTCAACAGATACAAGTACAGTAAGGGCTCTCAAAGAGATCGATACATATAGTAAGGGATCTCAAAGACTCAACGACCATCTAAAAGGAGAGCGCCTGGATCGCCCATCGCTCTGCTGGCGACTTCTCTGCGTGGAATGCCGTAGCTGACACGCCGCCTGGCAAATCCAAGCACAGGGCGAATGGAAATTGTCTGAATTCTTTACAACACGTCCGCCTAGGATATCGAAGGATTGTTGAAAATGGTTGAAATATATTGAAGGCTCGCAGCTGCTACACTTCCTATGGGGTAGCGTGTAAAATGTACAACCAGCTGCTTGCTATGCCTGGAAATTCCATTGTAGTACTCGTTTCTGGCAAGCCCTTGGTTGGATGAGGATATGCGCACGTTTTGGTGGTTTCAATGGATATGAGATGATATGTTAAACAATTGCAACATATTTCAACCCACGGGCTTACGGATCTATTAAACTCTTGGAGATCTCCACTAAGTTAGCCAACACTCAACTTTGCATCTAAATTAGAATCTATAATTCCTGATTCATGCTTCCTGGGGATGATGCACATTGGGACCAAGTTTAAAAGAACTTGCTTTAGACATATCTTCTGTTTTTGATATTTTTTCACTTTTGGGGTAACTTGGTACCTTGCAATCGGGGCGAAATTTTGTGCAATCGGGGCGGAATTCACACAGCGTATGGGCATTGCTGATATTTGCCTCCCAAGTGTGGGGATATAACAGCTTAAGATAGCTTAAGTGTCTAGTTACTAGTTTGGCCCATCCAGCTGAGTTTGATGACTTGCTTGCGGTAGTTGCTAAAAATGTCGGTTGTGGAAACCCAAATAGTGTGATCCCAAACATTCTGCGATTGTGTCTGTGTATGTTGCAAGTATCCTTGGGGATCCGGCTGGTTCAACATGAAAAAAACAATGAGCATTGCGAAATTATGCGAAATTGTATTGCTTTTGTAACACTTTTTGCGAAATGAGCATTTTTCTTTTCCGAGTCCCTTTTTAGTGTATGGAAGGAAGATTAAGGTGTGTCTGTGCCCGCGTCCCATAGAGACCTGACCACACAAAAATCTAAAGGTATGGTGTGATGAGATCAGTTCAAAAATATGGAAAAATCAACAAATAAAACCTTTGGAATCCTTTGGCTGTCTTTGGAAACTCTGTGACCTGGAATCAATTCCTATCAATTCCTTCACTCCTATGCTGGTCATTCTCACTCCTATACTGGTTGCTTTTGACCTCGGCTGCCTGTATGTATATACGAGATTGCCAACATTTTATATAGCTTGTATAACTTATATATATATATAATATATAATATATATTATATATATAACCCTGTAGTTGAACACGCGGAAACTGAACTGACTGATGACCTCTGGTATTGCCTGACGGCTCTTTGCTCAGCATGCTACAGTATATTATAATATACACCGATACACCTAGTAGCCGCAAGGAATGGGTGTACGGGACCGGGGGCAAAGGACTCCAATACACTTTTGTTTCTTCACCATTGAGCAGTTCCGCCAAAACCCTGCACCATCCCCTTTTAGGACTTGTGTAAACATGTGTAAACCATACAGTACTCGCGCGGAGTGATCCCCAATGGTATGTAGGGCAGAACGACATGCAAAACCTTGCACCTGGCCTTCGGCACCGTACGCGAGTCCTTTATTCAATCTTACAGTCGACTGTGCCACACACGATGCACATACACAAACACCTTTCAAAATTCCCCAAATGGACCTGGCCGCCGGTGGCAGAGAATGGCAAAAACCTGCAACCATCAAAAATTACACCGGCAAAAGGCCCCAAACAGTGTGAGGAAGGGGATCAGATGGTAAGGTGGTATGGAAAGAGTAGACATGCAAGTGAGACAGGCCAGAGGCGCAAGACTTGTTTTCTAGTTGCGCGGGAGAAGTGTACAGTAGTAGACCAGTGACACAAAACCGGAATCAGAGCTGCTGGACTCTGACAGGATTTCATCAGGATCTTCACAACATCTTCGCACAAGGACCTCTTGGTCAAGATCTTCATACATCACGGACCTCCAAGTCTGCACCATGAAACTCTTTCAAGACCGTCGTTTAAAAAAATGCAGAGAAGTCATAAGATCTCTTTTCTAGGATCTCATGGAGAGAATCAGCGGCGCAAGGAGAGCGATCCGACACGCACAAAGTGCCGAGAGGGTTGCGCGAGCACATGTTAGATGTTCACCAAAGAAATGCACGCACCAAGGAAAATATGAACATTCACAATGTCAAAAACAATCTTTTACCTAGGTCTCAGCCACTTTTTTGTCGAGGTCTACAAAGTACTGTGCCTGCCACGCAAAATGAGCCCAGAGCAAAGCCAAGCACTTTGCGCGAGCCTGCGCAGTCGAATTGCACATGGACATCTCACAAGGAAACTTTTGTGCGAGAATTTACGGTGAAAAAGCTGGGGACCAGATGGAGCAGACCCTTACCGTAAGAACCCCTCATTGTGGACACGCTGTTTGGGGAACCTTTCTGGGTTTGGAGGGTAGCTCAGCAGCCAATATCGGGACAAGCGCCCGTACCCTTTCACACTTTTCTTCTCATCTTGCAGATGAAGCATCATCTTCTACACTCTTTCTCGCGGTCCAAGTTCATCCTGCGGCTACGCTGGCTGTCCAAATCCAGCAAATTCTTGCGTTCGTCAGCACCTGCCCACATAAGAACCACTGATTGACAGCATGTTCAACTTCAAAGAAATGACAAAGGTATACAGGATTAGAAAGGCAGTTGTAGTTCAGACTATGCAGAAGATTAGTCGTATGAAGATGCTGACATTACTTTTTCGCATCCCTTCAAGATCTGATCAGCGCGGGCAATTTCTCTCTCATCAGCCTAAATAGCTGTCTTTTCTAGTCACCCTGAGACTACAACTTGCAGTGTTCAGTCTCCCTATGACTCCCTCTATGACCTCCATGAGACCGGGACCCAGTGACAGGTCCAAGGAGTGCCTTCTTTGGAACGTCGCCATCCTCTGTGGGCTCGCTTCCAAGCGGTAGGCACACATCGATGTAATCCAAAATGGATCTTCAAAGTTCTTCAAAGGCTTCAAAGTAAGCGCTCGTTGAAGGTGACTGGTCTTGCCTCTGCAAAAATTGAAAAAGTGGATTTGAAGGTTTGGGGAAGTAGGAGATTTCTTGGTTGGATATATGGTATCAAAGTAGGTGCACCACACGTTTCGAATTTCCTGCCCATCTCCATTTCTTTGTTCCTCCATCATACAAGTATTTGGTCCGTTGTTCCCTGAAACAACGTTATGGCATCAGCCTGCAAATGTCATCAAATCTATATACAATCTACATCACTCTACCTTCTTCTGCATACTGTCACAGCAGTTGGGAGTCGAACTCTTCTATGCTTGACCTTCCTCATGCTCGAGCCCTAGTAGTACTAGAGATTTGGAAACATGACAATGATGTCTGCTAGGACCTTTGGCAACATCTATCCGAAATCGTCCAACGGTAATGGCCGTGAATTGATGATAAACGTACCAGTAGTACCGCACAAGGCGGTGGCGGAAGTTTCAAAAATAGGAAACCTATAGGAGAGATTGGTTGTTGTGAATCAGGGATGGCAGAGCGAATCCACTGATGGACCGAAAGGTGCTT
>Ga0126342_10007032_pt1 | contig 20036 bp, 14 predicted proteins | sample Cyp1metagenome_FD_92528 | JGI IMG/M metagenome (GOLD analysis project Ga0126342, IMG submission 92528) | Coral microbial communities from Lord Howe Island, Old Settlement Bay, Australia - Cyphastrea 1 metagenome | ecosystem: Host-associated > Invertebrates > Cnidaria > Coral ... | reverse complement strand
ATCATTGATCATCATTGATCATTGATCATCATTGATCATTGATCATCATTGATCATTGATCATCATTGATCATTGATCATCATTGATCATTGATCATCATTGATCGCATCTTTTCCAAATTCCATGTCAGTATTTTCTTCCACCTTTTTTTTTCGGAACTGGCTATTGGTCAAAACCCTGGCACCTAGTGAACCCCAAGTCATAGCTGGGATTTATGGATGTTCATCCCATTAGAATTGATAAGAATAGGTTTTGACCCACCCCCAACTTTCAAAAAACACAACCAGGGTTTGTCTGAAAATAGGGTATATTCCCAAACAAATAGCCATTTAAAAACAGGATAATGATCAGCAAAACCATTGGGTTTAGGGGTACACTATTTTCAAAAAACACCAATTTTTATGGGTAAATGGCCATTTTCAGTAGCAATGGTAGTTTACCATAGGGTAACTGGGGGATTTTCAAAAAACACCCACCAGTCCATTCAGCCAGCCTTTCCCCGTTCGGCGAAGGGGCGGGTCTTGAAGTTCAGACTCACCGAGGTCCCGGAGGTCATGCCATCGGTGGCACGGTTCGCCGGAAAGGCGCCGCCGTTGTAGATGGTGTAGTCCTCTCCAATGACCATAGTTAAATAGTGGATTTTCCCAGCTAGAAACCTCTATTTATGGGATTTTCCATGGCAAACTGTTAGTCATAACCAGAGGGTACCCTCTGGTAAACTAACATAGCTATTGAAAATGGTGATTTATATATAGTGGATTTATCCATTAAAAATGGTGATTTTCCATAGCTATGTTAGTTTACCAGAGGGTAACCCGGTGACGGTTAAGCCAGGGGTGATGAACCGAAGCCAGGTGAAGAACCGAAGCTTCAGGAAGATGGCTCAAAAACCAAGCGTTGAATGTTTCGGTGGTTCGTAAATGTTCGTGATATATCATGACTAGTTAAGGTGGTTTCAACCTACCCCTCTGAAAAATATGACTTCGTCAGTTGGGATGATTATTCCCAATATATGGAAAAATAAAAATCATGTTCCAAACCACCAACCAGATGTAATATAGGTGAACTATCAGGTGAACGACCAGATGAACTACTTGGATGATTGGAGCAAGGAAGATGTTAAAAAAAAAAAACGTTGAAGGTGTTTGTCATATCAACTAGAAGTGCTAATGATTGAAGCGAATAGTGTATAAATATATGATGTATATATTTGAATATTATATAATTATATATATATATATAGTCTGTAGTCCTTTGCAAAAATGATAACACCTACACTACCAAATGTTGGGCCTGGGCTATCCTGCCAGCGGCTAGTTTCTGGTTGCAAGGATGCGCCCCGATTCCCTTTGTACTGTGTCAGAGGATTTCCCTGTAGCCCATCAGAATGGTACAATGATTATCCATGATGACCATGATCATGGAAGCACGGACAGCGTTGGGTGAAGTGACCATCCCTTTGAAATCCGGACCCTGTTTCGAATACGGCCACATGCTTTGGGACAAAATTATTGGACCTGGGAACCACATTCATTGCTGACTTTTAGTAGCAAACCATCCCCATTTTTGATAACAGAATGCGACCCATACTCATCTTTCAATGTCACTGGACGGCTACAGGAAACACCTACGTTGACAAGTCAAGAAAAACATGGTCTCCATTAACAGGGGGTGGTAAATGTCCTACTTGAACATCACTAAACTATTGGGGATAGAATCTCCAACAAATACTTGAAAGTGATGTTTAAAATACCCAAAATGGATCAAAACAATCAAAACAATCAAAACAGGACATTTACTAACCATTAGTCACCCACCAAATCCATCGGTCCATCTGGCTCTTGCAGGGATGATCATGGAGACAACCTGTCCAGGCACGTACCCGGTATACCCTCCCCCCACGGTTCCGGCTCGCCGAAGTTCAGCAATTCCTGCCACAAAGGATGGGACGAAGCTTCCGTGAAGCTGCTGTGTTGATCTTTGAATGGATGATAGAACGCTTAGAACGCCTGAGAATCCAGGATGTCAATGGTATGAGATTTCGAGACTCCAAGTTTGGATGCCATACTCAAAGTGGTGGGCCGAGGCCAGGCCACCTTCCAAATCTTCAGGTGATCATTCGACCACAAGGATCGCTTCCACTTGGGGGGTGATCACATATGGATTTACCATGATTTACCCTACAACCGCTACAACCGTATGAGCCTATGAGTCTATAGGTGGCTGCATAGGTATGTAGCAAGGCATCCCTCCACCATCATAGCCGTGGCTCCTCCTCGGTCGGTCGGATGAGCATGTTGTGCATGAAGAGTGCATGGTACGCTCTGCTGGTGATGACTCGAATCTGGCACGGATCGCGTCTGGTTTTTGTGGGGCGCTGGAGGCAATGTGGCACCAGAATCTTCAAGTTCACGAGAAATCTAAGTAGTGTTAACCCCAGATTGATAAGCCTGACCAGTAATTGGGGGGTTACCCCCTTTTTCATACGAAACATTGACCGCGAAACACTTCAGCGCCGCCTTGTAGCGGAAGTCCGGGTCCCACCCAGCGAAGCCATCGAACACGTATAGGCGTTCCTCGCTCGAGCTTGGAGAATTTGCGCGACCAAACCCAAACCTAATTTAGGGCAATTTGAAGGTGATGACATACATGAAATTCATAGCGTTTACGAAAGGTTCACTATCATTTCAGGTGATGTCGTTTGAGGATATTTGAGGCTGGCTGAAATTCTCCAACCGAAATGATCCAAAAGTGCGGGGTCACAAAACAGAACGTGGGAGATGTGTCCAAGAACGAGGATGCAAACCAACTAGAATGGAGGTGCAAAAGAACAAACATGGGGAGGTCAGCTCAATGTAGATGCAACGAATCTTCGGAGACGAAGTATGATATGGCCACGACAATAATGTTGGTGACTGGCTACGAAAACAACCAGCAGAATGATGGTATTATGTGGATATTGTTTGGATTGAAATCATCCATTGAAGCGACCCTAGGGATTGATTAGGACGGTCCAAGTATCCATTTGCATCGATTTGAACAATGAATCAAATATGAATGCGTGCCCTGCAAATTGTCGTACTATTTAGGGTTCAGTATGGTTCGGTGTAAACTGAACACTGAAGTGTCATGGCTGGATATTGTCCAAAATGTTCATCTACTTTGTCATCTTTAGATCACCCACTGACCTCAACTAATGATTATCCCTGTCCCCATCGCAGGAAAGGTCCTACTAAACACCGCAAATCCTATGGTATCCCATCATGAGGAAGTAAGGTTCCCCGAGATTTAAAAGCCGGGTGATGTACCAAACCCCACCTAAAACGAAGCTATTTCTGTTACAGCTGGGATGATCCGTTTTTTCAAAGGCAAGGCGCTCGTGTGTTCAAGTAGTCAATGGCTCGTTCTCGGTTGATCCTCACGGCAAACATGGCAATGACTTCAAATCTTGGCAGATTTTGAAATATATCGTGACAGTCGACTCTCCAAAAGGCCGCCAAATCCACGAAAGGTGATGCAAAATGGACCATTTTGGCGGGAAAGCCCTGCTAGTTTTGGACATCCCAGTGGACTGGGAGGAATCTCCACCAGCCCTGTGCAGCCCAGTCTTGAAGGTGTTCTCAGAGAGAGGCACATTCACCGGACCTGGGGGTTCAATGGAGAAGCAAACCTCGTGGGAGTTTCAAATAATGCCAAACAAAATATTAATAATCTTGGATCATCTCAACAACAACAACATCATCATCATCATCATCATCACCACCATCCCAGGGCATAGATGCAACATGCATCTGGCAATAGAAAATCCGCTATTGATATAGCTCTGCGCGCTATTCTCCTCTAAGAAAAATATGATTGCGGAGGGGAGGGCGACACGAAACGGGGTACGAGATGGTATGAGCACGTGCCAACCCGTAAAAGTTGGATAAACATAGTTCGTAAATGTTCTGACACCATCCATTTGACTGGGTCGACTGGGGTCATACTCTTGAGCGGCAAGAATATCGCAACTGGAGCTCTGATGAGCTCTCCACAACTCAGAGACCATTCTGGCGGCCGATCTTTGACAATTCCAAAGGCTGAATTGTAATAATTCACCAATCTGAAATAATTGAAATAGAGGTAATTATTTGCCAAATAGAGGTAATTATTTGCCAATTGTAATAATTGTAATAATTCACCACTCTGATCAGAAAATCATGGTGACTTCACGGTGAGGTGATTCACCCAATGTTTAAGCCATCTTCCAAGCCATCCAAAGATCTTCCGTGATTCAGGTGCCATCCCTGGCCATCTGAGAAGCCGAACCCCACCAAATGTCATTCTCCGTGCTTTCCCTGGCGATGTGGATCTGTAGCAGGGCTTCAGTAGAAAAGTGTTAAAAAGCCGCTCCGCTGCTTGTGAAGTCGCAGGTTTGAGTCATGTCTGATTCATGTCTATTTTTCTATGTTTTTTCTATGTATCCAATATTTTCTATCACAAAAATGTGCACTTGCCAAAGGGGTTCCACAGACACCAATGGGTCCAGTCTGGTGTTGATCCACGTCCTGGTCCCGCAGCCCGACCCCCCAAAAATCCAATGTTTCCTCATTCACTTGGGGCTCACTAGCGACCGCTCATCCCCGTTTTAGACCATAGTTCGCATGATTATGTATCTATTGAATAGTTGAATATAGTTATAATATTAATGATATTCATGTGTATATATATATATATATACTATATATAAATCCATCTACTTGGAACCAACAGCCCCCCACATCCGTGCCCATCCATCCCCCTCAGGGCCCAGCTCCAGCACCACGCGTTTGTCCAAGGGCGATCTGCCAGTCTTGGCGCCTGAGAAGGCAGCCAGGGCGCCGGTGCTCAGAATGGCGGAACCCTTCTCGTAGCGCAGGGCCTTCAACGCCATGGGCGCCAGATGGAGGTGTCCCGGTGACCCCAAGAAATGGGGAAGTTGAGGTGCAACGATGATCAAAGATGTGGACTGTTGCAAAAAAAATAGGTAACTGAGAAGAAACACATGAGAAATTGGGATTGGACATGATTCAACCAGGAAAAAGGTTGGAGTTTACGCAACAAAAACTAGGAACCACGGAAAAAATGAGTGAAAAAAATCATGAGGAGGCGGTGGTACCATATGATATTACCAAGAGCTATCCAGATATTCACCAGCAAACTAGGAAAGTTGTTCACAAACGAGCAACAGGTGTGGGAAGACTAAGAAGTGACCACGACAGGTGGAAGGGGGTCAACTAAGGTTTGATGATGATGATGATGATGATGAGGAGGAGGAGGAGGGGATAGGATGGGGTACCATATGACCTAGCCCTTATATTCCCTTACCCCTAAACACGATCACTGTTGCTGTTCCACTGCAGGGTGGGAAAAGCCGTGCAAACTGATGACGGTCAAGTCACTCAATGACTTCTCACCAGTATTTCCCCTTTGAGAAACATGAAGCAGTTCAAGAATTCGTTTCAGCTATCAGATCTATCAACTATCAATGCAGCAATTTTTTCATCACTTTATCCTCCGCATCTCCAAGGCCCAGTCCGCCTCGTCATAAAGGGTGCCTGGACGTGCGTTGTGCTGAACCCACTCGGTGTGAATGCCCAAGTTATGAAGCAGCTCCAAGTCCTCGGGTCGGTCAACTCACAGGGCCACATCGAAAGCCCATAGCTCTGAGGTTTTCATACAGCGAAAGAGTACAGGATGGTGTGGGTTTTATAACTATTAAGAGCCATAGGTCATAGGTTTTAGGTGGAGATGAATCTGCAGACATGGCTTATGTCCTAAGCCCCTCACTTATTTTGCGCCAGATGGCTAACACGTAATGGTTATGCCCAAGAGATGCCATATGTTTGCACCCCCTGTGCCACGAGACATCCTCTTGATGGCAAGTGGCATTTGAAAATGGTAAGTGGAGCCTGGCCAGGGATTAGCTGATTAGCTTATGGCCTTCCCTTCCACTCACCGTGAAACCTAGTCGATCCAAATGACCTTGGATCACTGCCTTTGTTTGCACCTTCGTCACCAGATCGCTGTCGTTGGTCGGCCCTTTGATCTTCTCCACCTCCAATTCACGTTCTGCCACACGATCTTGCAACCACAAGAACTTCGCCTGGATGTGCCTGCTCTGCCCCACTCCACGGCGTTCACTCAGCGCCTTTGCACTCGAGCTGTCCACCCTCAGCTTCGTGGCTTTGGTCTTCCAGCCCCAAAAGTCAAAGATGCCGCGGATGAACTCAGCCAAAGTTGCAGTTCTCGTCATGGCATAGTACTCACTCTCTGAGCTTGATAAGGCCACCACTTTCTGACTCGATCCCTTCACCAGCAGCGTATGGCTGCCCCATTTCACCACCGAACCCGATGTTGATCGGCGGGTTTTCAAATCACCAGCCCAGTCTGAATCGCTGTAGGAAATCACTGCCGCATTCTCAAGCGTCTGCTTCTGGAAGGTCCGCTTCATGTAGGGGAACTTGAGCAAGTAGCGGACGACCTTCTTCAGCTTCAACCAATCGTTCATCTTCGGAGACTTCATAGCACTTGCCAGTGCTCGAACAGGATGACATAGGTCTGGCCTATCAGTTGAAAGATACGCCAGTCTCATCACCATCGACCTGAACTGACTTGGCATTTGTCCTCCCAGCCCAGGCTGCCTCTCGGTCTCGATGAGGTCCAGAGATGTAGGTTTGTCCTCTGGCACGTCGCAGCCCTTCGTCTTTGCATCAAAGCCAAAGTCTCTGATCAGAAGGTCCACGTGCCTCGCATCTGCCTCGATCTCCAGTCTTTCTGCTCCACCCGCTCCATCTGGAAAATACTTGATCAGGCGGTTCAGGAAAAACATCTCCTGCTTCTTGCCATTGTCTTTGCCCAAAAGTGACTCCCATCTCGCGGTGTACTTGGCATTGAGCGTCTCGTCAAACCACTTGAGCGTCTCGTCAAACCACTTGAGCTCTTCCAAGTTGCCCACCACCAAGAAGTCATCTCCATGGACCAGGCCTGTCAAGCCTTTCACCTTGAAAACTGCAAGGCACTGAACTCTGCTCCATTGCCCTTCAGCCAATCTTGGTCATCTTTCTGAAAGATCTGGGAGGCATCTTGCGTCCCATACATGCTCCTCAAAAGCTTTCCCATCATCGGACCTTGATCTCCTGGATGAACTCGATCTTCTTCAGGAAGTTCCACATAGATGTCTCGAGCCGCTTTGCCCATGAAATGCGCTCGGGACACATCCCAAGCTGCCATAAGTTTCCGCTCCTCACTTCTCGTCCTCCTTGTCATGAAGGCACTCATCAAAGCATAAACGCTTTCCACAGGAGGCGTCGCTGCAAATGTTTCAGCGCCTCCAAGCTGCTCAGACAACGGCTTTGCCCTCTTGATTTCCTTCGCCACCAAGCGACTCCTGATCTTCGGTGCTTGATGATCTCCTTTGTTGACATCAACCCATTTGAGTTGTAAGGGTTTTCCAGTGCACTCCTCAGCGCTCACCCTGATGTAGACATTCTCCTTGCGAAGCCACTCCAACTCTTCTTGCCTCGCCTTCTGCACCAGCTTGGCATCCAAGAGCTGCCCCGAAGAATCATCCACAAACTGCTCCAACTGATGTTCCCATTCCACTGCATCATCAGGGGATGGGCCACCCACTTGCTCCTCAATGGCACTGATGCTGTGATCTCTCTCCAGCTGGTTCTTCAGACCCCTCAGGATTGCCTCGCACAATTCTCTCGGATAGACTTTGCGACCTTTGCTCTCGATGCCCCAACCAGGTGAACGTGACGATGAGGCTCAGCACCAGGAACATAGTTGTTGCAAACTCCTTGCAACTCCCTCGCAATCTCCTCAGAGTTTGTCAGCCACAAAGTTTCTTTTCTCACATGCCCCCACTGACCTTCGTCATCTTGTGCCATCATGTTGAAACGGCACATGGGGCTCTGCACCAAGAACGTGTTGGGGAGGTTCACCATCTCATCCACCTCAGGCTCATTCCAACTTGTTGACTCCTTGGGGTGCTCGTGCAAATAGTACCCTCCAAGTGAATCTTGAAGCTTGCAACATTCCAAAGACCTCGACAATCGAAGCTTGCCCAAGGACTCTTCTGCCTCCACCACTTCCTTTGGCCTCTTGAAGTTGCTCAGCCTCCTCAGTGAAGAAAACGTAGTGCACGGAGGTGAGCTCGTCAGCAACCATGGTTGTTCCACCGCAATCAAATCCATCAGCTGCTCAAAGTCCTCCATGCGGTCAAGATCCCAAAACTCTGTTCCGTCAGGCTTGACCTCCTCCAAATCGATGGCTGCTCCTTTCCTCAGCCCAAACCTCTCCACCATGGTGTTCAGCCTCTGTGGAGAAAAGACTTCTATGACGTCCATGGCCGCCAACTGCGCCACCGTCTTTGCCGCCTCATAGCTGTCCAAGAGCTCTGACAGGGCTTGAACTGACCGTTCTTTCAAGGTCTCCCCAGCCTCCGTCGACCTCACCAGGTCATCAACATCTATGACCTCGTCCTCAGCCTTTCTTTTGACCCCCGCCTCGGCTGGCAGTGAATCTCCCAGGTCAACAGCAGGCTCTCCTCCAGCCGCGTGACACCCCGACGACTCTCCTCCAGTCGCCAGGTTACCGGGCTCTGCTGCCGCCATGGGAGCCTCTCCAAGGCTCATCTCCTTGTCCTCCTCCTCTCTCAACCTTTTTACTTCTTCTCTCTTCTTCTCATCTTCCTCCATCAGGTGACGTTTGATGCGTTGCCGGCACTCTTCATTGTGTGCCATTTGTTGAAACCCTACTCCTCGCACCAAAGATGTGCAACCAGGGCATCCCGTAGTTTTCCCATACTTGGCCAAATGATCTCTCTTGACCGGCCATGCCCTTTTTAAACCTGAGGGCACTTCCGATGAAGCACTTGGCGCTCCAACCATTGGGCTCTTGTCCACAGCCTCCTCACCCTTCTCAGCTTCAACTTGTCCATGGGCTCCTTCATCTCGATCTGGCCCCACTGGTTGTTGAGCTTGTCCAGGATGGGGAGCTCCAGCAACTACCGGCATGGGTGCAGGCAAAGCCAACTGCTGTTGCTGCTCAACCGGTCTCCTCCTCACATATGCCCTGACATCCCAAGGTGCTCCACGTAGGTCATCTTCCAGCTCTCCCCACTTCTGATCCTCACTCAAAGCGTGGTAAGAGCTTCCAACCACAACTCCATCTTTGGTCATGGCCAAAATGCTGCCAAACCTGTTGTGACACCCAACAAATCGGGCTTCTCTCATCCTCGTCAAATCTCCTCGACGCCCTTTTCCAGCAGGCTTCACCATGATCTTTTCGCCAAAAACTGGAAGGGCTTTCACCCATTTCTTGCCTGTTCGCCGCTCTTCCGGCGTCTTGCCATCAGCGCCAACTCTGTGTCTGTTGGCCTGTTCTGCCGCATAGCGCGGCACCCAAGTCAGCAGCGGGTGTCCTTCTGGCAAAGTGCCACCGAACTTCTTTTCAACCATCATAGTAATGGCCCTGATGCGCCATTTGATCTCCCGCACTGCTGCTTCTGCTTCTCCGTTCGCCTTTGAATCTCCGGCTGGAGACTCTTCGCAAACCACCTTGCTCACGGTCTGCGCATCTCTCCCTGCGGCCTTCTTCAACTTGACCAAGGTGTGCTCACCGTCAGACTTCAGGATGATGTTCTTCCATCCAAGCAGCTCCAGGAACCTGGTCAGGAGTTTCTGCGCAGTGGTATCTGGGTTCCCTTTCTTTTCCAAAGCTGTTGCCATCATCATCCCTGTCGATCTGTCTTGAGCAACAAGATGTGGCTTGCTGCCCTCTTCCTCGCCCAAGTAGAAGAAGTCCATCACCACGGTGTTCATAGTCTCCTGAGAGTGATCCACCTTGCGGTGCTGCTTTGCATAACCTGTAGCGGCCAAGCATTCAGGGCACCAGTTGCGGAACACCGCATGCCCCGAGGCCTCATGTTCTTTCTTCTCCTCCTCCGTTGGAACTGCCGGATCCCAGCCAGGACGTGCGGGTCGAGCCTCAACTCCTTCAGAGAATTGCTCTCCTTCTCCATCCTGTAGTTCCACCTCTTCTTCAATTGCACATGCCAATCTTGTTGAACTTGTCGGCGATGACGTAGTTGACCTCCTTGGGATCTGCACCACCTCATGAGTCACCGATGTCCCACCCACAGAACTTCTCTGAACTGGTGGTCCCGTAGGCGACCTTGGTGATACAGCCCCTTCCACTGGAATGTCCTCCTTCAGGTAGAAGTTGTAAACTCCATCCTCTTCCAAAACAGGTATGATCCCGTCCTTCCCATGTCTTGCCACTGCTTTGTGGTATGCCTCTTCCAATGCCTTGTTCACAGGGTGGTTCTTCGGGATAATCTCACCACCACCTTGCCCAAGCCACGAAGTGAAGCCCTTCTCATGCATCTGACCAGCGCTGATGAGCACCTTGTGAACATCCGCCACATTGCCGTTGAGCTTCCGCTTGATGCCAGTGGTGTCTTCTCCTCGAATGGCTGCCTTGCCATAGCCCTGAACCACCTCTCCCGATGCCGTCCTCAACCTCATGGATGTAGGCTCCAGGGTCTCGAAAAAGCGCTTGGGGAACACCGTCACTGAAGCACCGGTGTCCAGGTTGCAGCAAATCCAGTGTGGTTCTCCAGGAGCCAAAGACGAAACTTCAGAGTGACTCCGGTCTCGAGCTCCTTCTGCTGCAGGTTCTTCATGAGGTACTTCAGGAAGTTCACCATGTTGTTCTTCAGGAAAATCCCAAGATTCTTCTTGCTCTGCATCTGGGGTCACATAGACGAACTCATTGCGCTCGTCGCTCCACCTCACCGATCTCGACCGTGACTGCCTTGAAGTCTGGGACCTTCTCGATCTCCTTGATGTAGTTCTCGACCTTGATGCATCATCTCTAAAAGGCCTCTCCACAATGGATCTCCTCGAAGAAGGTGACGTAGATCTCGTCCTCCTCATAGTGCCCGGAAGCCTCAGCGGACTCCGTGGTCTCCTCTGTCCTGGGTCTTCTTCTTCTGGATGAACCAATGTGAGCGTTGCCAACTCCACCGAGCATAGTTCCAGACCACTTGCTGATGCCGGCTCAGGCTCTGGATGGCTTTCCAAAGACGAAGCTGCCTTTGGTTTCTGTTCCTTGCCCTTTCCATTGCTCTTCCCTTTTCCACCAGGAGCCCAACAGTCAGCCTTCTTATGTCCAACCTTCCCGCAGTTGTTGCATTTTCCGGCGAACTTGACCTCTTTCTTCGGGCTCGAACTCGCCGACCGTGACGTAGAAGGTTGACCTTTTCCCCCTGATGAAGGTTTGGACCAACAGTCACGTTGCTTGTAACCCGGCTTCCCGCAGTTGTTGCAGGTACCCTCAAATCGAGGGTTGATCTTGTTGGATCCCCCTGATTTGCTCTTGCCACCACCCTTCGTCTGTGCCAGAGAGCTGATGGAACCTTGTACTACTCGAACCAAAGAGTCCACGTCCATGGGAATGGCGGACGAAGAGCTGCCACCAGCCTTGGCGAAGTTGGTGCTGATGTTCAGACGGTTCCCTGTCTTGGCTTCTATGAAATTGACTACTTCCAATTCCATCTCCTCGAACGTCTTGAACCTTGCATAGTTGAGAAGTAGATGTTGTTCAAGATCTTTTGGAACCAGCTTCTCCAAAGAGTTCATAGCCAACGACTCCGGCAACGGTTCCCTTGCCCCGAACTGGTCCTTCTTCTTGTCATACCTCAGCTTGAGTGCCTTCCAACGCTCAAGGGCACTCTGGAGCGTCTCATAGCTTGCACGCTCGGGGTTCGTCAAGGCGTGCAGCATCACCCGTTTTCTGCTACCCGTGGCCGGGTCAAACCTCTTGTGAAGGCTCCTCCAAGCATCCAGTCCGGCTCCAGTCACCACGTTCTCAACCACGTCAAAAGGAACTCCTTCTGTTGTAGCTCGCAAGACACTGTAGAGCTGGTTGTTGAAGTCGTAGACATCATCCCATTGATCCAGCAGGTCAGCACTGTTGCCATAGTTGTCCGAAATCTCCTTATCACCGATCTCAGAGTCCATGGCTGCTGCCCACTCCAAGACTTCTCTGCTCTTCCCACCATAGACGCCGTACACATAGTCCTCGAGCTTCACCGCCCACAAGCGGAATCTATTCTCCGCGTCCTCTCCCAAGGTCTGCGGCTTCCCAAGCCCCTTCGGGTCGAAGAGCCCCTTCGGCTTGGACATCTTCGCAATGGCATCTGGCAACCCTCGTAGAGCTTGAAGGACTTCTCGTGCTTCAACTCCACCTCCGTTGGCCACACCCACATTCGCAGCCTCATAGTTCGCCATGCGCTCCTTCAGGACATTGTTCTCGGCCTGTGCTTGTTGGACTTGTGCCTGCAACTGCGTCATCGCATTCACCAGGTCCTCCATCGAAGCCATGTGTGATCACCCCCAGCACGGCAAAGTGAATGCCTAGGCCCTCTACAATCAGGATCCCAAAGACCAACCCGATGCAGTAGGCCCAACACGACAGCCGCACCCTCGTGGGCCTCCAGCCCAGCACCAGCGGCCTGGCGATGGCCGCTTGGCCTTTGCGCGCTGCCACACCAGAGCACGCTACCATGCAGACATGGCTTATGTCCTAAGCCCCTCACTTATTTTGCGCCAGATGGCTAACACGTAATGGTTATGCCCAAGAGATGCCATATGTTTGCAGAATCAGAAGAATGATTGCCTATGTGGCGTCTGTGAACCCTGTTGTTAGCCTGTTGTTAGCCTGTTGTTAGCCTCTTGTTAGCCTGTTGTAGTTGTTGAACACATCTTGATCCATCTCCGGAAAGCGATATCCCAGTCAAACGCTGATGACCTATTTATATATCTTTGTCATATACATGTATATATATATACATATATATATATATACATTCTTGTGTGTATGTATATATATATATGTACATTCAATATATATATATATATGAATATTTATATGTGATCCAAGATGATGGACGGTTTTGGGGTTCTGAGCATCCCGGTTCAGGTTCAACCTTGACGAAGGAGGCGAGTCAAACACCAAGGTGCCGCGTCTTCAAAAATGTGGTAGTCTGCTGGGAATTGGTGCTTCATGGATGCCCTCAGCACGACAGAAGCTGAAACTTGGAATCCCAACTTGGAACTATATAGAATCAAATACCCTCTGGTAAATCCACTATAAATGTGGTATTTTCAATAGCAATGTTAAATTACCAGAGGGTAAAGGTTGTGTCTGAAAATAGTGGAAATCAGAGAATTTATGATGTGTTAAACCAGTGGATTGAGGTACCCGATGAACACAGACAAACCCTATTTTGCAGTTTTTTGCTTCTGCTGGTTGACAATTGAAACCACCAACTTTACAATTCTTTAAGTGTCAATGGTCAATTGTCAACTTGGGGTCAATTGTCAACTTGTTAAACCATTCTGCTGGATGACCACTATTTCATAATTAACTTGGGGAGTTCAATGATCATCCAACTCTCGCTGCGACAATGGGCCCCAATCAGATATAGATGAAATTGCGGCTACCCACAACTGTTGTTTTGTAAAAATAAATTGATTCGGATTCGAGGGACTCTTTGTTCCTGCTGAAATTCATGTTGGTCCAATTTTTCCCCATCTTTTCTGGTTAAAGGCCCCAAGTTTGTTGGTATCGCATCCATCCCCACTTTGTCATGGTTCAAACATGTCTATCCCCATGGAACCAGTGGAAGTCCCTCATTTTTTCTCGTGAAACCTCCATGTTTCAAGATGACGCAACAAGGTGGCAACATCATCTATCCATAACCCCATCATACTGTCTCTCAATTATATCCCATTTATTGCTGCTTAAATACCATTCATATTCCTATATATATATATCTAATTATGTATATATATATATATTAATATATATATATAATATATAATATATATATATATATTAATATATATATATAATATAATATATATATATAATATATATATATATATATATATGTTTATATATATATATATTATATATCCACCATATCCCAATTGTATCCCTATGACTTCCCCATGCGAAACCGAGGGGCGGGGAGCTCTTCAGCGCTTCCGCAATCTTGGAGCGATCTGAAAGGATCCGACCTGTGCGCTCCAGGGCCCGGGGGCCCTAAGGGGCGGTATTTCATTGGATTGGTTCAAGGGAAAATCTACAGGAAATTTTGGCAAAATGTATGGAAATTATGGATTTACCCATTGGTTTACAGGAAATTACGGGAAAAAATGCAAAATGTTGGATTTTTTACAGGAAACAATTCATACTTCATGGGAAAAACGGGGACAGAACACGAAGAATATCTCTGGTTGCGATTTTCCCTGAGAAACCAATCCAATGATTCATGAACTGTCTTTGCATTTTTGGGACATCTCAATCATCAATCTTTGATGAGACATATTCCAAAATCATCAAAGAGCTTCATCTCAGTCCTGTGGCTGTTCTTTTTTCGGAAAATCTGTCATCTCAATTCTCATGGCTAATGCGGCTAATGCGGCTAATGCTCAAAATTTGAAATGCTCAAAATTGGCTGGTGTTGACGGTCACCCTCTTGGGCCCCGGCTGGTGCCCAGCGCACGGAAACCGCGCACCGGTCTGCTGCTGCGCAAGGCTCGGGTGAGGGACCTACCATGGCGAGGTGGAAGGCTGGGTAGAAACTGCCTTCATGATAATAATGATGATAGTAACTACCAAATAATACTAATATATACTAATAATACTAATTAGTACTAAATAGTACTACATAGTACTAATAATGACCACAATTATTCACAAATATTCACAATAATGCGTGGTTCGATACTTGGAAACAGACACGAATGGTGGTTTGTCGGCAAATAATAAGAATTTGGGCCCAAATTAAATTGGCAAAAGAACAACAAGAATCCATGTAGTGTGGTAAACCCCATGCCATAAACCATCCCCAAGTCATCACCATTTTGATGGGTGGTATAAACCATTCCCAAATGGGAGTTGTTTATTATTGGGTTGCCCGCATTAATATCAATGGATTGTGCAAGGGAAAAATAAATTGACAGGAAACTATGTATTTCATGGCAAAAAAATAACATGGTTTCCTGTCGATTTTCCGTTAAACCAATCCCATTGACAATAATGTGGGTTTGTTTGAGTGATGAGAGGGTACCTTGCTAACCCCATGGTGAAAAACATCTGTGTTCCCTCTTGAAAGTGCAAGTTTGGGGGGCGTCCCCCATTTTTCAAATAAACCCATAACAGATCTTTATCCTACTTACATGCGATGATGCATGTGACATATATGATAACAATAAATTACATATATAATATCCGTATTAATATGTGTTATAAACATCATTGTGTTTCATTCCCATGATTTAAATGTGAAGACCGTTGAAAACCAGGGGAGTACCTGAGGTCATCCCCGCCTCATCACACTGCGAGATGCCATGGCTGTGGTGATCGGGCGCGAAGGATGTCAAGTTCGTGGCAAACTGAGCCGAGATCGTGGCAGGTTTGGGGGCCGAAATTAAGACCCGCAGAATTCATGTGAACTATATAATAGTAAATGTTCATCAATCTTCTGTCAACCACCAGAGTCCTCCATGCCTGGCCCAAAAAAATTGCCCATTCACATCATACAGCCAAACCAAAGCGGTTTGAGTCTCATCTTCCCAGTCAGATCCCTGCGTGTTTTCGGAACCAACCTGAAAATTGATGGTGCATAGCATTGCCTCTACTTCAAGTTTTGTCTCCTGAGAAGTACATGGCATTTAAACCATACATTGGCATACGTGTTGCATTGGAATTATTGTCAGAGTGTTGGGGGATGATAGGGTCAGTGGATATGGGGCATGGGCTGAAGTTGGGGATTGACACATGGCTGCTCCAATTGACTGCCTGGGTTGGAAAAAGACGTGTCATGTTCATGGTTGCCTTGGATGGACTACGAGTACCAAAGACCAATGGTGTTGGCTGGCAAGATTGCAAGATGGGACCACCATGGATGAGGGCTATGGACAGGTGTACCGCTGAACCGTTTGGGGTTTCCAAATCTTGTTTTTTCGATGTTTTTTTTGTTCTGGGCAAAACCCATCAAGCACTGATTTATTGGCACGCCCTGCCCCCCCTCCCACGAGCACTCACAAAGTTTGGATTCAAAACAATGTTATTGTTCTTTTGACTGAAAGGGAGGCAGTGCAGGTTGGAGGATATAGCCAGTAATTCATACAGCAACAGGATCTCTACAAACAAGACATGACAATTTCCCAACCACTCACGCATTTTCCGCCATTCAGATGCCGTGCCCGCGACTGATCGCCGGCAAAATAAGCTCTTTCTCGTTCGGGTGTTCCGCGGTGTGACTTCAACTTTTTTTCAACGTGGGATGTGAAATGATACCATGGCGCACCGCTGAGATGAGGAGGATTTGGGAGGACATTCATGGACATTCCCAACCGTATCAACCATGATCAACCATGTATATCCAGATTATATCCAGATTATATCCAATCTGAAACTCTGGATGCCTCGTGATGCCGATGCCGATGCCAGGCTACTCCGCACGCACACCACAGTGCTGCGGAGCAGGTGAGAACGTGATCGTGGCGGAGTGGGATCCTATGGGATCCTGCTCGCTTGTCATCGCGGGATGTGACGGGAAAGGTGTTCCAAGCTGTTCCAAACCATGAATCACACAGAGGATCAAGAAAACAGGATCCACTCGAACATACTCGAACCAACCATTTGTCATATACGAACCCAGAGTCATTGCATGTCATTGCACCCAGCCCTGGACCCCACCCCGTCGGTCGACCCGAAATCAGCGCTTCCGGACCCTCAATAAGGACCCGGCCTGGCCAAGCACACTGGCTGCTGCGGCTAGCTATTTGTAAATCTACTTGGCGATGTAAAAAAAATGAAATATGGGTGATGTATGGTCATGTTCATTGACTTCAATAGACAGGTTTGATTTCAAAAGGCGGCTACAGTAGCTAGCAGTTGGCTTTATATACTCCCTTACTACCGACAAATCCAAGGCTGGGAGACTGCATCACCCACCTCTGCATCTGCGTCATTTGTGGCATGGCGCCATAAGCCTGGAGATCAACTGGCCTAGGACACCTGGTTTACCAGCATCCTGGGCCCGAAACTTCCGAAACTTCGTCATGGGATTTGAATAGAAGGGAAGATCTGAAGATCGCTACAATTAGGAGGAAGACATGGAACATAATCCAGACAAGGCACTGATTTTCGGAAAAGATAACTAAAGTCTGAAGTCACTTGACCTTATGCTCCTTCCAAGTCCAAGCCAAAGTGACATTCGACCCCTGGAAACGAGTACGCTCATCGCCCGCTTTCACAGTTGATGTTTTCAAAAAACAGCCTCCAGCAGAAAACAATGGGTTTCTCCCAAGGTTTTGGGCCCCCAAAACACAAATCACTTTTTTTGTGTCTCCCCAAAGGGACCGCCTCCCCACACAGAACCAATACTGCACCTGCCCCATCATCTGCTGGCCACCTCAAGCGGCTGAACCAGTTGATTTCGGTGCTTCCTATTTTCAGACAAACCCATTTAGATCACCGTCCCAATGGCCCAAATAATGAAGCAAACCCAATCATGAACCATGATTGCTGATATATGCTGATAAGTTTTAAAGGCTATATCATGTTATATTATATGCTCAGACTTCAAACAAGGATTGTTGCGATTTGGTGTGGCCACGGTCTGTTTTCATGTTTTTTGGGGGTGGAAAATCCGCCTGCCTTGCCGGCGTGTGAATGGAAACATGTTGCTTGTTATGTCTGTTCTGTGCTGTCCACCTCGTCCTCGTAGCTTGTGTCCTCATCCTATCCTTATGGCCTGCGTTTTGCTGCAAGGTTCCTTGGTTTTCGTAGCATGTTGCCGCAACGTTTTTGCCTCCATTGCACTGCTCCATGACCTCACGCTCCGCCGCGTCACCAAGAAGTTTTTAAACCAACCGGTTTTCACACCAACAAATTTTAACATCAAGCCTTCACACCAAGCAGCATTTACACCGGCTTGGCCTCAGAAACATAGGCAGCTTATGGCAGCTTGGCCCTTCGGGTGGGAGGATGCCGGCGGGATTGCCGGAGGCCACTAAATGAAGCCGCCAAACCACCAGCGAGATTGGAGGGATTCGATGTGTGCCTTGCATGTTGCATGATCCTTCCTATCTTCAAAAGTTGTTCTGAGCCCGCCACTCATGTCCATCCCAAAGCCTGCGCAGCCTCCACAGCCAGCACAGCCTCCACAGCCAGGACAGCCTCCACAGCCGGCACAGCCTGCAGGGACACGCTGTTGGCTGGTTTTTGTGCTGCTCACAGAGGTCCAGTGATTTTTTCGTAAAATGTTGGTGTTCCACAAAGTGCATTTGGTAGGTGATGGGTTGATTGAGATCAAGTGAGCTGGGCTGAAGAACTTTCCCCCTCTTCTTTCCTCTTTTGAGAGGCCGGCTAGGGTGGAATGACTTCAGCCCACAGTACTGGCAGCCAGTCACGCCCCCAGCCTTGCTGCTGATACTGGCCCTTAGTTCATGGGAAGGTGGCAGGGATGACATTGCTGCGACTCTGACATTACTGCAGGATGGGGACTGTGCAACAATGAAAGCGAGCCAACATCAGTAGCGACAAACTCAAGAAACGGCCATTGAAGCAGCGTTCGACGACAGTCAGCTGAATCCAGGTAGCTGGCTCCAGGGATATCCCCCCAAACTGCATTCCCCGACAAGAAACTGAAATCACTAGCAAGGCAGTTGCTCATTTGCCGTATCCGGTTCCTACTACCCGTCTCTAAATATGTTAATGAACAACCACGCGCTGACGGAATCCTCCAGTTTTCTGGCATCATCTTGGCATCATCTTGGCATCTTTGGCCATTGGAGAACTCGGGATGAGCGCCGCAGGGTTCACATCTCCATCTCCTGACAAACTCAACTCCGGGGCCAGCCCTCAAACTAGGAGCAACCCAGCAGCTTTTGCTGCTGCCAAAGAGACCTCCGGCCACGGAAACCTTCCGTGCCAGTCACGCGGCTGTTGAATTGCGTCTTGTTCACTGGGAGTGGCACACTGAATCAAAATAGCAGGATGCGATTCTCAACCAACGGTGAAATCAAACTTGGCGCATGTACAGTTGTTGCTGCAGTGTTGATGCACCAATCCATATCCATCGGGTGCTGAATAGTTTTCGGATCATTTTTTTCTCAGGTTTTGGATTTTTGTTTGGTTTTCTTTCCTGGTGCCATTTGCCTTGTATTTGCAACAGTTTGGAACTAGAATCTGTCATTTTGCATAGTATTTGCTACATTTTGGCATGGTCACTTTGCATTTTGCATGGTCTTTGCTACATTTTGGCATGGTCACTTTGCATTTTGCATGGTATTTGCCAATTTTGTGCGCTTCAACCTCTCATTTGCATGGTATTTGCTACATGTTGGTACTTCAAACGTTCATGTGGGTTTCTTGAGAGTTTCTTTAGGGTTTCATGTAGGGATTCATTTAGGGTTTCTTTAGGGTTTCATTTAGGGTTTCATTTAGGGTTTCATTTAAGGTTTCTTTAGGTTTAGGGTTTCATTTAGGGTTTCTTTAGGGTTTCATGTAGGGTTTCTTATCAGGATTTCTTATCAGGATGTTAAAACGGTCATGAGGATGTTTTTAGGGTTTCTTTCGGGTTTCATTAAGGGTTTCATTTAGGGTTTCTTTAGGGTTTCCTTTAGGGTTTCATTGAGGGTTTCATGTAGGGTTTCATTTAGGGTTTCTTCGGGGTTTCTGTAGGGTTTCATTTAGGGTTTCATTGAGGGTTTCTTCAGGGCTTCATGTAGGGTTTCATTTAGGCTTTCTTTAGGGTGTCATGTAGGGTTTCATCTAGGGCTTCATTTCGGGTTTCATTTATAGTTTACCAGTAGTACCGCACAAGGCGGTGGCGGAAGTTTCAAAAATAGGAAACCTATAGGAGAGGTTGGTTGTTGTGAATCAGGGATGGCAAAGCGAATCCACTGATGGACCGAAAGGTGCTT
>Ga0126342_10007031_pt1 | contig 20036 bp, 15 predicted proteins | sample Cyp1metagenome_FD_92528 | JGI IMG/M metagenome (GOLD analysis project Ga0126342, IMG submission 92528) | Coral microbial communities from Lord Howe Island, Old Settlement Bay, Australia - Cyphastrea 1 metagenome | ecosystem: Host-associated > Invertebrates > Cnidaria > Coral ... | reverse complement strand
CTTCGAAGTGCAACACACAGAAACACTGTCTGACTCACACGACTTTTGAGTGCAAATCACCACGTGTAGAAAACCTCGTAAAAAATAACGCCGGAAACGGGCCCGAAGCCATATATATATATAATCATTATTTTGCAATAGTTGTGGGTCAAAACCTTGTCACCTTGTAGTTCACATCCCAAGAATATGCAAAACTTGAGCTGAAAAGTCGAGTGCTTGGGATGTGAACTACCTTCCATTTGGACGGGAAACAGGTTTAGACTATTTTGCAACCATAACCAAATTTCACATAAGGGGTACCAAGCCAGTCACCCTTGCAAAGAGTCGAACATTGTTTGATACGGTTTTTCGGTCAACAAACTGATGAAGTTCCACCAACGTCTGGCCATTAAATTAATTATATGAATTCTAAACCATTGGATTTGGGGGTATGTGGGGTACCCTATTGACAACTCAATTACCAAAAAAAGGACCGTGGAAAAATGTACATGAAACAACGCAATTTTCACCGGCCAAATACTGGCTTTCGATTATCCTGATGTTTCCTGCAGGTTGTCGAATCAGCCCACCAGGTGCACGGCTGTGTTCACCACTCCTCCAACTCCGTAACAAGGTGTCCTTGCGACAATGGTCATCTGATGGTTGAGCCACCCATATCCACCATATGACAGTGAGTTGGGAACCCAGGGTGCAGTTAGCTCATGGCTGCAGCCTTGTAGCCTTGGTCGCTGCCTGATACAAACTGGTGGCTGTTGGTGGAAGTTCAAGACAGGCTATCCACACATATATTCATTCCTGATTGTAGAGTTTGTTTCTTGGACTTTGCAGGTCAAAATCAGACATGTTTTTGGCCCTGGCCTACTCCATCCAAGTTTGCCGCGTTCCCGATGGCACTCCTTCTCCTCCGGAATTTCCAAGAAGGAGGCCGTTAGCTTCCTGGATGGGTCAAGGCTGATCCATCGGCCGATTTCAAACAGATGACATGAAGAAACGCCTCGGGATTCTATATTATGGACTTGTTGGTTCGATTGGGTTCGGAAGTCTGATTCTTTTGGTTTCATAAACCACGTCACCTTATGTCACCTCGTATAACCTTAGATTAAGAATCCTCAGATTGAGCAATGAAGGACCCGCTGATCATGGCTCTGGTACTTGACTTTCTGTCCTTGTGGATTGGTTTTCCTGAAATTGGTGGTGTGTTTGAACCCGCCAACTACAATAACTATGGTTTATGGTACTTACAACTCTAGTTAATGTGGTTTATAACTGGGAGGCCCCACATTGTACCGTGGCTTCAAAAAAAATGAGCCATGCCCATGCCCACTTAAGGAGAGATGTTGTGTGATTGTCCTTGCTTGCGCATCCCTCAAGCAATTGATTTTTTCCGGCTGATGCTATGCTGCTTTCCCACCACATCGCCCAAAGTCACCGTTGATCCCGGTCATATCCCGCCTTTTCTTAATGAGCATGGCTGCCGCACTCAAGCTGTATGAGATTGTCACAAGTACAGGGACTCTTGTTTGGAGGTCAGATTGGGTCAGTCCCAAAAATTGGGTCCCCAAAGACTGGTTTCTTACTGAAAACAAGATAACTGACTAGAGGACATAATGGTGAATTTCGGAGTTCCTCATTTTGTTTTTGGCATTTTCTGGTACTCATGATGACTCGATACGAACTACTGCAATGTGTCTTCCCATGCCGTTTGATCTTAGATACCCTGCCAAAAAGCTATTTTTGAGCCGGACACGAAAGCTATTGTTTGGCAAAGATAAACCAATTTTGACCTACCACTGCCAACCTATTTATAGCAACTTGGATGGGGGAAATAATGATATATGTAAACCTTGGGATTCTGGTCCTTCTTTTTGAGACAAACCGAACCCCATTATGTATATATAATTATATATATACACACTATTCTGTACTTGCTGTCTGTATACAATATATAACTTAACATATAACACAAACATACGCATTCATACGCATTCCACTACATTACAATATTTCACGGTATAGAGTTGCTGTTTTGGGGCTTTGTTATCCTTAGTTTGTGAACTGTGAATGCACACTTCTGGCGTCCTTGCATGGCAGGTTTTCACGCATGGTCTATGGCTGACGCGAGCGAAAATGAAGCTTGGGCAAGGTCTGCTTACCACTGCCACTTTCTGGTTAGGGACCCAGCAAAACATAACAGGTCCCAACAAAAGATGGAAAAGGAAGGTTTATTGGGATGTATCATGTCCCAGATCATCAGGACCCGCAAAACCAAGGGACAAACAACTTTTATGCCAAAGTCCGCCAGCCAGCTAAAAATAATTCATAAAGGCTCAATCAATGCAAGTCAAGCAAGTTGATTGAACGCCACCATGGACGCTGTACAGGGGTCCTGCCAACTTTGGCCAGGAGCACAGCCAGAAGCCATGCACTGCTAGGCTGCGAGTTTTCAAAAGATCTTCCAACTCTGATGTTTCATTGTTCAACCTTTTCTGTGTTTGTCTAATTTGGAGGCAAGTGCTACTGTTCAACCACTAGAATCAGTAGATGTCAATATATTAGCTATGGGTCAAAACACGTTTTTTTTCCGAATAAATCGGTGAATTTGCACCATCCCAGTGTCCCATTTAACAGATATAATAGATGTATATAGATTTTGTATAGATGCTAATAATTTACCAAGCTGAAATAAGGCTATTTTGGGATCGTTACCCCTACTAATCATCATTCCAGAATTCCAGATTCCAGATTTCATAGTCTATTCTGGTAACATGTTTGAGATGGTGCCCAATGTCCAGGGATTTTTCTGGTCTCATTGACTTCCCGGCTGCCGGTACAAAGCATCACAAGCGCAGGCATCCAAGGGAGCGCCGTCCTTTTGGGTTTCCAATGGCCATAGGGATTGGTAAACCTCTTAGTAAATGGGTTTGTCTGAAGATAGGGTTCCCCAAAAGTTGATGGTTGATCATCATATTCCCCGATGGCTATTTCAATGGTATATCCCATTTTTAGACAAGCCCAAATGAATATCCAATGGCTATATCATATAATTATAATGATATTGCATTTTGGATGATTTGGGCAATCTGGATCATATGGACCGTGTGAACTATTCATGGGTTTGTGTGTATATATATATGTATATTGAAATGTTCGATGGACATCGGGTATAGATTGGTTTAATAATCTATAATATATATATAGATATCGATCCATATGTATGACCAAATAAGATGGTTTTATTGTCATTGTCCGGTTGTTTGATTCCTCCATTTTATGAGTCCTCCATATTATAATAGTATATATAAATATTTGTATTACTCTATATGTATATCATGATATATATATATATATACGGTAACTCGTATAATTATATACATATACATATATATATATATATATATCATGTCACATATTATTACATATAATATTACATATAATATCATATAATATTACATAGAATATTACATATAATGTTATACACATAAAATATTACATGCAATATTACATAGAATATTACTTAACATATTGCATATAATATAGTGTTACAGATAATATTACACAGATATATATATATTACATTAGAGCTATTTTGATCTACCATTCACAGATCAAAACTCCATGTCCCCATGTCTTGACATCGGCATCTCCTTGGTCTTCACGTTCAACGTCTTCTTGGCAGCCCGGGTCTCGGGGACCAGGTTGATCCTGGGGAAAACCATGGCTATAACGGGACAACTATGGTTATTAGGGGTTAGTAATGGTTGTCAATGGTTACAGTATTAATGCTTAAACATAGGTATATGTAGCTATGGTTAACAATGGTTAATAGGGGTTAGGAATCATTGTTTCGGGTTAGTCATTGTTGTCAATGGTTATGAATGGGTATGACTATGGGATTCTCACCTCCATAAGTTGGGATATAATCCCTACAACTATGGTGAAATCTGTATATATATATATACATAAATCATTATATGGCAGTGTGTCAAAACCTTGTACCCCTGGTAAACATCAAAATAGCTGGTAAATGAATGTTCATCCCCCTAAAAATGGTATTAATAGGTATTGATCCATACCCATATCACTCATTAGTGGAACTGCACCCCCAAGCAGAGTCCCAAAATTGAGAAGGGGAATCACCCAACCAATCTCACGTTGGTGGCATGCTTGATGAGTAGCGATGCAGGTAGACAACCACACAATTGTTGACTGTCATGTCTTTACGCGTGTAAACACGTTCAGTATGGCATTGAGCAGCTTTAGATGGATTAAGGGTGTAGTTTTTTCTGCGCACTAAAATCATACTGTGTTGTATATGTTTGATTGTTTTTTCTCTGAAAAAATGTTTGCATGTCAATTGATTTCAAGATGACGCTTGTCTTTTTGTAGTATGCCTTCAATCGTTGCTAGCTGCTGGATCCCGCATAGCCGACTCACTAGGGTTTTTCAGTGGAGTTTGTGGGTCCAGAGACTATTGATACAAAATCACATCTCTGACTATCAACATTTTGCCCAGCCCCTTTGGTGGGCCACCAAAAAAAGCAGGATTTCCAGGGCGAAATGAACCGTGAACAACATTGAACAACAACAACTCGTGCTTTTTTAAAGCACCCAGGAACCAGACTAGTGCTTTTTGCATCCGCATCCCTCCATGGCCAAGACAAGCCAAGACACGTATTGCCTGTCTCCTGGACATTTGGGTCAATCCTGGCGTGGAAAATCGCGTGACCTGGTGAAGTTTTGGGTAGGTGTTTAAGCTGCCATCCCACAAAATATGAGTCACTTGGGATCATCATCCCAAAAGGGATGAAATTTGGAGCTACCAACGAATCAGCGCCGTGTTTTTGTCAATTGGTGCCGAATTGATCAGGGATTCTTCAGTTCTCCAATGGAGAATGTAGACCGCGGTAACTTCAGCCACAGGATTGTAACTCTAGTGAGACAAGACAATTGAACGGCTGTTCTCCCTTTTCTACAGCACTACCATGGGAATCCCTGCACCAACCCTTAGCAACGTGGACAGCAGCTCTTTCGGTATCTTTTTATTGGAGACGTTGCTTAATCCGGAATGATTTCCCGCACTGGATGGAAATCGTCCATTCGCGGGGGGTGATGCCTTCATACGTAGCCAAACATACTTATGGATACGCAATCATATGAAATATGTATATATATATATATCATAAGAACATTATTTATCATCATTATTACTATTACTATTACATACTTTTACTCTTACTGATTTCTCTTACTATTACTATTGCTTCTACTGCTTCTATTACTATTACTATGATGATGATGAGGACGAGGAGGAGGAGGAGGACGATGGTGAGGATCATGATTATCAGTATCATTATCACTATGATTATAATATCTCTAGACAGATACATCCAAGCTACGAAAAAAACCCACCTGACGTAGACCATCTGAGGCTGGGTATCCCCCATACCTTAGATCTCAAGCTGTGACTTGGCCATGACATGGTCAAATTGGGCGATTTCGGCCAGGTTCTGGCTTAAGTCCACCAGAAAGTTTGATCCGGGAGGCGCGGTTGCCAGTGGCATACTTCCTCCATCCAAAAATGGATCTTAGTTGAAACGGTTTTTGGTGGGTGACTTCACCCCTTGTCACTTGAAAGGTTGATGAACTCGTAAGCTGCATCGCCATCTTTGCAATTTCTATCTCCATATTTATATGATTTTATAGAAACTATAATTAGTTAAATTCCATCAAATTCCGTCGGTCTTGAATCCCCAGGTCCTAAAGGTCTTAAAACTTCCTCACTATGTGATGAACTCCCCAATACTGGACTGTGTATCCAAAATAGTCCAAATATCGGTGTTTCTTGTAGATCTTCCCTTAAACCACCCACTTGGGGGTGCGAGATGATTTTTGTGGCTAGAATCATGGTGAAATAAGCTCCATAAGTTTGGGATATGGGGCCCCTACTACTTGGATATGCATCCCACTTACTGTAAATGGTTTGGAACAAGGTCACACCCCAGTTACATATTTTAACGGATTATACCGAATTTCTGACCCCAACTGCGCAGATCGCAGGGATCTCAGATCTACCAAGAGACCCGTCCAATTGAAGGCCTCATCGCTTGGCACGTCCTGGCTACGACCCTTTTGGTCAAAGCCACGGCACATCAACACGCAGGTGCCTGCGCGGATCTGAGATCTAGGATCTGGTTGGTGGTTTCAAATCACCAACCAAAATGGGTGTTTAACCAAGAAAAATAGGAAAAAGGATGAAAAAGATGGATTTGACTTGGTTTTTAAGCAACAACACTGATTGGTGGTTTCAAATTAACTGAAAAACATGAAATGTTATGAAAGTGAACGGGGATCGTTTGAAACTACCAATCAGGATGGGAATTCGGGGGGGAGGTTGTGGGCGTGCATCTGACGATTGGGTCTAAAATGGCATAAAACCAACAATTATTGGTGCATTTCATGAGACACATAGACATATATGATATTATATAATATATATATATAATCATATCATATTGATACCTGGGTGTGTCTGAAAATGGTGCGTGCAAACCCAAGTTCTGCCCATCTTTTGATGATCAGCCACAATTTTGAGAGGATTCAGACCAACCCATGCGGGAGACTATGGGGATGTGGATAGCTGGTCAAATCAATTTCTGGAAGTTCCATGTCACTCTTCCAGAAGGTACAACATGTGTCACTACAGAACCAGCCATAGAACCAGCCTTCTTGCGGCGTCTCCCAGTCGTAGAACCAGTTTGCCCAGCCAAAGAGCCCATTCTTGTCCTCCAGCCGTTGTCTTCCCCGCTTGTCACCACCCTAGTCACCTGAGCAAAGAATCCCATTATGCGTGCATCATATTAGACAAACCATTACCATTTTCCAAGATTTGTCATTTTGACCCAGAATTGTCAGACCTGTAGCCACTCTAGCTATCCGGTCTGATCCTGTCTGATCCAGTCCTCAAGTGTTGCCTTGTTCCAGGTTTTCCCGTAGTCGCAGGAGACCTCCACTAATTCGATGTTGACAGCACCAGCCCAGACCTGTAAGATTTGCTGGTCCTTGGGGACCCTTTTAAGGTGGAGTATATATCCAGGCAGGGTAAATGTTTCAGCTCAAAATCAAGGCTTTCAATCTTGAGTTCCGTTCTAGATGTTTTAGTATTCCATAAAGACTTCAATTTGCTCTGAATTAATTATGGATCCTGATTCAGTACGGATCAAGAACATGTTCAAAGTTGATGCTTGTGGATGTTTATCCCTAAGAATATCAATGCTTGTCGGTAGTTGGGACCCCTGAACTCAAAACTCTTTTATTTGAAGTACCCAAGCGTGACTTGAAGTTGGGTCCAGATGTGATTAAAACATTAGGTACCCAAAAACCAACTGCATACCCCAAAACCAACCCCTAAAACTTCGCTCCCTGGGACTTAAAAAAGTCATTCGTGTTTGACCTATACCGACAAAATTACTTGGGGATCCACAATACGAAAACATTACTGCAGCAACTGCATTACTATTGTACGCCCTACTTGGGATGATTAATAAGATCCTGCAAATGGTGTATAGTTTGCCATGGGATCGTCTATTGAATAGTGGATCCTGCATTAATTATGGTTTCTCTTGGCAAAGCCAGAAACCACCCCAGTGATTTACCATACTTGGACAGAAATTGGTGGTGATCAAGCAATTTTGAATTGGATGTTGTTGGTTTGCGACATGGGAAAAGCAGGGTGGAGTGATATCTGCCCACAGACACCTTGAGCAAAGATGAGCAAAGAGGTTGCCCGGGTGAACCATGGGTACCCTGAATCTGGGCTCTCAAACCTTCCCCTCTCCACAGACTTGTGTTCGCTACAGTAGAATGCACCACATACATGGTTTCAAAATTGTTCACTTGCATTCACATATCTCACAACCATTCAACCAGGGGCCATCCTCCATCCACTTAGCCCCAGCCTTCCCCACAATGCGGTGCGTCCCCGGCGCCACCACTCGCGCGCGTGAGAAGAAGTCTGGCACCCCAGGGGGCGCCATCAGCGCGCGCACGGGCAGCTGGGTCAAGGGTACGCGGTCCGGGTCTTGCGCAGCACGACGGAAGGAGTAGGCCTGGCGTCATGGAACGGTCACGGTGCATGGTGAATTCTGGTTGGGCCCCAACATCAGTTGAATCGGTATGTTGGCCATGATTTAATTCAAGTTGTTAATGATATGACCATCCCCACTCTGGGTGCAGAATCCATTTTTTGACATATATATATATATGTGTATATATGTATATATGTATATAATGTGCACCTAAAAGAAATGCTAGTTAGGTACTTTCTGTTACTTACTTATTTTATCTTATCTTGGTACTACTGACCTACCATAAAAATCCATAAAATGGATTAAAATGGTAGGGACCAACCCCAGCAATGCTAAACGAATGCAACCATCGGCGATGAGCCATTGCATCCAAATGCAAACCAATCGGAAGGAAACAAGGAAACGAAAGAGATGTACCGGATTATTATCATTGTCACCATCAAAATGATCAATTGGGGTATACAGGTATACCATGATATACCCCATTTCCAGACAAACTCAGATCGACACGGTGATTTGCAAAATCCTCAAACAAGGTTAATCATTGCTCCCACAACTGGTAGTCATGGACCCACTCAAATAGAAAATGTATTGGGTGGTTGACTCGCCAAACATGTCAAAGGATGTCAAAGGCTTTAAGTTGTCATATGGGTGTGTCTGAAAATAGTGTACCCCTAAACCCAATGGTTCATGATCATTATCCCTATTAAATGGCTATTTGTTTGGGAATATACCCTATTTTCAGACAAACCCATATTGGATTTCAGCGTGCCAACTGGCCCAAGTGGCCCAACTTCGGTCGCGAAACTCGCCCATGTTTTTTTGTGGCTCCCTCGACTCGGAAGCGAGTCAATGGACACGAAAAATGGCCCAACGTTGCCTCCATTTGATGGCCCCACCATGGACCTTCCACCACCTCGATGTTGGTCAACCATTTCACCTCAACAGTGGGCTCAATGGCCCACTGTTAGCAGATTGGGTATGAATCCACGTAGAGACCATATTGGGTATGGTCCATTAGATGAAAACTCCAAGGGACTTTGAGACCCAATTGGTCCCCAAGCGATCTGCTGATGCGACGTACCTCTCCCTCACATTAATTTACAAAGATCTCTATATTCTCTATGAGATTTCACCTCAGGAATCCCACCAAGATGGAAGAAATGGAAAACTATGGAAAACTGCTGATTGAAATCTGGACATCTGTCATCATCTGTCCGTTCCATGACCATGACACCACTCCCCCAGATGCCGATGTCATATCCCAGGTGCTGAGGCCATCCCATACCATCCCGGCACGATGATCCGCAGCGGGAAGCCGTGCGCGGGTTTCAGGTCCTCCCCATTCATCTGATAAACTAACATCACCTCAGCCATTGATTTCTGACGGAAATAACCAATAAATAACCAATAAATACATATAAATACCTCTGGTATCTGGTAATCTAGCTATGAAGCGCGGCCACTTGCAGATAATTTACATTGAGTATCATTGATTCACCTAGTACAACTGGTGATTTTCCATCGCTGTGTTAGTTTACAGGAGGTCAACGTGGAATAACAGAGGTCACTGGATATCGCAGAAACTGGAATATGCTAGAATCCATGATGTTTCTGTTGCAATGGGTTGGTTTAAAGGAAAAGTTGCAGGAAATCCCCCAGAAAATATAGGAAACCCCTGGTTTCCTGTAGATATTCTCGTTTTGTAACCCAGGGACTCTTCGAAATGGCTGTGAAATGCTTTGAACATATACGGCTTCTGCCAACTAGCCGGACCATGAGGTGATCAGCACTTTGATACTTCTGCAAATGGGTTTGTTTGAACATAGGCTACCCCTGTACTGGTGAATCATCATTATCCGTATTGAAATTGCCATTTCAATTTTGGGTGTATAGCCCAATAGCCCATGTGCCTTAGGGGGAGAAGATAAACAAGCCCAGGTTGAGAGAGGTCCCAGAGCATCCACATTGTACAATTGGTCCAATTGTTTATAATATCACATCGTATCATTTACAATTCAAGATGGGATATTTTAAGATTACTTAAGATGTGACTGGTCAGCTACGAAATTATTCCATTTGACCAATACCCAGATGGGAAATCACCACTTTTCATCCATGCCCGCGCTTGCACCAGCCACGTGCCCTCTCAAGGCTTCCTCTACACTCAAAGATCGCTGGTAGTACTGGACTTTGCCCGCCTCCACACCTCTGGAAGACCATGGAAGAAACACCAAAAACATGGCGATGAAACCAACATAAAGCTGGATGCAATTGGAAGGGCATCCATGGCATGTTCAAAGGCCTGCTTTGGATGTTGGCCACTGCTACAGCGAATCAGAACTGTTCCGCGCCTTTGTCTGCACCTGTAAAAATAACTTGCTTCGCACCCTCTTTGATGCCTGCCTGTCATCTTCACAGGGCTGCTCAACCACCGATTTCGCAAAAATAGAAGGGTGTGTTGGCCAAAAACGCCAGAAACCGCAGATCTGGGCATTTGTTCGCATCAATGATCCCACACAGGGATATATACACCAAGAAAAACTGCGGATAATAATGCAAAAGGGGCCAACAATACTTGGGCATATTGGTCACAAACATCGGAAAATCATAGCCAACAAAGAAAGGTCATACAACATCATACAACCATCAAAAACTTGAATGCAACCGTGAATAACAGCCAAACATTGGTACAGTAATCATCAAGACTCGGGCTATCCTTAAGGGCCATCCTGGCAACGGAACAACACCATGTGGGACAACAAATGGGGCCTAGACTCAGAGGTGATCAGCAAGGGCCCTCTTGGGTGTGTCTGAAAATAAGGTACCCCTAAATCCACTGGTGAATCATCAGTGTCCCTTTTATTTTTCGCCATTTGGGTGGTATACACCATTTTCAGACACCCAAAAATATAGCATATCCCATAGGAACCATGTATGCTATATATGCTAACATTGGGGGTATATTGATGGAAAATGTTACCATATATATATATACCCTACATGGATCCTATGGGTATTAATATACCTAGTTATATCCGATGAAATCCCCCGTGAAGTCTCCATGGCCTCGCGCAGCAGGTCCGCCAAACTGCAGCCCGTCCACTTGGCACAGCCAAAGGAATCCTGACCGTCCCCACATTTGGGATGGTCTCACAGCCACAAAGGTGAGTCCTTGGGGATGGTTTATTATTGGTTTTACGACATAATATATAAAATCATATAAAATCATAGATAAGATATATATATAACTATAAATACATATGCATTCATTTGTAAGTGTTTCTTCCTTTATGCAATACAACAGGAGACTCTAAGCAATGAAAATGAGGAATGTCATGCAAATGAGCGATAATTGTGATCGTATGCCTTCTCCAACTGGCATGGAAATCCCCCGGGATATCATAAAGAATGTGCGTATTAACCACAAATGGTGGATTTCCATAGATTTTCCATAGTTTGTTTCCATGGACATGTAATCCTACAAGTCAAATCTCACCACACTGCAAACGAGCATCAGGACCCCAAGGCACATGAGTCCAGAACCTGGCAGCTTCATGCGGAAAACCATGGGGATTTTTCAGCCACATGGAGGTTCCACAAACCAAGGATCTGGATCAAAACTCCTAAACCATTTCCATGTTGCCGAATTTCTATATCCATCGAAGGTCAAAATGGTTCTAAATGCTTCAAAATGGATCAATTCATCCATTGGAATCCATATTCAATTAAAAAATGCTCTTCAGAGCACTTCTTGGGGTTTCCGTGTAACTTCACCAAAATCAGTGCTGATCCCTCTGGGATTTTCAAAAGTACCCAATTTTGTAAGGCCCTCAACAGGTCTTGAACTTTGATCCATGGCCAGGTGCTTGTGTTTTAAGAGTCACCAAAAATGGTCAACCTCGTGGCTAGTCTTACATACCCTGCAAAAAAACAAGCAGGACTAAGTGTGATACTGTGATACCTCCATTTATGGCAAAATCACAAAGCGCCAGACCGTCTAGCTACCCGTTGCCATCAATGGATGTATAGCAACCGTATAGCTACCCGTTACCCATCCCTTCCCTTCATGCCTGTGTTTGGTGTGCATCCGACCCGTGCCAGCACAGGCCATCAAAACGGCCTTGCAGGGAGTCCAGCAGTTGGAGAAGCCCATGGATTGTAGGGAACCCCAACAGCAACTTCGCTGCAAGTCCGTTGAAACTCATTTGGAGGTTTCCTAAGTCATGGGGCTACCCCCAAATCATCCAAAAATAATATTTTTTATTACTTCAGTATATGGTTTTGAAAATGTGGTACGCCCCAGTCTTGGACAAATTCTACCCGCGGGTTGTCTCAACCCCCATCGTGAAAGGATGGCCTGCGTACTGGCTGGCCGTCGCTTGATCTCAGCCAACGACATGGAAAGCTCCTGGCGACCATCTGGATTCAGAGTTCACCTGAAATAAGGAGAATCTGGGGTAATTGGGGATTTACCAACAAAAATGCTGGGTAAAACCAACCATAGTGAGAATCCAATGGATATAACGGGTGTATATTGTCTTCTTATGATAAATGATCGTAATTCACACGAAAAACAGCAATTTTGGGATAAGTTACCCTTGCACTCACCATCATTTCTAATGACGTCGCAGTGAAGTCCTTCAAATTCATCCACGATTGGACATTGTTGATTGAATTCGTGGGATCGACTGGGAGAAATGGTTGGTTGGAAATGATTGGCGAATCTGATCCTTTATTCGTTGCATGACTGGTTGGCAATTCACTACCCATGCATCCCAACTTGAAGAATCATCCCAATATACTGATTAGTAGAAATCCATGCATGGAAATCCCATCAGAATTTTAAAAAATGCATTAAAGGAATTTCATGAAGTGGTGTGTTTTCATGGTTTTTGCCACTGCTCACCTGGCTTCGTGAATCAGAGAGTCAACAAATGGCTATGTGGATCCTGCATGGCATAGGCATGGGTCAGTTTGCAAGGCTCTTGGCTCTCGGACACTTATAGACAAAAGCATACAAAAGCTATATGAATTAGGCGTGTTCATGAACATAGCTTGCAATTGTCCATGTGTGAAATTATTCAATAATATAATATATAATATTGTGTATATATATAGCTCAATACATTCATATATCGTGTAAATATATACGTGCGTGACATTTGCGTCTCTCTGTTTTCACAGACCAGCCTGGTGAACTCCAAAACCACTGGTCTTAGATTGGGAACCCCCGGATCCCGTAGTCGATCATCACGTTCCCCGTTTAGAAAGGTTTATGAAACGGGCTATCGGTATCCTCTGTTTTGAGAGCAATTGTGCATATCATGTTACTGGTACAAATGGTTGGTGATCGGGTCCCATGTTGTCCCCATTGATATCCGCATGAATGTAACCATGAAATCCCTAACCATAAAAGTCCAGTATAAAAAAACAACAGTCTTCTTTAGAAAACAAACCTCAATACCATTCAATACCTAGAACCACTAATATCCACGACAACGGCACCCAAAAAACTGGGTGGAAAAAAAAAAAAAACAGTCCTTCTCAACGAGACCGGTGATCTTGAGCTCAAAGGTGCGCGCGTCCAGATATGGGACCTGAAGGCAAGTATCTAGCGACAACACTGGGCTACTTCAATGGGATCAACATGAATCAAATAACCACTAAGGATGGGGGATTCAAACATCAAACATGGGGATTTCTTTTACAGTAACCATCCAGAGATGTGGTTTCAAAGATAAAAAATAAGAAATTAACCATTGAAAAAAGCTATGGGTCAAGATTGGCTGACCAATTTTTGACCACAAATGGACTACACAGTAGCCATCATTTGTACAAAGCTGTTCACTTTCGCGGATACACAGTTTAGACCCGTACCCACTTTTTATGACCGTCCAACAGTTTTCACAAAGGCGACCAACTGGAGCAGTGTCATGTGATTTTGCAGTATCTGCAGCACTTCATCCCAAGTTGTTGAGGTATACCGGTATACTCGGCATACCCATCGATGGCTGATGGCAGTTTGAAACCCCATGAGTTTGAGCCCTGTCCAGATTGCCGATGGATCTTAACACAAGCCTTTCCCAACTACCAGGGGACTATACCCCCAAGCAGGGCAACATGGCCCAGGCACATCATAGTGGATCAGCAAATAGTGAGATCCAGCCTGCAGATGAAATTAAGGATGCTTCAACAATCCAAGATACCAGTGGGAAGCAGTTTTGAAACAGGATTTTGGAACTGGAAAAATCTGATCGTGAGTCTCTCCTTCATGATGCATGATGTTCACATGTGTTTCCCCTTCATTCCCTACCTTCCTGTGTCCTACATGATGCACAAAGCTTCTGACACCATCAATGTCTCATCATTTCCCATGGCCACATCTCCCCATCTGGGTGGCCACAACCCCAAACCTAGCTTTAGCTTTTACATTTCTACAATGAGTATCAATGACGTTCTACTCATTTCCGGTAAATCCTTCAAAAAGAAATCAACGATTTTCCACAATATGACCAAAAAGCATCAAAAAGCAACCCGCAAGAATAGAAGTTGGTTAAAACCACGCAAAATCCAAGTTTGAAAAGGTAATAAATGACGTTTCGGCATCTTTTTGGGGTTTACAAGAAAAAAACCATCGAGCCATCCCCGACGCCTGAGTGATGTCTTCCTGCAGCATCTCAATGTGTGCGCCATGGCAACGCTTCGCCAGCTGCAGTTCCGCCGAAGTGATGTCCTCGCGGCTGTCTGTGTGCCTGTCGATGCACGATCACGGTCTATCTTAAGGCTGATGTCACCCGTCACCTGGTGCCCATCCCCAGCTGGTGTCCCCAGTTGCCTCCAGTTCTCTGGCTCAAGCCTCGGGCACGGAAAAGGGTTTCTCCGGATAAATGGAGGATTTCACTATTTCACCCCCAATTTATGGCCATTCGACTTAGATTTTTCCCGCCCTGTACTGAGTACACCAGTGGATTTAGGTAACGTATGGTAACCTACTTTCAGACAAAGGCACAGATAATCTCATAGAACTCCTTCATGTGATATTCATGTGCCTTCCCCCATTCATTGCATAAGATGGCATAAAATCAAAACATCAAACTGCCCATCCAAGGCCCATGTTGGTCAAAATCGGACCCCCTAAGTGGGCAATAGCTGATGAATAACGGCATTATGACCTATATCTATTGGAAATGGTACCCCACTCTTGCAATCTTGTGGCTTTGTGGGATAGTCATCCCAAATACTCATCATCCCAGATACGGACGTTTGAAATGGACAACAATGCACCGTATGTGAAACCACCAAGCACCACGGTGAATAAAGACATCCCCTTCTTCGTTCGGTCGTGTCACTGGATCTCCGTTGAGGCTGCATCTCCATCCATGTATATCCCCTTTTTGCTGCTCCCTCCATGAAATTTCAGCGACTTTGCACGGAAATGTTCACAGTTTTTCCAGTTTTTCCTCTCAAAATGTACAACTGGCTCAAAGAGGCCGTAGGTGGCATGGTCCATCTGTGATACAGTACGGTCAAAATGGACACACAAGACATGATCAAAAGCACTGTCTGCAGTCTACCAGTCCACCAGCCACCCCCCAGGGGCCGAATTGGCCAAAGTCTCACCCCCGCGCCGCAAATCGGTGTGTCTGAAAAGGGAGGATTGACCACCAAATTATAGCATGTTCATAGGGAAAATGATGATATAATCACCCTGGATTTTGGTGTAGCCTCCTTCAGACAAACCCAAACGAAGAGAAGATTGGAGAACACGCGATCTTGGGATGTTTGCAGATCCGAGGTGTTTAGGTATGGATAGCTGGATAGCTTTCACCAATCCCCGTCACTTTCAAAAGCCAAACATGGCAACAAAGGCTTTGCACGCAGTTCAGTTCCTGCAAGACAGCTGCGCGAAAGGTGGTTTTGCGAGACCACTGATAGAAGCAACGCGACACAGCCTTCCCGCTTGGAAAGCAACAGAACGAATTCAGGCAAAGTAGCATGGCTCTGCGCTTCCCTCCCAATGGCACTCAGTCACTTTGAACTTCATGCCACGATTTTGAGAAAGGAACCCAAAGTACCATGGCTTCCAGCATCTTCCAGCACTTGTTCTGTATACATTCAGAGTAGCCCTATGCTGCAAAAAAATGACCTGCTTACAGAATGGCCAAAAATGATCTCGATGGATCGCGCAAGGATGGCCCTGGTTCTGCACCTTCCGCAGAATTATTTCCAATGCTTTGCCGGTCAACAAGCTGGAAGTACCCCTGGACAGCTGGCGTGCACCAGCCTAAAACACGGTGAAAAAAACAGTGTTTTCAGCACCTCATTGAGCGCTGTGAATCAATATCCGTCAATATCCCATGTAGCCACCGGCATCGATTTCGCCTGCAAGTTTCAAATTTGGTTGGATCTGTTGTAATATGTTGCAATATAGATCTGTCTTCGAGTTAGGACCCAGGTTCATAACTAAGCATCCCACGGAAAGAGATGGATCAAGACCTATTGTACCCTGTTTGGATATGGTAACTTGGGGGATGAACATCCAGATATACCAGCTGTTGACCTGCAATGACCTGCACATCAGTGTTTTGGCGACCCCGGATCACCTGACTTTTAGACAGGGAAATTCAAAAAGAATAAACGACGACGCAAAAAAAACGGTTTGAGAGACGCTCATATTAAAACATATTAAAACGAAAACAAAAAGGCAAACATAAATTTATCCTGTGTGTTTTGTTTTCTGTCCGAACATGTTAAAATTGAAGAAAACCTATCTCAGAGAATCACAAAACAAAAGCAAACAAACCAACTAAAAAGTGAAAACAAAACAAAAACAATGTCATCGTTTGGTTCGTTTTGAATTTTGTTTTGGTAAATCATATTGAGTCATCATGTTTCCATTCACTTTTTTTGCCTGTTCATTTCTGAAGACTGCCAAGGTAATGTTTGAGTTGTTGTTTTTTTGCATTTTCCAGTCGAAACTTCTTACCGCACAACGGCGCCACATACAGCATTAACTTACAACAAACACAAGCCAATCTCATGAATCTTTGACACTCAAATGATCCCCATTTAGCGAGTTAGCGAGTAGCTACTACAGTAAGCCATGGTTGCTATAAGTCCATTCCCTTTCAGTGCTTTCTGTCTTCCTGTGCAGGGTTCCCTGGGACATGGTCCCATTTATAATTTGCTAATTTAATTTGAGTACTGTGGTAAGTCCATGCAAATCGGAGAAAAACAATTCAGTGTACCCAATTGGCCATATGGGGGGCACTGTAAACCATACCCAAAAATTGCATTTATAATTCATTATTCTGGCTAAATTATAGTAAGCCGGATGTCGGTTGGATCGGGGTCATTGGATCGGAATCTAGATTGGTTGGATCGGCGCTCTACATCGGTTGGATCGGGACGGTTTGGACCGGGACGGCAGAGATGGGAACTTTGCGGGCTATCCCGACCATCCCAACCATCCCGACCGTCCCGACCATTTTTACACGATGCTGATCCAGGATCCTCTTTGACGCTGATTCTGCGACGCTGATCCGAACGTTATGATGTTGATTCCGGTGACGCTGGTTCGACTCGATAGTTTCTGATCCGGAAATTACTCACAGTAAGTCACCAACCTGAAATTAGGTGAGTTTGTAGTTTGGGATGATTCCCCCTGCAGCACATCATCTCTAGTAATTGAGGTCGCTGGTTTGCCAGTTCAGTCGCTGCAAAGAACCTACGATCTATTGGATCATCAGTTCCCAAGCGCCCCAGATATGTGCCCCGAGCCTCCGCCATCAGTACCATCACCCGTTGGTGCACCAATAATGCCAGGCACCATGTCCTAAGATTTTGGTGGAGCTACAATGATATATAACTCCATCATGGTGCCTCATAGGTAGGTAACTTGGTTTATAAGCAGGCTAAGTAGGGTTTATAGGGATATATCGTTTGTAAACTGGGCTTAGACACCAACTTATAGCTGTAGGGCACCATCTTGCAGCTAACAATAAACCCTACATTAGTTTATGTGATTGGGGGAATAATTTAATTGCCATCTGAATAGTGCAAGAAATACTTTTTTGGGGCAACCCCCCCTCGTTTCTTTAACAAACTCAGTTTCTTAACGCGGGGTTGACATTAGTGCTCTTCTTCCTTGTATTAAACTGGGCCACAATCCTGGTGCAGTGAAATCCCGACGCAATTGTTATATGGAATGGTTTATGTTGGGATGTGAATCATGGGGGTGATGAATGTTGCATAATCATGTAGTACAGTACACAGAGAGAAAGAGGGAGAGAGATTGAATGCGGTGCAATTCCCTTTAGTTCAGTACTGTAAAATATATATTTTAAATTACTGTACGTGTGAATTGGACTGCACTATCGCCGGGAGGTCACTATCCACTAATGGACCACGAGGGCCGCTGTAAAGATCATGTGCCAAGTCTCATCACTCCCCGGGTTTACCCGAAATTGTTTGTCAATGTCAGTCTGACTGACACCAGCAATCCAATTCACCAGCAAGCGCATGTATTGCCACAGCGCCTCGGGTTGGATCAAACTTGGACCAAAAACCACACCTGCGGTCCTCAGTTGCCTACAACATCAAGACCTATCCAAGTTGGTCATCAAGTTCTGACCCTGGCATTCGGGCTGGACACTTTCGACCTTGAGACCTTCCTTCTGTTTGAAGTCCCATCCAAAACGCTCCAAATCTGACCCTCATTCTGGGCATGCGGGCGCATCCAAAGATCCATGGCAGAAGGAGTGGGAACTGAATTCCGCCTGCGGGCCACGGGGCCGCGTGGCTCAAAGAAGGGATGCCACTGGACACACAAGATTGGTCATTGCAAATACAGTATATTCTCCAACTATCCTGAAACATACCAAAAGGGGGGGTGGTCCAGATTTTTGAGCCATATCTACCTTTATATAAGTATATGTATATACCAGGAGCTTCAAAGACCCAAGAAAGTGTAGGCCCAGTGAAAAAAAACTAGTTTTTTCGAGAAAAAACGGGTTTTTGGTAAAGAGCACATATTTTGGTTTTTGGTGGATTTGCACAAATTTGTCCAAATCGGGTGGACCTGTATCAAATTTCTCCTCATTACACGTAGCAATTTCATACTGACAACTTGTGAAATCTGTCAGACAGAACGCGCGATCGAAACCGAAGCAGGCGTTATCAGACACGATGTGCGCTTTCTCCACCGGCTGCAGTTACCTCTATGCTGCGAACTTTCCCTTCAGCGGGACTGGAGGTAGTCAAAAAGTCACAATGGATATGCATGGCATTTCAAAAATCAGTTTTTCAGATATGAACCCAGTAAATCGACAATAGCTCCGGTAATCTGCGTTGCTTTCTTTTTGTCTGGATCGGGCAATTACCGGTTTGATCTTGCAAAGCCACAAGCGGAGCCTTAAAACTCGACGTCGCGCCGTCAATTCGCAGAGGCAAAAATCCCATATTTTGAGTACGGGTTAGTATAGGTTAAATATGGGTTAAATATGGTTTAAATATGGGTTCCCAAAAACCGGGTTTTTTTAATATATCAGAATATGGGTTTTGTACGGGTTAAATATGGGTTTAGTACGGCTTAGTACGGCTTAAATATTGGTTTTTGGCATTTTTTGGGCACAGACCCTAAAATTGTCATCGGAAATGATTAAAAACTGAACATTTCGATTGATTTTTCATGATTTTGTTAATTTGTTCGATACTTTTGTTCGACTGTTTGTTGGACTGTGGCAATCCAGAATCATTTTTTCCCAATCAAAAAAAATACAGCTATGTTTCAATTTATGCTTCTAGGGGTGGTTCTTGGGAAAAAAACATCCAACGACTCCAGATTGACTGTGATCACACTTAATGTTGTCCGACATGTTCCAAGAGCATCGGGCCCTTTCTTGCGAGAACTGCCAGCCAAAGCCAGCGGGGTGGAAGTATAATCAACAT
>Ga0126342_10007030_pt1 | contig 20037 bp, 15 predicted proteins | sample Cyp1metagenome_FD_92528 | JGI IMG/M metagenome (GOLD analysis project Ga0126342, IMG submission 92528) | Coral microbial communities from Lord Howe Island, Old Settlement Bay, Australia - Cyphastrea 1 metagenome | ecosystem: Host-associated > Invertebrates > Cnidaria > Coral ... | reverse complement strand
TGAAATGAAAGCCAAAACTCAAGCTTTGAAGACTCGATGGCAAGGTCACCCGCTCCAGGCTTTGGTCGAAATTCCTGCCAAAAATCAGGCTTTGAAGAGTCGATGGCAAGGTCACTCGCTCCAGGCTTTGGTTGAAATGAAAGCCAAAACTCAAGCTTTGAAGACTTGATGGCAAGGTCACCCGCTCCAGGCTTGTGTCAAAGTCAGCGCCAAAACTCAAGCTTTGAAGACTCGATGGCAAGGTCACGCTCTCCAGGCTTTGGTTGAAACTGTTGCCAAAAGTCAGGCTTGCAAGGCTGCAGGGGAGATGGTGTAAATATTCTCCGTGCGTTGCTCCTTCAAGATGTGTAACACCTTCTAGTGCAAACTCTCTCTCACAATTTGGGAGCTCACAGACATAACGCCATGCTGTATACACATCAGTTGGTATGTAAGTGCAGGACAGCACTGCGGTTTTTCCAACAATCCCTTGGTCTCCCAAGTTTTCATTCAGCGTCAGCTGTCCATTCACATGATGCACGACGAGCTTTGCGCCTGGCTTGCATGAAAGCTTCCCTGACACCAACCTGCGCAGGTCAGACCCAGCCATGGAGCGACTGACTCTCAGCGTCAATCCTTCTCCAGTCAAGCACAGCACCTGAAGCTCGACCTCATCAGTCTCATCTGCTGCACCTTTAGCAGCAAATGATGGATCCACATAGCCATGCTGTGCAGCGGACATTCCTCAAAAATTACACACATGTTCATACATTTTCCAGTTTGGCCGAAAGGTCTTCAACATTTCAACGCTGAAATACAATATAGAACCGATACTTTTGACCATTAAAGTACCGCAACATGTATTCCAACGCTATTTCTTTAGGTTTGATGTTAGCTTTCAGGGCCGCTGCGTGATGGGGTGCAATCAATTTCGGCCCTGCCTGAGTCACAGCAAATTGTAAAGCTTCATCATCGGCTTTGTTCACGAATGGGACATCCCAAACTGCACTGGTTTAGAAAATCAATGCAAATAACTTATCGTACAGGATGGGGCCCAATAGTTAGCTAAGTTGTTTTAGAACTATAATAATAATAGTGTATGATACTTATAACTATATTTAGATGGGTTTATGAACCAACTTATAACTGGGGGGGCCCCATCCTGTATTGAAACGGCCAAAAAATGAAATATAGATACAGTGTAGATAGCCAGTGTGTAGGCAAATCCACAAATTTGCTAACCGGGGAAGTTTGGCTGAACAAGAATATCCATCCTGCTAGGGATGTATCATGCAATACATCCGGATCATGAATATGATGAACACAACTGGTTGGTGGTTTCAACCCCTTTGAAAAATATGAGTCAGTTGGGATTATTATTCCCAATATATGGGAAAATAAAAAATATTCCAAACCACCAACCAGACAACCTAATTGCAACATTCACATCTGGTTGCCTAACAGACAAGTCTTCGCAGATAATCGTCCACAATAACATCTCGATGAAACTCGTGAAACTACCCTTCACCAAGCTCTGGCAAAGGTTTGAGATTTCAATGATGACATTCCAATTTCGGTATATTTTGGGATGATATTCCAATTTTGGCATATTTTGGGATGATATTCCGGTTTTGGTATATATATATATATATTTGGGTATATTTTGGTATATTCCAATGATTATTTGACCATGATTTTCATGATGAAATCCCAATTCAAACATGGTCCATGGTCCATGGTGAAACCATTAAGGCCAGGATTTTCCCAACCCTTCGCCTGATCATCACCTTCATGAAAGGCGAGACTGACCGCAGCCTCCGACGTTTTTCGGGGAAACAAACGTGGGGAATTTTATCAGGGATTCCCTACACCGAATTGGGAACTTGTGGCAACCCAATTGGAATTTACCCTCTGGTAAACTAACATAACTATGGAAAATCACAATTTTTAATGGGTAAATCCACTATAAATGGCCATTTTCAATAGCTATGTTAAATTATCAGAGGGTAATCTGCAAAGAATGGGGAGTCCCTACCTTGAAGGAGTTGCTAACAATCAAACATTTGGAATTAGCGGAGTTGACCTGTAGAAATCACTTGTTGTGGCTTTGCAGAAATCACGAGGTGTTGAAGGAAAACAGAAGCAGCAAACATAGGGATTTAAGCAGCAAACAATAAGATTTTTGCATGAACAGATGATTTTGTACTATAAACATCCTATTCTTTGGAAAATAATATAACTAACTGGTAAAAATTATCTGGTATTACCCTCTGGTAAACTAACATAACCATGGAACATCACAACGTTTAATGGTAAACCATCTATAAATGAACCATTTTCCATGGCTATGTTAAATAACCAGAGGGTATAGGATGTGCAATCCAGGATTTTCTACTATTTCTACCATGATTTTCGGTGGAAATTTGCCAACGGAAAACTGGAGACTTGAACCTATCCGTTTATAGCTGGATGGTTCTCCCATGGCTTTCTCCAGCCAGTGCGCAATACTCAGGCTATCATCACAAGGAGTTCCAACTGATAGTTGCATGGATTGTGTATGTTAATAGATAATACATCTATCTTAAACATACAGCTGATAATACATCTTTAATCCAGATTAAAATATCATGATCAGTTGTATGTTGTGTTTTAATCTGGTTTCATGGTGGTTGTTCTTGGTTGATAAATCGCTTCACAGCTCCCCCGCCAAACGTAACATTAATAACTTCTAGTGTGTGTATCTATTATCATTATATTATGACATATATCAACCATATATATATATGTAAGACATATATAACTTCTATCTTTAGACACATATATGTATATATATATAATGAAATCATTACCATTAAATCCTGCAAAGGACTAAAAGATCTGAGGGAACGGCTGGGAACCGCTATGAAATCATCCATCCCTGAATCCGAATTATGTGCCATGTAGCCAGACTCAGCTTACGCTCGACTCTACCCCAGGTATACCGGTATACCTGAAAAAATTCAAGCGAACCCGAAGGACATGCGCGATTCAAAGGAGTAGTAATAGAAGTAGTAGTAGTGGTGGTGGTGCTGGTGTTGGTAGTAGTAGTAGTAGTAGTAGTAGCAGGAGCAGCAGCAGTAATCCATAGTAATCAATAATAATCATTCCAGTGACTTCGCAGTGAGGTCGCCATGATTTATCCTTATACAACATATAACATATATATATATATATATCTGGTTGGTGGTTTCAACCCCTCTGAAAAATATTAGTCAAATGAGATTATTGTTCCCAATATATGGAAAAATGTTCCAAACCAACAACCACATATATATATATATATATGTATACACGTATATTAAAAATAATGTGCATCTCTGTCTCCATATGTACTGTGGATGAACAAAATCCTGCACCAGTTGTTAACTATGAAGGTAACTATGAAACACATGGGATGTTTATACCATCTAGAATCTATATCTCAACTGTTGCAGGATTTCTTGCATCCACAGTATGTATCTGGGTAAATTATATTAAATTATAATATTTCACTAAGCTGAATTGTTCGGCCATGGCGATGATTTCCCTATAAAAACCATGATTCCAGGGTTCGGGAGAACAGGGTTCGGTCGTGATGACATTTACCCACAGGATGATGCCCCCCAGTTATAAGTTGGTTTATAAACCCCATTAACTATAGTTATATCTGCCATAAACATCCATAAACCATAGTTATGAGAGTTATAAACCAACTTAGCTAACGAACTGGGGCACCACTTTGCAGATAGCTATACAAAGCCATGGTATCCCCAGGATCAGTTGAGGATCCACTTCTCCAGCCAGAACGAGTCGTCCAGTCACCTCCCAGAGTCCGAAACCGTGATGGTCCCCATAAAGGCCAAGACCTAGCTGGTTCGCAACTTGGGGATGAAAATCTATTGCTTTCCTGGAAAAAATGGGGGGTGAACCAACTGATATGGATATGATGGAGATGTAATTTGCTGGGAAAAATGGGAATATACATCTATATAAACAACCATCATACAGGATGGTGCCCCCCAGTTATAAGTTGGTTTATAATCCTCATGAATACTATAGATATAACCCCCATTCATCAACCCTAGTGAAATTGGACTTATGTTCACCAACTTAGCGATTCCGAACTGGGGCACCACCTTGAGGGATATCATCGACGTTTCCCTGATTTTATTGGATGAGCAACCACCACCACTACCCTCTGGTAAATGTTTACATAACTATTGAAAATCACCATTTATAGTGGATTTTCCCAGCTTGGGACCGACACTTAACTTATTAGCGGCAGTTTTCAACAATGAAGCCCCCAACAAAAGGTGATGATCATCATATTACTGTTGAAATTACCATTCCCCCCCACCCAACTAACAAAAACCCTGAGAATTTGCCATCGTTACTCGAAAATAGCCGTTCAACCCCCTGTTCTGACAGGGGTTATGTTAGTTGGGTGGAGGGTGCAACTTTTGAGTGTGTAGTTATAGAGCTATTTCATGCAACACCAATTTTCGGATGAACCCATGTCTCGGAACAAAAAACATTATTGAGTCTTGTTGGTGGGCGTCATTCATTTCGGTATAATTGCTTAAACTCCTGACGGCTAAATGCTCAAAATCACTGGTCAATCTATGAATTCTTGGGCAGGTAAACTGTGGTATTGAACAAACAATAGTGGGGTAAGCCAACCAGTTGATAGGGTGATGGGGATACAATTATTGGACATGAACTGTTTGGGTCGCAACTGTCAATGTTTTGCTGCTTGAACCCCCACTTTTTTGTTACTTAGATAGCAACGTTTTGTTAGTTTAATTCCATGTGTTTGCTGCTTAACTGGTAAATTCTCAACCTTTATTGTTGGTTGCACTCCCATTTTGTTGCTTAAATTACACTACACGTCCTAACAGCATCTAACAACTGCTTGCAAGTTGAACTCCCACTCCCAATATGTCTGCTTTATTTTGGTTCAATCCACAAGGAAAACCAAGAACTGAATAGTATCTGAATGGTGTATATATATATATTCCATTATATAATGGTGTACCTTAATAATAGTGATATAATATATATATACATACACATTCCGTTATCTAAACACCGTTCTTCCATTATGGAATATATATATATATATCTTAACAATGAAATATAAACAATGGATATCAATATACACCAAACATATTGATACGCGTTGTTTAATTACCATCTGGTGATTTAACATAGCTATTGAAAACTGCCATTGGATTTACCCATTGAAAATTGTGATTTTCCATAGTTATGTTAGTTTACCAGAGGGTATATTCCATTATCTCACCATTGTCTCACCATTATCCCAGAGTCATCTAAAAATTATCCGATGAAAAAACCCTATTGACCGTTGAATCAACTGGCCTTATCTCCATCAAAAACCACCATTATGCCACAACTATACCACCATGTTTTGGCCGTCAATTGTCCTTTTTTGATGGTAAATTCATTGTGTTTCAGGGGTCGTATATACATATTTTCCAATATATTCCCATTATATATCCCATTATTTATCCCATTAATTATATATCCCATTACAGTATATATCCAGATATGAACTGATCTAATATTTCAACAATAAAACCAATTGTTGTTTATCCATTTCTAGGATATATCACAACAACTCTCATTGTATGCACATACCAGATGTGTTTGTCTGAAAATTTGGTAATTACCCTCAATCCACTAGTTAATCATGGGTTTTCCCTGGGGTGCTATACCTCATTCTCAGACTCACCCACTTGGAAAGCCTATATGGTTCATCCCCTACATCCAGGTTTCTGGGGGTGTTGAATGTGAATGGGGGAATGGCTTGTTCAAATACCAGATTTTTTGGTTATCCATTAATAAATGAACAATATGGTTAATATATGGTTAATATATGGTTAATATATGGTTAATATATGGTTAATATATGGTTAATATATGGTTAATATATGGTTAATATATGGTTAATAATCTGGTTGGTGGTATACCTACCCCTCTGAAAAATATGAGTTCGTCACTTGGGATTATTCTTCCAAATATATGGAAAAGTAATCCAAATGTTCCAAACCACCAACCAGTTATACTTGGATTTGCTTAAGGACCCCCCAAAAGAAAAACATATCACAAGTAGTGGATTTCCCATTGGGAAAATGCCAAAAAATCATCATCTTCAGCAAATCCCACTAGTTTATCCACTGTTAATCCAGCATTAAATCACTATGAATCAATAGTATAGCATAATAAACCCAAGTTAATATGGTAGGTCCAATTGATTAACCATCATTAACCAGAATATCACATCTGGATAGATTATATTCCCATTAAAAACTGGTTGGTGGTTTCTTTCCCATCTTGAAAAGAGTTCGTCAATGGGAAGGATGACATCCCATATCAAAAATGGAAAATAAAACATGTTCCAAACCATCAACCAGTATCAATGGCCATTTCAGGAACCTAAATTGGAGGTACCTACCATATATAAGGCCTATTTTTCAGGCCTTAATTTCAGGGAATATCCCAGCAAAATATGGCCAAACATATTAGCCTTATATGGTACTAAAGTACTTCCATTTTAGGATCCTGAAAAAAATCCCATTGACAGTATCAATAGTCATGGAAAATCTATAGTCATGGATATTGAAATGGGAAAATCATAGGAAAACTACAGCCATGGATAAACCCAATCTATCAATAGATATCAATCAATAAATAGATTCAATAGATGATAAAATATTATATATATAGACATATATATATATAATCAATCAATAGTCATGGTCTTTCCCTTTTCAAATGGCCCGTTTTCCTTTTTGGGGGGCCGATCGCCGAGCCACGAACCCCCCGAGCTCCGGGGCCCTCGTAGCTGCAACAGGCGCTCAAAACGTCGCGCAGCTTGGGGCTCCAGTGACGCACCAGACCCATCTGCAAAGAAATCACAGGACAGTCATGGAGATTTCATGTGATCTTAGGATATCTATGGATACAATGTGAGGCCCCCAAGATAGCTAAGTTGGTTTACAAGTCCAATAACTATGGTTTATGGTATTTATAACTATAGTTACTGGGGCTTGTAAATCAACTTATAACTGGGGGGCCTCACATTGTATCTGATATCTTACTTATTTTTACCAGCAAAATGGTGATTTAATGGGATTTATCATGTGGGTAATGGAGATTTTGCTGCGAGCTCTATCTTTTTGCGGGTTGCTATTATGCAAGGTAAGCTGGTAAACAGTGCCGTAGGCCAGCATAGGCTTAAATTCGTTGCGTTTGTCATAGATATATTGGACTAGTTGATGGGGCTTATAAACCGACGAACCTCACCTTTGCGGGCACCTTGTTGGATACATAAGTCATATATCCATAACCAACCATATCTAAAAAAATAATGGTGAGATGATGGGAATATTCACCATAGATAGGTACAATCTACTCATCAATTATGATGCTATGGCTATAATCTATCCAGCAATTACATTGTGGTATGATTATGTGTAGCTGACCCAAACAGGTACGCGATACAGTGATATATCTACTTAGATGATCTTAGATGGGCCATCGAGTTGCTTGACTGGGTAGATGGTAGTATATAAATAGGCCATGAGTGGGGAGATAGTTCTAATGCCATGGCCCATTTAAAGTAATGGTATGGTGCTATCATGAGCTTTTATGGGGAAAAAAGTCAACAATCGTAGATGCCTAAAAAACCTACTTCGTACTGATGACATATTCCTCCACAACAGTCTTTGACTGTACCGGCAGCTGGTCTTTAACGTCTTAGCTAAGATCATCTGCGCATGCAGTCACTGGCTGGGGAAGTGGATGCAGTCACTGGATGTGCAGTGACTGGATCAACTTGCATATCACATCAATTCTCTGCCTCAAGGTCCGAATTGTTGCAGCCCCCCCCCAAAAAAAAGCTCAATTTCTGCTGGTTTACCAACCCTTCAGCCAGGCTTACCCCAGAAAATTCCCGCGAAAAATGTGATGCCTCGCCGCGTCTCTGCCACAATTCCAGCTCCAAACTCCTTGGCAGAACAATGATCAAGATTCAACCAGCATATGTTTATATATATATATATATATACAGTAATTGTTTCATATCCCTACAGGAAGGGGCCCCCAGGTCCGATAGGTTTCTGTTTCTAGCTGGCCAGCAGCTGGTGTTTAAAACATGTCAATAGTTGGCCCTATGCTCCACTTCAGCGGATGGAATGGCTCTTTGTTTGCCCTCATGTTTACCCGGCCTGGTAAACATACAAAAAGCTATGGAAAATCATTGTTTTTAATGGGTAAATCCACTATTTCTATGGTCATTTCAATAGCTATATTAAATTACCAGAGGGTAAAAGGAAACCCTCAAAACTGAAGGGTGGTTTCGGGTTTTCAAGTGAGCTCAAGTGTGAAACCATCCCAAACTCTTCCTCCATGACCCATTGCAGATATTCAACCCTGAGACAAACTTGCAATCAATATTGAAACTTATCTTCAACCAAACAATACAAGGTGGTGCCCCCTCAGTTATAACTTGGTTTATAAAGCCATTCACACTTCATCAGCACTCAGGGGATTATGGCAATACCACGAAAGATAGTGTCCTTCAGAGTAATCTCTCCGGTGATACTTGACCTCATCTAGTTGGTGGTATACCTACCCCTCTGAAAAATATGAAAATCAGTTGGGATTATTATTCCCAAAAAATAAAAACATGTTCCAAACCACCAATCAGTCATGTATGCAATCAAGGCGTTACGATCAGCGCCGCTCAGTTCGTCCGAAGACAAATCAACTGCGGCCTAGCTGCCCACTCTTCGGCCGTCTGCGCGTATATGTCATCCCCGGCAGGTGTTTCTTCAGGTCCAAATTGTTCTCTGGTCATCAATCCGGTCGACAAGCCCATCACCACCATTGATGCGATCGCCGCCGAATCTGAGAATAACATTTTGGCCAACTTGTCATGGTTGATGGCCATTGCAATCAAGACAAGGGCAATGGTCGTCATTGTTCATAAGTAGTTGGATGCCTCATTAATATGAACGTTTTCGAGCGAAATACTCGGACAGAAGAGGTTCACAGACCCACCGGGCAAGAGCAGATACCAGTACTATACTTACACATACAATAAACCATCGTTGACCAAGTTATGTGCGTCAACTGGGGTAACTATGGGGCACCACCTTGTCTGGTTGGTGGTTGAGCCACCCCTCTGAAAAATATGACTTCGTCAGTTGGGATGATTATTCCCAACTGAATGGAAAGTCATAAAATTCCATGGTTCCAAACCACCAAACAGTTGTATTCTAGCACGTCCCAAATATAGTTGGCTGTAACTGCTACACCTGTTGTTTCCAGGCTTTCCATCATCGCTGGTTGTGCTTTTCAATCTATCCGAAACTCCCAGGTTCTCCTGGTTACATCCCATAACCTAGTAATTCAACATTCACGCTTTTTGGATGTTTTAAAAATCATTACATAAGCCATTATCTGTAGCTGTGAAATTACCAAAGGGTGCTAGGGGGTGCATTCCAGTTGGTAAGTGGAAAATAACCATATTACACCCCAGTTATAAATGGAATATCCTCACTTATATGGGTTACATATGGGTAATCAACCACCTACCAAGTGGGACGCACTTCCAACTTGAGGGTGCAGTGAGGGTACACTAACATATGGATAGATATGACCCCTATAACTATATGGGTTATATATATATATAGTATCGACTTACAACTGGAACTGCACTTCCAAGTGTATATATATATACTGGGAATATCATAAAGTCAAGGCAAAGGAATTTCAGGACCCAAAAATGGGGGTTCCTTGCCCAGGCGCCCCAGGCGAACGGCGCCGCGCGCGAAGAGCATGTTGCAAGGGGACAACCTGTGCCGCGAAGATCATGAAGATCTGGGGATCTCGTGGAGGATTATCTGGGGATGTGCTGAAAAAAATCAGCAAAAGTAATCAATTGGGGTATTATCTGAAGATCTGGGGATCCATCTAAAATTGCAGCAAAAATAGAAACATCTAGTAGATGATCAGCGGATTTACCACTCAAAATAAACGATCCGTTTGCTGAAATCCAAGTTTAAGCATCCTAAAATTGACTTAACTCACCTAAATCTGGGATTTAGCAAAACTAAACCAGGAATTAATCTTCTCGTTCGAACTGAGATTACCTCAACGAGGCAAAAGTCTGGGGATATGAATATCCATGAACTATATATACACCGTATCCATTAAAGAAATCAGAATGGTGAGTTAATGGGATATGATCAATCCATATGAATGGTTTACTACTAACTATTTGGTGTACCAACCTGAGGATACAGTATTGATTGAATACGCATGGTGCTAACCAACAATATACAGTATATTTCGCAAATAGGTGACATACAAACGGAAGAGTCGGTACTCAAGCTTTTGTTCAGCTTAGTAGATGGGCTGGAGCAGCTGGATGGGTGCCAGATTTCCCTAACTGCATCACACACACCAAAGTTCAAATTGCGCGTTTCATTGATGGGTTCTTCCACACAGGATAAACGAGTATCTATTATCTATGAGTATCTAAAGCACCCAACAGAGATCCTAACCAACCTTGAGTCCAACATTTATCAACATAAGTTACCATAAATGTTTCTACCTGTCCCTTTGTAAGTAACACCTTGTAAAGCAATACGCTCTGCTATTCATCCAATAGTAGTGAAAATAAGGTGTTCAGGCATTTCAGTGTCTTCATGCTTGTGACACTTCGAAAAAAGTGATACGTAATTACACGACATTGCTTGCCATCAAATGCTTTATTCAGATATTGTATAGATACATGTCTAAGTTGAAATAGATATACCAAATTGTTCTCTACTATCCACATTGGGTTTGAAAGCGCTGACTAGCGAGGAGTGTCAGGAAGGAAACTCAAATCAGTGTGAGTGATCCAAATAAAGAAACATCTTTTTGGACACATCAGATTCGCGCAAGCCAAACGCCTTTAGTTTTTGATGCGGACAGAAACCTTTGGTAATCTGGCGGTGCAACATCTCGCATATTACAACCATGCATCTGGGTAGATTACAATATTTCACTAACCTGAATTGTTCGGCCATTTTGGGACACAATCTAACTATGATTTCCAGTGAGGTCGCGACATGAGGTCGTCATGTCATTTACCCAGATTCGCATAGGAAGTGGAACTGCAAATCATGACCTCATCACAGTACCCTCTGGTAAACATACAAAAAGCAAAAGCTTGTGAAAATGACCATTTATAGTGAGTTTTCCCATTAAACATGGTAATTTTCCACAGCTATGTTGGTGTACCAGAGGGTAACAATCCTCTAAAATGATGTTTTCCATTGCCCAGTTCAAGTCTCAGTGGTGAAAAGTTGCTGGTTCCTAAGTGGATTATCCAAGTTATTCTAATTTATACATGGGTTATCAGTCCAGTTACTAACCACTTACGATCCGTGGGATGATCCTCCAAGTATCTCGGCACCGTCACCGGGCAGAATCGGGCAGAATTCTTCCAGCTTTTGCTTGTCCCATTATAATTTAAATCACGCCCAAAAAGATAGAACTATTAGAACATCAAAATTCAACTGACATATTGTAAACAATTATTTTATCTTTGGGGGATAGCTACAGACTACATCCTTTTAGCCTCATTGTCGGGGAGTCGCGCCTTCTGGTTCTCCATGCCTCACTGCGACGGAGGTGATTCGAGGTGATTCTCCATTGCCATCTTAGATTGCCAGAGAATTTCAGAGAATACATGCTTGGAACCAAAGTTGTAAAACTAGATTATGATCTAAACTAACGACTGAAGAATGCAAAGTTGCTGTTTTGATCTGTTTTGAAGGGGTCCTAATGTTGTTTGGGAAAAAATGGCGGGGGCATTTGCCGGTTCGATTGTGTATTCCTTCTGTAGCTGCTGTTGGAAGACTAAACAAATCCCAATGTAGGTTGCTTGCTTTCCCAGTCTTGTTCGTTTTTGCCGAGGAGCCCCCCAAAATAGAACCTACTCCTCACAGATTCCTTGTGTGATTGAAATTTCGAAATGAGAACGGAACCTCAAGCCCAAGTTATTTGGGCCCAGTACAGTACCCTTATTTTGTTGCTGGAAGTTGTATTTGAAATTACTTCCTGGTTGGTGGTTTGAACCCCTCTGAAAAATATGAGTTCGTCAGTTGGGGTTATGACATTCCCAGTATATGGAATAAAATTCCACGGTTCCAAACCACCAACCAGATTGAGTTTGAAATTACTTCTGTTCCCATAGTTTTCCACCATTCTGGACTACACAATCTCCGAATTTCTCGGATTTGCTCAAGATGGTCCCAAAGCAACAGTTCCCTATAGATTCTCCGCAAAAAAAAGATGTCCCAGTGACACTGGGGAAAGAAGCCAAATACAGCCAAATCATCTTCAGCAAATCCAAGTGAATCATTCTTAATTCATTAATTAACTTAATTAATTAATTAATTAATCATTATATATTTCTCCTTGTTAATCACTATATTGATGGCTATTCATCATTATTTTTGGATACCTGCAGCCCCTGGCAGCACTAGAGACCCACACCTCCGCGGCATCTCGGACCCACCACAAGCCGCTGTCACCCAGTGGGGTGGCGTCATGGTGACTTTCACCTGTGAATGGATGGAGTTTTCGTCGAAGAAACATGTGGATTTTACCCAAAAAAGGGATTGGCATGATTGAACAGCCTGGAAACCATGGGGTTTCACCGACAACAAAATAAAATTTACCTGGCAAAACCAACAAACATGTGGATTTACCCAGCGAAAGTGTTGCTTTAACCCATCTGGCAAAAAATGACAAGGATCTAATTCATCCGCACAATTGCAATTAGACCGACAAACAGTTTTGATTTCGCCAGAATTCCAAATGTGGGGATTGAACCCCACCGAAAACAGATTTGACCTGACAAAAAAAATGTTGCTTTTAACATGCTAAGATCATTTGGGATTTCACCAGCAACAATTTGGAGATTTGACCTGGTAAAAGAGGCCATATGGGCAAGAGCCGCCACTACTGGAAACTCCACCAAGATGGTGACAATCATCCTATCTGCCCCATAGATCCTAATAGGAAATGAATGAAAATACCCATATGCGCCCAAAAAATGCACAAATCCAATACTAAACGGTTGGTTCTAGGGCGAATTGAATCTTACTCGCTGGGAATCAGCTCCATGGCTTGCAGGACAAGTCGCCATTTAGGGCTGATCTTCCCCTAAAGCCCCGCAATTATAGAGGAGCCAACCATGTTTGATTTCCGCCACGATACATGAACCAAACACCTGGTGTGAAAATAGCTATTCGTAAAAATATCCACTGCATGGTTTTATACCTGTATATCCAACTACTACCCAGTTATTGTCCCACTATTCTCCCAGTATTCTCCCATTACGAAGCAGCTGTGGTGGCTTTCCAGGTGCAAAAACCGCCTGGGGACAAACAGGTCCAACGGTCAAAGTCCTGGTGCAAAAAGGCCGAAACGTCGCTAGGAAAATCACCGAACCGTAACCTAGCTGGGGTCGATCGGAGAATCATCGAACTAAATGTGGGGATTTACCAAACATTCCCAGATGCTCCATGTATGGAATATTTACCTACATTTACCCGCAAAATGGCACAAATGTATACAAATGCAGGTGGATATTCCATACATGGAGCATCTGGGATTGTTAATCTCGGATACCCTACAACAAATATTTTGTTAGCGGGTTAGCGGATATTCGAGTTACAATAGCAACAGATTAAAGGATTAAACTACCCATCCAAGGTTTACCTATACATGTGGGATTTTCCAGGAAACCATGATTGATTACAAGAGGGAATTTTTTTTGGTGAACGTCTTTTTGAAAATCGATCTCAATCTGAAACCATAGTGGTGCACATTGGTGATACCTAGATGGACGATTGAATCAGAAATTGCATCCCTCAATTTGAAGCTGCACTCTGTGAATACATCATAACTCCAGCGGTCATTGAATCCTCATCGTTTCTGGTTTCTTGGCCAATCACAAATGGTCATCATAGCCACAGGATGGTGCCCCCCAGTTATAAGTTGGTGTATAAACCCCATTAACTATAGTTATATCTGCCATAAACCATAGTCATGAGAGTTATAAACCAACTTAGCTAACTGTGGGGCACCACCTTGTGGGTTTCCTCTGTGTTTTTTTTTGCGAGGAGTCAATCCGAAAAATGAGCAAATAGGCTTTCGCTGAACATTTTGGCACTCAAAAAATCCCATTGGTTGTGATCACTTTCCCTATAGACGTAGCCATGTGGAGGGTATACACTAGGTTTATACACCCAAATGTGCCAGCCGGTCAAAAGGTTGGATTGTATACTGCTTGGACGGGTTAGGTATTAGATACCCTCTGGTAAACGTTTACATAACTATGGAAAATCACCATGCTATCAATGGCTAATTCCATTATAAATTGCCCCAAATGGGGAATGCTCATGGATCAGTGGAGATCTCCTCGTCCCCACCAAAGTGCACAGTGTCCTCTGACGAATCCTGAATCGGGAGGTCCACGAGTCCACGAGTCCACCCGATCACCACATAAATCGGATGGGTTCCCATCAAACATGCTGGACAATCTAGTATAGATGGGCATTTAGATATGCTTCAATCGGAAAATCTTCGCCTTCAATCGGGATTTTAACTTGCCGTGTTCGATTGCCGGAGGGCACAGTTCTTTACTCACGCAATGCAAATCGTCCAAAAACTAGGACATATATGAATTTTGGATGGTTAAAACCCAATTGTTGCTGGTTCAATAATCGATTCATATCAATTCTTTTGTTGGTAAAATCATGAAATTCCAATTGTTCGATGGTCAAGTCCATATTTTGCGTGACCAATATTCCCAATTTTTGTTGGTTAAAACACACGTTTTTTGGGTTGGTTATTCAGCGGCCAAAAACGCTTCAAGTCGCATTGGATCTTCTATCTCCCATGATATTATTTTAAACTATAAACCACATGGTTCCTTGCTTGATCCTATTGTCCTCTGTTTATCTAACATAGCTATAGAAACCATGTAGAAACCATGGCCCAGTTCCTTCAATGATTCATGTTTGTTTGACCCAATTGAATAGGTGATTCTCGCTTTATGTTGGGAAATATGCAATTGAATGACAGCAATCCCAAGTGCCTGAAAAATCCTATGGGCCATGGGATTAGCGATTCCTGGTTAGTAACTGGGGATTTGTTACCCCCTTTTTTTCCCAATATATCCCAATTATAATTCACTTACTAACTATAGTTAACTAACTCCATGGCCCATCTAACTATTACCAGATCCTATGAATATCCCCCATTTTTCCTTGGCAATCCTGGGCACAGCTGTTGAGTACGGGTCACCTGGCGGCGCGAACGGCTCAGCGCCGCCCCAAAGCCGCGCGGCGCCCGCGACGCGGCCCGCGGAGAACTCGCGCGCGACGCGCGCGAGGCTTGCGGCGCGGGGCGGTTGAGACACAGCGCCAGGACCTGGCGGAGTCTGGAACTATAGGGATGCATGGTTTTTATGATCAATTTACCAAACCACCAACCAGATGATCATTTTATATGGTTAATATATGGTTGATATATGATTACTATGGTTATAAGATTGTTATAAATATTTACATTGATATGATCAATTCAGATGATTTATAATTAACTTAAAAGGTCGATATGTTTATATATATATATTCTAATTATATGGTTATTACAATATAATATATGATTAATATATATATATATAATTATATGTTTGGGTCAATATTTGATTGATATATGGTTAATATTCTTAATGATTGGTTAATAATTGTTCATTGTTAATAGTAATTGCCAGAAATATGGTTACAGTAATATCGGTTGCTGGTACATATCATGGTATATTTTTACACATATGCATAAAACCCCAATGACTCATGTAATATCTCTGCGGTGATTGTGGAATAGTAGTATGCTCTGTTGTCCGGTGAAACTGGTTGGTTGAAAGGTATTCCGGTATTCCTGTTGATGAGTTGTAATTTATACCTTTTCTCCCAATAATGAACCAGGTGGAATGAATTTCTGAAATACAGCTAGAATGTTGTCAATGAATTAATAATTCAATATGATGTTGATCTTAGTATTCACTTCTCTACTTAAGATTTACTTCTCTGTTATCTTCACTTCTCTACTCCTTAGACTTCCATACTCTACTTTCTTCACTTCACGACGAATTGTTTGGATATGCATCCTAGCTGCATCCAGTGCGTAGTCAAATTGGTTCCCACATGTTTGTACAGAATATACCCCGGTATCAACATGGCTTGTTGACCATTTGCAATTCGTTTGTCCAACACCCCAATGTACTTTCATCAAACGAGTGGGAATACCCATGGGCTGATTGATAGTTACAACATGTTGCAACTCATCGTCTAAAATCCTACGGCCTACGGTCATTGAAATCAGCACCTCGAATAGGGATTGAAGAGAAAATTGCATTTGAACATAAAGCACCAACAAATGGATAGACAGTCAAACAACTTCTACCATGGTGGCGGGAGCCATATCTCTACTCCATTTATGTCCTACTTTATGTGTTAAAAACCAGGCAATGACTTATGCCGGAACAGACATTAAATGGGCATGGCTGGTTGTTGGGCCTTCCAATTATTTTACATTTCAACAAACAACACATGACATGGCACATTGTGACATGTATTCGCATGTAAAAATAAATAAACATAACAGCTGGCATGTCCGAATGTTTCGGTGGCGATCGATGATGGCGATGATGAGGATGAGAATCAGAGTCAGAATCATAATCAGAACCATCATCATCATCTTCTTCATCTTCATTTTCATCATCATCATAATCTTCATCATCTTCATTTTCATCTTCTTCTTCATCATCATCTTCATCTTCATCTTTACCTCATGTATTATCATCACTTCCCTTGCATGATCACTTCTACTGCGATGTTTTAACGACCGTTTTTTTCCAGCCGGGTGGCCTCATCTCCATCCACTGCCAGCACAATCAGGATGGCCTCAGTGGGATTTTGGTAGGAGAATCCCTGGCCATTCTTCAGGCATTTTGGGGAGACACCTGGTATATATGGTATTATACTGTTGTTCATATACTCTTAATAATGGTAAATGTTAATGGTTATAACGGTTATGATATGTTTTCATGATGGTTAATAAGTATTTGGTTGGTGGTTTCAACCTACCCCTCTCAAAAATATGAGTTCGTCAGTTGGGATGATGAAATTCCCAATATATGGAAAAATAATCCAAATGTTCCAAACCACCAACCAGTCCCTGATTTTGGAGCCATTTTGGAGCCATTTTGGAGCCATTTTGGAGCTAGATCCTCTAAGTTTTGGGCAAAAGTCTCTTCAACCAAGCGTCATTTATTATCCAATGGCATCGCCAATCAACTATTCTGATGCCTAGTATTTGTAACCACTAACCAGGCAATCTACCAATGGCGATGTTGGGCACTGCTCAATTGCTACAACTGAGCAGTGCTCATCCGTCGTGTCGGCCCTCTTACGGACGTTGGTAACGGGATTCCCCGTTGATTCTGATAATCCCCAAGGCATTGGGATAATCCCAAACGAATTCTCAACGAACCATCATTCATCAGTTGGATTCACATAGATATCATGATATCCTCATATTTTGATACTTGGAATATGTTAGAATCCCTGTTTTGGTTGATTCTAATCATCAACCCAAATTAGATCTCTGGTAAACTAATGTAACAAACTGGAAAATCAGCATTGTTCATAGGCCAATCAACAAACTAGATGGGTCATGTTCAATAACCCATGTTCGTTGGGATGCCTCAAAAAACAATCTGATGCCAGTAGTACCGCACAAGGCGGTGGCGGAAGTTTTCAACAGTACATGGGTCTGTGTGAAGAATAGGCACAAGCGTCTCAAGCTCAGCCTGTGTGGTGAACGCCCACAATGGGATCTGGAGAGCAAAAGATTCAGTGTCGTACACCCTGACAACTGTTACACAAGGGCCGTCTGTACCAAGGACGCCAGCTGCCGCAACGCCAGGCGCCCCATACACGGGCCATCTGTCGCCGTGAATGCTGCTACACTGGGCAACGTGTTGCGTTGCAGCGTCTCGTGTAATTCCTGCGCCTACTAGGCGCTGTATAACCCTTGTGTGAGCAAATGGTGCACAGAGAAATTCCTTGCATATCAGCAATGCTCTTTGGGACGCCTCCTCTGGCGTGGAGCACCCTGCTAGAAGCGGGGATGTAGGCAGTCCAACCTTCTGCGCTTGTCGTTATCTTGCATGATCTTCCCGTCTTACCACAAAAATGAGGGTAAGCCAACCGCTCTATACTTCATGATGCCATGCTGGAGATGCGATGATATACTAGTGGTATACCAGTAGTACCGCACAAGGCGGTGGCGGAAGTTTCAAATCTAGGAAACCTATAGGAGAGGTTGGTTGTTGTGAGTCACAGATGACAGAGCGAAGCCACTGATGGACCGACAGGTGGATGAGGTCTCCTCTTCTTCTCTCTCTTTTTCCACTTTCTGTGACTATCTACCTACCATCTATCCATCTATCTATCTAGCAAACTAGCTAGCTATCTTTCTATGTATCTATCTATCTATCTACCTATCTCACTAATCTTGACTAATCTAATCTAATCTATATAATCTAATCCAATCTAATCTATCTAATCTATCTAAACAATCTAATCAATCTAATCTATCTAATCTATCTAATCTATCTAAACAATCTAATCAATCTAATCAATCTAATCAATCTAATCAATCTAATCAATCTAACCTATCTAATCTATCTAATCTACCTAATCAATCTAATCAATCTAAAAAATCTAAACAATCTAATCAATCTAATCAGTCTAATCAATCTAATCAATCTAATCAATCTAATCAATCTAATCAATCTAACCTATCTAATCTATCTAATCTATCTAATCTATCTAAACAATCTAATCAATCTAATCAATCTAATCAATCTAATCAATCTAGTCTATCTAGTATATCTAATCTATCTAATCTATCTAATCTATCTAATCTGTCTAATCTATCTAATCTATCTAATCTATCTAGTCTGTCTAATCTGTCTAATCTGTCTAATCTGTCTAATCTATCTATCTACCTATCTATCTATCTACCTTTCTATCTATCTATCTATCTATCTAATCTATCTAATCTATCTAATCTATCTAATCTATCTAATCTATCTAATCAATTTAATCAATCTAATCTATCTAATCAATCTAATCAATCTAATCAATCTAATCTAATCTAATCTAATCCAATCCAACCCAATCCAATCCAATCCAATCTATCCATGTATCTATCTATCTATCTATCTGTCTTTCTATCTATCTATCTATCTATCTATCTATCTTATCTATCTAGTCTATCTAATCTATCTAATCTATCTATCTAATCTATCTAATCTATCTATCTGTCTTTCTATCTATCTATCTATCTATCTGTCCATCTATCTGTCTATCTATCTACCTGTCTATCTATGTATCTATCTATCTATCGATCTATTGATTTATTTATCTATCTATCTCTGTCCGTCTGTCTGTCTGTCTGTCTATCTATCTGTCTATCTGCAAGCTCGAAGACGAAGCTCTTCTGCGAGACTTCCTCATTTTGCGAAGTTGACAACATCAAAAACGAAGCAGTTCTGCGAGACTTCTTCATTTTTTGAACTGGACAACATCCAAAACGAAACAATTCTGCGAGACTGCCTCATTTTTCGAAGTTGACAACATCAAAAACGAAAGAATTCTGCGAGACTTCCTTCAAAAATGAAAAAGCGAGTGCAGAGCTGACGGCCTCGTACCAATGCGTTTTGCGATTTTTCCACTCCACCTGTCAAAAGTACTACGCCTGCCACGAAAAAGTGATGCCAGGTCATACGAAGTGCTGCACCTGTCACGCAAAATCATCTCAGCAAACCTGAAGATCTGATGCTCCAAAATGCAACCCCTCTCAGGAAATCAGCGCCCT
>Ga0126342_10007029_pt1 | contig 20041 bp, 21 predicted proteins | sample Cyp1metagenome_FD_92528 | JGI IMG/M metagenome (GOLD analysis project Ga0126342, IMG submission 92528) | Coral microbial communities from Lord Howe Island, Old Settlement Bay, Australia - Cyphastrea 1 metagenome | ecosystem: Host-associated > Invertebrates > Cnidaria > Coral ... | reverse complement strand
CTATCTGCAAAGGTTGGATTTCTTTCTGCAAAGGTTGGATTTCTATCTGCAAAGGTTGGATTTCTTTCTGCAAAGCTTGGATTTCTATCTGCAAAGGTTGGATTTCTTTCTGCAAAGGTTGGATTTCTATCTGCAAAGGTTGGATTTCTATCTGCAAAGGTTGGATTTCTTTCTGCAGAGGTTGGATTTCTATCTGCAAAGGTTGGATTTCTATCTGCATCGACTTTCAATATACAGATCAATGTACAGATCAGGTCACTCCATGGTCCGCAGCACAGCTCTGTCACCGATGGAGGCAGCTCCGCCATGTCCACCTTCTTGACACTCCTGAACAAATGGCTCAAAAAGCTCAAAAAGCTCAAAAGCACATCCAAAAACCGCATTCCCATCCATTCCCATCCATTCCCATCCATTCCCATCCATTCCCATCCATTCCCATCCCTGCCGATCATGTAAAAACGCAACACCTCGTAGGGACAATGTTTTGCAACAGAAGGGTGCCAAGCTGAAAGACAAATTCTCCAAAATCAACATTGCAGTTGCCCAGAGTGAAGTCAAGGCTCATAGAGGAAAGCTTCGAGGCCATCTATGGGCAAGCTCTGCAACAATTTCACCATCTTGCGCGCGTGGCACCTCAGAATTGAATTGACCCGGAAAGATCATGTCAAGTTTCGTAAACACAAACGCGAAATGAGATGACTCTGTGGCAAAATCATATAAATTAATGACATGTGCAAACCGGTAATCCGTGTTAGGATAAGCTTCCAGCATCAGTACGTGCCTTTCTGAAGCGTTGCTCATCAAGGCACGGATGCACCCGGTCGTCCCGGGTCGACGTCGTGAACAAGACACGCATCTTGCAGCGCGGTTTGCCACAGCTGCCACAGCTCGTTTTGTGCAGATCTTGTGCCAAGTGATACGCAGAGATTTGCCTCGTTGATACGGTCAAGCACATATTGAGATTTGTGCTTCAATACCTTCCAACACTCTTTGCATCTCTGATCCTTCCTTACAAGAGAGCATGAAATTGACAAGATATTTAATAACTATAGTTATAACATATAAATCTTATAACCTAAATGTTATAACATGTTGTAACAATTTATAACTACTGTACAGAGTCGTTTTGTCCCGGCGGGCCTCAGTTCCTTCCAGCTCTGTGTGTCGTCAGGGTCTCCATACTCCTCGAGCCAGCTATGCCCAGCAAGCCATCTGTGGTACTTTCGCATGTCCGTCAAAGGCACCTAACAGAACCGAACGAAGAACCGACAACGAAACATCAACGTCCAAACGGTGATGAAATTTTGAAATGCAATACAGAATATGATAATATGATACACATATGGCAAACGTATCATTTAAATCGTTTTCAATAAGAGAAGGACCTCCATACACGATTTGTCCATATTTGTCCCAGCACCTCAGCCACGAATGCAGAGAAACGGCACGGATTCGCCAACTCCTCGGAAAAGAAATTGATAAAGGCTGCAGTGTCAAGGACAGAGGAGAGAGCTTGCTGAGCTTGCTGAGCTTGCTGGAAATCTCTTCTTTTTGAGGGGTGTTTCTCAAATCAAACCGTGCTACACCCCTTTTTCTATCCCTTTGTGTAAGATTCAGCCTGTTTTGATGCTCATTGATTTGCATCAAGCTGAATTCATATCTTCACAAAGAAGAACCCAAGAAAGGCAGTCGGTCCCGAACAACTTGATTTGCCACCAGCAGGCCACCATTCGAACGGCCCATCAGGGCGACACGTCCTGCAGGAAACCATGCACAGCTCAGGTGCCATCAACGGAAACATCCGCCAAGTATAGAAAAGTGGTATCCCGGTATCCCTTCCCCCAAATTGCTTGACATTGTATGAGTCATTGATGCAGCTCGCTGGTCGGGATAGAACAATCTCAGTGTAGGCTACCTGCAACCTCCTCAAGGGATGGAAAGACTACCTGACCCGTATGTTTTTGGCGTTTATTTCTGCCTGTCACTTGGTATGTTTTGGCCAAGCATTCATCGATGAAGATAGGGTATGCCGGGTATGGCATCATACTTCATCGATTTTTGCGTGGTTCTGGATTCAGATCATATGACCCTCAGATGGCCATCACAGAGATTTGTTAACTCTGAGCCATCCTACAGAAACAGCAAACCCCCACTGCGGCTCAGCCAAAAGGTATTGTGCTCAACAAAACATGCAACCTACAGATTGGCAAGCATTCACTTTGAGCCTTGTCGGGTCATCTCTAATTTAAGTGCTCCTTGGCTTTTTGTTTCATTTGAATGCATTTGACACTTTTTGGGCTATGATCAGACTTCCCTAAATGCGAAGTCAAAGCTGTCAATTCATATTTTGTTGTATTCCTTTGTTGTATTTGTTCTATTCAAACGATTCTGGATCGTGCTCAAGAAAATGAGACTTAGCTTGTGATGTCTGTCCTGAGTCTTTGGGTCGGTGTGCCTTCACTCCGTCTTGTGCTTTTGGGTCGCTCAAATCGAGTAGCTATTGATCCCAATTCTCATCATGGCCAAGTTTAGATAAGGGATGCTAAGTATGCTTAGTAAATGTTTATTTATGCTTAGTAAATGCTTATTAAATATTGACATCTAAAGACAATAGTTTTAATGCGGAGCTGTCGTGATTGCAGCGACTGCTGGTCCCACCGGCAAAAGGACTGCCGGACCTGACAGTCGCCTAACAGTCAAACATGATCTGGACCTGGCCTGGAGTTGCAAGGCCTCGGCGCAGCAGCTCATCTGCAACCGCCTCTAAATCCTCGCGGAAATCGTGTGGAAATCCTGTGGAAATCCTGTGGAAACCCTGTGGAAACCGTGGGAACCGCCTGGAATCCACTGAAATGATATGCCCAATAATATGCAGACTATGCAGTACATACATGGTTACATTTACGTATGCAAATATGTTGCAAATACATTAAAAAAACACTACACTTGATGCTATCTAAAGCTATTCAAAGTTGCTGACATCTGGCCACAAGATTTGTGATGTGTCAGGGCCACATATAAATTCCCGGGCTGATTGCCGGTCAAGCACTAGACTTCAGTGATTTTTTGGGATTTTGAAAGAGCAAAGGCTTGCAACTTTGGCACCAGAGGTTCTGCAAGACGCCATGTCCAGTTCTACAAAGAGTCGATTTCTCCACAGAATTGCTTTAGACATCTTTAGACACCAACACGTCTATCACGTCTCAAATGTTTCAGCGATTGCAGTGCCTCATAGGCTTTGAGACGTCCGGATGCAAAGCGGCCAGCGCGTTCCCAGTCTGCACCAAACTCCCCGCCACCGCGAAGGTTCACCTCCAACTTCCAGCTGTAATTTTATTGCACTGAATGTCTGACATTCACGAAGTCCAAATAGATTATTATCCAAATATTATCTAGATTAGATTTTGATTATGTTCAAAGGATTCATTCTCATCATTCTCCTCATTTTCATCTCTGTCCAAACAGCCCGATCAGAAATTTCACCGATCTCTTTGTCCAAAAGCTCCGGCCTCAACGTACTGACCACCACGTTCCAACCAGGCAGCTCCAATGGTAGCATTGTAGTTTGGCAACAGAGGAATTCCAAAGCCTTGTGCAAACGGATTGCCATACGAAAAGAGCCAACTTAGACTCTCTTGCAAATTGGCAGAGAATTCCAATAATGCAGAGAATCTGTTGAAAATAAATGGGAAATAAATGTGTCACCGGCATGTCACCCACTTTGAAAAGGCCGCTTAACAGAACTCTATCCTGTTGCACCTCCATAGGCATAGACCAGCGTGGGCACATCTGCATTCGCACCGGCACCATCAGTGCCATCACTAGTATCACTAGTATTCATTCGCAAACAGGTGAACGGAACCTCTGTCCCATCAGCAGAGCGCGCCTCACAAAGTTCTGTGCCTTCTCCAATCTGGTGAAGGTTTGGCTAAGGAATGACACCTGATTCATCATGTGTTCATATTTACATGGTGCTCTCTGTGTCCTCTCATTTTTGGACAAAGGCTTTTCCTGGGCCATGAGATTTGCTGTTTCCTTCTGCCTCCTCATCTACCACCAAATACAAGCAATCTTTTTGGGTCGTCTCTATTAGCATGTGGGGATATGAGAAAACTGCCTGAAACAAGAGAAAGTCCCAACAGGAGTCTTGTCAGTGTATGCGGGTTCGATTACGTGCCAGCTGGAGGGACGGCAGTGCCTCCAATCGCATCTCCACCACTTTCGAAGCATCGTACAAATCCTGAAGACGTCTTACAACTTGTAGACCTGAGGAAAAAGATAGCAACTCATAGATGAGAGGTCCGTGCCGAGACAGTCACTGACTGTCTGAGTCTATGTGTGATTCAGGACTGAGTTGCAACGAACAGAGTGCAATAAGATCAACAAGCTGAAGTGTGCAAACATACTCATTTTTCAACAGAAGATCGGGACAACCTAGCAGAAATGGGAAAGACACAAGAAGGGAAAAGAAGCATCAAATGACAGGGCGTCAATGTGCAGGATGCAACTGAGTGGCAGATTGGCATGTCAAACAAATTAAAATCAGCTCGAGATGATGATACCATGATGACACCATCCAGAGGATGCTGAGCTTTCCGTCTATTCTCAGACACCATAGGACCATAGGACTTACAACTCTTACGCCCTTGCGGGAACTGAGGGTTCGAAATGGCACCTGAAAAAAGTTGCTGCCAGTCTTGCCCCTGCCACTTTCCAATGTCCTTGCAAGACATGCTCAGGTAATCTCAGGTATCATCTCTCCGTAAGGGCGGTCCAAATAACAACTTCGAAAATGTCATCACTCACGACGTGCAGGACTTGCCCAAGATCTGTCCCAAGGAACTGCAGTCAGCAGTTGCAAATTGCAGAAATAGATAGAAATTGAATGTAAAAGCGCAGGCAGAACGCTTCCTGGTCAAAACCTCGCCTCTGCATAGAACAAGGTAGGAGGCTCTCGAAAGCCAGCACGGCCGATCCACAGGCCGTCGCTTTGTGCAGAGACAGCTCGCACCGACAGTGATACTAAGCCTGGGTAAAACAAGGAGAGCTTGGCAAATTGTTGGGGACTTGAGACTCCAGAGACTCTAGATGTTTGTACAAGCAAAATCACTTTTGCTGAGAAATCGCTAAAAGTATCAAAACAGTTACAAACAGTTCCCGAACTTGGCTGCTTTGCCGAATGCCGTGCCTCTCGGAGTTCAATCTGAGCTTTCAAATCACAAGTCCCTGGTTACCTTTGAATTCTCGCCCGGGTGCTGTCTTCAGAAGCCTGCGACTTCCAGTGTTGCAACCATTTGCTGCTGGCCTGAAACAGAGTCTGAGATGGCCGTGTAACTCCCCCATTTTGCTTCACATTGCCAATTCCCGCACGCAATGTTTTCTCTCGCACACCTTCGATTCATCCATGAGACACTCTCACTGAATGTCTCAACATGTCTCAACAAAAAACGGCTGGTTGCATTTTGTTCAATGATATCCATGACTTGCCTTTCAAACAGTTCAAACTCAAAAAAACACAAAGACAACTGAGACAACTGAGACAACTCGTCAACTCGTCAACTCGTCGCCTCATCATGTCGAAGCACCAATAAATCGCTGGTCAGTGTCGAGTCCAGGATCTGTAGTACCAAATAATTTCCTCACAGAGCACAGCACAGAGGTTTCGTGCACCTCTCCACCGAGGGACATATGTGACATATGTGACATACGACCAAATCAAAACATGTTTTGCAAACAATACCAGTGCATGTATGCCTTGACCGTAGGTTGATGAAGTATTTGTCCCACAGCTTGCTTATTGAGAAAAGGCATGTGCGCAAAGATCAATGCAGGCTGGTTTTTTGGCGTTGGGATTTGTTCGTTCCACCCGCCATGGACTCCACACAGAGAGTCTTCATCAAGCTGTGACATAGACACACATGTCAGCAATGGTCACCACCTAACCATCCAAGCCACGTGTGCAAACGATCTTTTGCAATGTGGATGACCGAGAAGTGCCAACCCTTTCCTCTCCTCAGGATCTAAGGTCTTGAAAATCGGCAATTGCCTGTAGTCAACAACCATTCTACTCTTGCAACCCTACTCTGATCTCTCAAGAATTGTTGATGGTGACACTTACAGATTTCAAGCGTTCATGTTATGATTTCATGCGTTCTCAAGGCATTGCTTATCGAAATACAACAGGCATCGCAAGTGTCTTGGTGGCAGCTGGGATTCTTCGTGGGGTCCAAAGAAGTTGCCACTCCCCTCCGCTGAGAGCACTGTTGGCAGCTTGGGAGAGCAAAGCTCCTCTGGCGCCAAATGTGAGATCCATTGAGATCCTCTGGAAGATCTGGTTGCTACGATGTTCCAAGATGTTCTAAGATGTTCCAAGTCCTATCTCGCCGACACTCCTAGGTTTCTCGCTTGCTCCTGCGAATATTCTGTTTTGAATGTTCTTAAAAACAATGCTGAAAGATAACAAGCTGTCTCTGCGAAGTTCTGTCCTTGCGGGAAGTTTTTGAATTCACTCCGCAAGTGGAGGAGCAAAAAGTTCTCGAAAATAGTCAAGTCCTGTTGGTCAGCACACAGTCACAGAGACTTTTTAAACACTGGAAAGGTGTGTGTGTGTGTGCATGTGTCTGTGTGTGCGCATGTGCATCGAAATGACTTCCTGCACATCACTCCTTGAGCCGTGCCATACAGGAGGCATATCCGTCGAGAATGAGACTTTGCAAGGACTGGATTTCAACATATTTCAACTCCATCCATTCAAGTCTCAAACTATTCAGATCACAGATTCAGAGATTGCCCACATCACTTCCCACTGTCCGCATCTTGCGGCACATCCAGCTTCTGCAAGGAAAGTCTGCCAGCCTGAAACGCTGTGCCTCTGTGCCTTCAATGTACCACTGTCTGAAATGTCAACCAGCGCCTCCAATTTGTTGTCTGTGTTCAGGTACCAGTCCTCCGAGTCTCCAAATGATCGAAAGTTTTGAAGCTACCTCTACCTCTACTAAGTTTATCTGAACCCGTCATGAACCCGTCATGCAAATTACACGGCGGCATGGCATCCGTAGTGTGGAAGTTCACAGATCGCTGTACCACTTGCAGCTGGTGGTTGCGCTGCCTTGACGCATAACCAAAAACGACCTTGACGCAGGTCCAGAGCTTTGCACATTGCAAAATTCACACAGAATACGCTTCAAGATGCTTCAAGCAATTCGTTGTTCATGTTTGCTCTTCAAGCTTTCCAAAGCAAGCTCTGCTCAGAAAACAAGGGCGATTTGTTATTCAGCTTTGATCAAACCCGTCAAACCAGTTCTCTGCACCCTAATCTGAGCATATCTGAGCTACATGATCCTGAATCTCCCCTTCAAAGAGAGTAGGGGAAGCTTCCAAGGATGTTCCCCTCTTCCACAGTCGTACACTTCGAGGATAACCTGTCTGCATCTGTCCGCGCTTGAAAGGTGCACACGAAGCGAACATGAGCAGGACAAGTTCACAACCGAAACGATCACCGAAGCGTTTGCCGTTTCGGCATACGATGAACGGCGCCTGCATAGGTCTGGGAGCCAGGTCCAAAGTCTGTGCTCACAAGAAGAAAGTCCTTGGAGAAGTAGGACACAACCTGAGATCAAGATAGATCAAGCATCCTTAACAAAAATGAAAAACACATAACAACACATTCAAAATTCTCAATCAACAAAGAAAACTGATTTGACATCTTGAAAGCGCCGTGCTTTGGAATGTGCCAGTTCCGACTAAGAATACCACGCTTTTGCTTTCAGGCAGAACAAAGCCTTGTGAACACGGCGACTTTGAGCGCATGTTCTGAAGAAACGGCACAAACCATTTGACTGGAGACAGCAATCGTTGATTGAATTCGATCTTCTCTTCGGACTCTTCGGTCCTTCATTTCTGACGAAGGTCTTTCGCTCCAAGTCAAACTCTCGAGCCTGAGAGGGAAAAAGTCTGAAGCAACCATGGAACTACTAACTGTCAGCCTACCAAAACTTTATTCAATCACTCAAGGGGGATTGATGGAAATTGCGAGAAACACCAGGAGAATCATGAAATTGTTGTTCCATTGATGAGGCAGGTTCATTATGGTTCATTGCTCTTGCTCCACTCAGCTCAGCTGCTTGAAAAGCATCTTGACCTCCACGTGAGAGGCAAATCATGGCCCGCGTGGCGCTCATGTCGCCATCTTTGGCCTCATCAACAAATAATATGATGAATTGGCCTTGAAAGACATCAAAACAAAAAACGGGATGGAAATTCGATGGAAGCTTTAAAGGCTTTAGCATCCATGACTCAAGTGTTTGGAATCACAAACTCGCGCGGTGGCTCTTGCAGAGCCCTGCCTCCAGCAAAACATCGAATCCACGCCAAACATAGCTCTCACCTTGCGAGTTGCTGGTTGCTGAACTGGAAAACGCTAAGGCTGCGCCACTGGCACCCGTTGCTGAGTCAACACTGAGTCAACACACACAATCAAAAAAAAACGAAGAGCCTTCTCTTCGACACAGTTCGTCTAGATCAAGCACCACCTGGACCCGAAATGTTCAAAACCAAACATATCCAACATCCAAAATGAAATTCACTCTGATGTTTTAGTCGGGTTTGTTTCGATTTCACAAGACGAACAGCCACTTGCAACGGGAAACAGTTCTGTTCCCATCTCAATATCTTGTACAAAACCAATGAAAAACTTGCTCTCTGAGGCTATGTTGATTCGACGGGTTGGGGCCAAGGCAAGCACAGGTATGAGTGCCGACAATGAGTGGACGAACCTCTTGGTTGATGGTTGGGAGAATTTCAAAAACAAGCACTCTTTACCGAAACTTCTCAGGACAAGCTGCTGGACACCAAAAGTAGATTCTCTAAAATCTAAACCAATATGCGAATCACCCAGAACGATTAACTATCTGATCAGTTTGTCAGAGGCGTTCTTCTTGAAACATGGTGGTTCAAGGAGGCTTTGAACCTACTCTGTAGCTGTGAGCATCCATAATTTCTGATGGATAAGAAATCCACAATCTTGCAAGGCCAAGTGTTCAAAAAGACTTGAAGGTCTCCACATCCATACCAGGTTCGACTGTGCTTTACCGGCACCCACAGCCTCCCAACTGGGATTCGTGGTAAGAAAGCTGTCCAACGTGGTCCGTCGCCACACGCCCCGTGGATTGAAGGCATCAGACCTGAGCTGACGGCAAGCTCTGACAAGATGGATCCCAACAAACATCTGTAGGACTGTTGGATCTATATGACATCTATGACATCTGTGACACCTTGGGCTTTGATGAGTGGACGCCTCGAGAGTAAAGCATCAAAGCTTAACAAAACAATTTCAACTATCACATGCGGTTGATCAGACATGTTCAGACTACAGTACGTCAACAGATATGAAGCAAAGCTTTGAAGCAAAGCTAGGCGGCCAAAAATCATAGAAATAGCCTCCAATCTCGGTCACCTGTGGAAGCTTGCCTCAGACATCTTTAAAAATTCAAAACTTGTGCAAATCAAAAGCTGATAACAGCTACAACCACATTGCGCGTAGCCTCAAGATCTCAAATTCTACAACATTTTGACATCGCACAGCATCTGAGTCCACAAATTCAGGTCATGCGTCGCAATGGATCTGCGTCGGTATCAGTCGTCTCCGTCTGCCGAAGGCGAGATAACAGTGGAGACTGCCTGCACAAACATTTTGAAACGGTCAGTTTGAACATGCCATGCTGCTGTCTTTTATCGACAACAGCCAACACATTACATCATATGACATTCTTTAAGTACCACACAGCTTCCAATTTCGCGCCTCGGATCCCCTAAACGTGAAAGAGTCTCCACATTTTGGGATTCAACCCATGATCTCACTGCCGGAGTGTCTAGCCTGGGAGATGGGACCAGGGGCATTAGCCAAGATAGCCCAAGATGGCCCAAGATAGCAGGACCCAACCGCCTGACCGAGAGACAGTGAGGTGTGAAGATTCCACAACATGTAACAACTCGGTTGTCAAACACATCGCTCGAAGTTCAACTTCTCCCTCCCAAACAGCTTCCAAGGGTTCAAAGCTAAAGTCGTTTGATGTTTCTTGGGATTTCAGGAGGAATCTGAGTGGCAAATCTGCTCAAGTCTTATCAAACCAAAACACACTGGTTTCATTTTGCATAGGACAGAGGAAATCTGTGGCGGACCAATATTTGATTAGGTTTGAGAAAACAGCCGATGAAGATTATGTCGCTTAAACTAGGCTAAATATAATGTGCATTGTGATATCTAGAATATGATGTATGGAATGCATGTATGTCTGTCTGCCTGCCTGCCTGGCTGGCTGTCTGTCTGTCTGTATGTATGTATGTAATCGATAGACTCGTCGATAGATAACCATGAATGATATCCTCAACCCAAAACTGCCCACGAACCATTGCTAACCTCTTCCCGGTTCAAGGTGCTCTTCCAGCCATTGCAGAGGATCAGCCTGGCGCCACAGTCATGCGATCTCACGTGACAATCGTTTCCAAAGAACCATGCAATATGCATTCATTTTTCCTTGGCAAAACTTGAGCATGTAGCGCATGTCGAAGCTCCAGTATTGCACACAGGATCTTGTTCTGATTAAGTGGATCACAGACATTCAGTGAGAATACTGGCAAGTGGAAACATTGCCAAGCATCACAATCATCCACAACCACATTCCCATGGCTGTGCACAGTAAATACAACTGAGTCCAACTGAGCATTTGCTTTCGACCTCTTCAGATTGCTGAAGCGCTCCACACTCAGTTTTGCAATTTCTGTTTGTTCGCCGTCTTGGGCCCGCTCTCGTGAAAACCTCGGCATAGTTCCACATCAAGTACACTGCGAGAAGTAGAAAGGTTTCGTTGCGAATCACATCAAAGTTGATTCACAAAAAATGAGATGCAGACAAAAAGCCACGCCAAATACAATGCATTTTTGCGCTAAGATCAAAGGTTGTTTCTTCAATCTCACACGATGTGGTGGGTACCTCAGTCGATTCTTTCAGACCATCGCAAGAAAATTGGCGTAGAGACGGTCCTTGCAATAATTACACCCTCTCGTCATCAAAGTGTCGAGCGAATTTTTGATACGAATGCAATTTGTGGAGGCGGAGAGGAAACGTGGATCAAACACTCAGTTCATGTCTTGATCCATGTGTGTGCGCGCATTGCCTGCCAGGGTAGTAGCAAGTTTGCACTTATATAATTCATATTTCGTTGGACAGAAAATTGACAGGACGTCCAGAACATCAAACTATCACCCATTGTCACACATCATACCACCAAGGACTTCCAAGTTCAATGACTATTTCAGGTACCTAAATCAGAGGTACTGATCTGTGACTATCACATCAACATTTGAATGGTTATTTTTGTTCTCCTCTCAACAAAAAATATACAATGTGGTAAACGCAATAATAAAACATCCGTTAAACCAACCATTTGGGCATCATTTCACATCATCCCAAATGGGGGTATACCCAATAATAAACCTCTATCGGGGATGGTTTATCGCATTGGGTTTACGTTATTATGTATATATACAGTATATACATACATTGATTGTCATCGCTTCTGCTCCACGTTCTTGTTTTAGATTGGTAGTAGGGACTACAAATAAGACTCTACAACCCTTTGGTTTGTAAATGCTTACATTTGTGTACATACATACATAGATTACATTACATTACTTTACATTACATTACACTACACTACACTACATTACATTTCATTACATTACATTACATTAGGTGCATTACATTAGATTACATCACATTACATACATACATGCATACATTACATACATACATACCATATACCATATACCATATACCATATGCCATATGCCATATGCCATATGCCATATACCATTACATTACATTACATTACACTACATTACATTCATTACATTACATGACATTGCATTACGTTACATTACATTACATTCCATTACATTACATACATTACATACATTACATACATTTCATACATTTCATACATTACATACATTACATACATTTACATTACATACGTTACATACATTACATACATTACATACATTACACACATTCAAAACATTACATACGTTACATACATGACATAAATGATTTACATTGCATACATTGCATACATTACATACGTTACATACATTTACATTTTTTACGTTGGATATATTACATTCATTACATACATTAAAAACATTACATACATTACGTACATAACATACATTACATACACTACATGCATTACATGCATTACATACATTACACACGGAACCCACATATAACAGACATAACATACATAATATACGTTATTTACATAACATACATACAATACATACCATACATACCAAACTAACCATACATACCATGCAAACCATACGTACCATACATACCATACAAACCATACATACCATACATACCATACAAACCATATATACCGTACAGACCATACAGACCATACATACCATACATACCATACATACCATACAGACCATACATACCATACATACCATACATACCACAAAGACCATGCATACCATACATGCCATACACACCATACACACCATACACACCATACATACTATACATACCATACATACCGTACATGCCATACACACCAAACATACCATACAAACCATACATACCATACATACCATACATACAAAACATACAATACATACAATACATACAATACATAAAGTACATACAATACATACATAAAAACATTGCAGTACATACATACATAGAATACATACAATACATTAGATTGCTTTACGTCACATTACAAGACACTACAATACAATGCAAATCAAAACAATACAATACAACACAATACAATACAATACATACCAACCAATACATACAGACAGACATACATACATACATTCATTCATACATACATACAGACAGACATTCATACATGCATACATTCATACATTCATACATTACACACCTTACACACCTTACACACCTTACACACCTTACACACCTTACACACCTTACATACCTTACATACCTTTCATACATTACTTACATTACATACATTACATTCATGCATATTAAAATATACAAACACATGCATCTTTCCGAATCTGGAGGTGGTGCCCTTACCAGCAACCTTTGTTTACTCAGAATATGTTCATCTATAATCAATCCATAGTGTCATCAGTGGTCCATTCATCTCTCACCTTCCCAGGTTCATCTTCATTTTCAATTTTCACATAAGAAACTGCTCTCTTTGGACAACGCGTTGCTTGGAAAATTAGACTTATCACAGTATCTCCAATCTCGGAGGTCACCACCTAATTCAGCAAACAGCGAGTCGTTGCTAAATTGCATTGATCAGTGACAAACACGTCAGTCTTAAATGACTAGACTTCAATGTAACTTTTTCAAAAGTGTTTCATATCAAAATTATGCTGTTATAAAATCTCATTTCTTTAAATGTGTATCCATTTTTCAACGTTTATCTATCAGAAATGTTCACGACATCATGTGTTTCTTCTCCAAAAAAAACTTGCATCATGATTTCCCGTCCTTCATCAGCGGCAAAGTAAAGGTATCGGTATTGACCAGTTGTGTTGATGTTCTGACAAAATTGTCCCGGATAGTAAGAGCCACCAAATGATTCAACAAGAAAGAGGGTGCCATCGGAGAGTCTTGAATGAAGATCTGAGTCTCTCTGGATTTTGTTTTTGATATCTTTCTGAGGTAATCAAGGCTACAGATGCTTAAAAGGCTTGAGAGCCCCTGTTTAAACTTTAACAGCCCCTTTATTTTTGGTTTCACACTTGGTGCCATTTCAACATTCTTGGCAGAGCGCAAGGGGTATACCGGGTATGAATGGGAAAAAGAGTTTGCAAAAAAAAACACACCGTTTTTGAAAAAAAAACATTTTCCAACTGCATGTTTGACTTTCTGACCACCCGCCCTTGGCAGGTTGACGACGTGGAAACTCAAGGGGAGGGACAGGAAGATGGGAATTCGATGTAAGTTAGGTCCATGATTCCACTGCATCCCAGTGCATCCCACTGCATCCCGCCTGAAACGAATATTTTGTTCGGTGGCATCCGCTCCTGGAATGGTTTTGCTGAACCGACCTGATGGATGGTTGGAATCCGGGTGGAACTGCAAAATACTGATTCTAAACTGAGGGGTGTCTGTGTCTGAGCAAGCGGAAAAACAAAAGACACAGTGAAGGCTGAAGGTCACAATTTCTGTCGATCGTCTCTGGGATGCAAAACAAAACTAAGTTTCCAACCCGAAATCATCTCAGCTGCAAGCGCTCATCAAATCTTCTTACATTGCAAAAAAGGTGTCACAAACACTTTGAAATTGTTGTTTTCTTTTCGTCTTTCCAAATTTTGATCCTTTCACTTTCACGTCCTCAGGGGGAAAATGTGCGAGGGTGCATGTGCGACAGTTTCAAGTGCGTGGTTTCGTCAATTGCAGAAGGTCTCCCAAAGATCTGAATTTCCGTTTGTTTTGACAATCAACTTTTTTTGGCAATGTTTTGGGCCAAACAGAATGTTGGCCAACGTCGCCGGACAAGGACAACCATGTTTTGCCGTTTCAGCATCATGTTTTCCTGACCGCTGAATCGGCAACATGCAATCTGGAAACCGCCTGGCGAAGGAAATCAGTTTCGTTGGGATTATTTTTCTCCCTGTGCAGAGTCGACGTGCATCAACGCTGATATTTTTCATGCAAGTGGCAGCGGATCATCCGCGCCAAAAACTCTAGAAAAATTGCTGGAAAATCTGGCGCCTTTCAATTTCTGGATTTGGCCATTCTGTTGGCGCAAACTCAGGCTCCGCATGTCTGAGACACCGCGCTCCGACAACATTGCCACTGTTCGAACACCTAATTTGCACAATCCATGCAAGTGGAAACAACCAAAACCCTCTGCGAACCAATGACAACCCAAATCGCAAACACACACACTTGATTAACCTCCTTGATCCTGTGCAAGTTTCTAGACAGGCCCTCTTGACAGCGAATCGGATGATTTTAGCTTGACCATGCATTCTATCTTTACCTTCCATGCATTCACCACGCCTATGCTGAAATCAAGACTCCACGTGTGTAGCGGCGTGGGGGCCAGGGTGGACCACAAGACGTAGGCTCAAGGAATGAAAAGCTTAGGGTTGAAAGCTTCTGAACAGCTTCGGAACAGAAAATATCGCGGAAAAACACACTACGCATGATCTTCAGTTCATGGGCTCCAGACAGAAAATCAAGTCATCGAACAACGGCTCAGGGAAAGTCACCCAGGCATAAATATTACAGAGTAATTGCTAGGACTGGACCAGGAATCTTGGGTGCTTACCGCCAGCAAACTTGTCTAAGTGGCAAAATGAAAAACAAGAAAAGGATAAAAAAGGTAGTCATAGCATCATTGATCTTTGAAGAAATCTCAGCCAAAGCCATCTAAGGCAACCAAAAAGTTTGCCATCTGGGTTCAGGACCCCTCCATCATGGATCTGAATTCCAATGTCCTGAAGGTCAAAAAATCACTTCTATGGGTACGGGTCAAAACCTCTAGGAAAATATTCACGCAACCATCTGTGTGATTAGCAGGTATTACCAGTAGTACCGCACGAGGCGGGGCAGGAGTTTCCAAGATAGGAAATGATAGGAAAATTTGCAAGTGGTTGGAGCATCGATCTTGGTATCTGTCTATCTACTGTATCTATCTATTTATCTGTCTGCCTGTCTATCTATATCTGTCTGTCTGTCTATCTATCTAACTATCTGTCTGTCTATCTATCTACCTATCTATCTATCTATCTATCTATCGATCTATCTATCTATCTATATCTCTGTGTGTGTCTCTCTCTCTTTCTATCTTTTTATGTGTCTATCTATCTGTCTATCTATCTATCTATCTGTCTGTCTATCTATCTATCTATCCATCTGTCTATCTTTCTACCTATCTCTCTCTCTCTATCTATCTATCTATCTATCTATCTATCTATCTACCTACCTACCTACCTATCTATCTATCTATCTATCTACCTCTCTGTCTATCTGTCTGTCTATCTATCTGTCTATCTATCTATCTACCTACCTATCTATCTATCTATCTATCGGTCTACCTATCTGGCATTCTCTCGGCGACAGCTGACAACAAAGCTGTTCTGCGAAACTTTCTCCAAATTTGTAAGTTGAATCTTAAAAACTAGCATTCTCTGTGACACTTCCTTCAAATTTGACAGCTGCAAGCTTGAAAATGAAGCTGTTCTGCGAAACTTCCCGCAAATTTGACAGTTGAAAGCTTGAACGAAACTTTTCTGCGAGACTCCTTTCAAATTTGGAATGCGCAGGCAAACTTGGACTTCACAGTTCCATTGCGATTATTTGCAGTTTTTGACCTCCATGTCTTCCAAATCTTGCATCCACTTAGGCGTATTACGGTATTACAATTTTTTGGTGGTTTTGGAATTATTTCTTGCTTTCGTTTTTCAAAATTGAGTTATTTTCAGAACGAGTCGTTTTGCACTTTCAGACTTTGTTCAAAAAACCTTCATGACTTTTAAATCCATGGCACATGCGTTCTACTACAATTCTCAGCTCAATTTTCCTTAGTTGTGGTATATGACGCATTTTTTCTGCTGACACATTTATTTTGGGACAGCTTTTCTGTTCTCTGCCTGGCGACATCCATAGAAAGACATTTCTCGTGTAGACGCCCTACTAGATATTTTAAGAAGTGTCAGCATTATTTTCTTTTCTCGTTTTTTGGGCTCAATGGTTAGATGCAACTGGTGGGTGCCCGCTCCATTGTGGCTGTTTCGGCCACGGTACTGGCTGGCCCGGCCATTTTAGTGGCTGCTTCAGCCACAGCGACAATGTCAAGCTTGGAAATGGAGGCCAAATTCGGATGGCGTAGTTCGGGCAGAAAATGGTGTGACATGTTCCTTGTCTCAGATGGCCAGCCAGAGCTAGGGTCATGGTTGGATGTGAAGCGGCAACCTTAGGGTGTTGGTTGTAAAGTGTGCAAGGAAACTGGGGTTTCCAACCCTTTCGCTTCTTATTCAAGCTGTGAAGGAATGGTTGAAGGAAGGGTTTTGTGTCGGTCCCAGTCTCGATGCAGCCTTGTCAGTTTCAAGAGCTGATGGAATGCTTTGGCGAGAAAACATCATTGACACAAAAGGGGCTGTAAATGGCACGGTGTTTGGCAGAAGTTGCTGGCTTGACAAGAGCAGCTGCTTCGGCCACAGAATCTGACCACGGAAGCTTGGCTGCTTCGGCCAAATCACCTGGCTGTTTTGGCCAGCAAGGGTTTGTCTCTTAGGGAAAAAAATGGCAGCCGTGGGCTTCTTGGGGTCAGGTTGTGGAAGACACCTTGAAACCTCTTAGGGTACGATTTTAGACCCGCGAAAGACAAAGGATGTCCTCCAACTATTTGTATTGTCGTAATCGGGGACGTCCCATAACTTCCTAAGGGATTTTGAAATATTTTAGGGTCCCTCTTAAGACCCTTATTTCTTAAGACCCTACTTCGGCGACGTCCCCTAACCTCCTAAGACCCTGATTCGGGGACATCCCTTCACCTCCTAAGACCTCAATTCGGGGACGTCTGTAATACTACTAAGTGTTTCCGTTTTAAAAGCTGTTGTCCTGTTTTTGTCCTCTCCAACCGAGCATCGGGGACGTCCCCTAGCTGTGTAAGGAGAGGACGAAATGTGAGAATAAAAATGAAAATGAAACTCAACGAGCCGGTTCTTGGCTTGGCCGGTTTTCATATCAGAAAATTGCAGGTACACGGAGGTGATCAATCTCCGCCTCCCCATTGTGGAATAGCTTCATTGGCACAGGTATCCACAATGGGCCTGTGCCCCCTGCAAATCGACGTGAAATTTGACATAAACTAAAACCTAGAAGCCAAGAAATCACAGGTTAGAAGTTTACACCTCTTCAGATGGTTCACACACACACACGTTCAGAGCTGCCTAACACGTCACAAGTGCAACCCGTAAGGGCAATCCAAAGAGGAAAGAACAAAAATAGTTTCATGCAGCGACATCATGCAATGTACAGCGTCCAGTCGGCTGACTTTGCACCCTGTCCAAAATAAGGCGCCAGAGGTTGAATTTCAGAACGTCCTGGAACCTCTGAGAAGGACAATGACTGTATCCAGCTGTTCATAGTACTTGCTGACCTCGGCATCTGCATCACTCTCATGCTGCGCTACCAACTCACGAGGGCCTGAGGGTCTGGCATAGAAAGCGTACGACCAAAGGCAAAGGGGACCTTGGAAGCGCTGTCCAGTCATCCTGACAATCAGGCTATTCTTTTGGATTGCGTGTGCGAAGTTTTCACATAATCATTGGGCAAGCGACCACGGGCTGGGACATCCACACACAGCCTGAAATCAAAAGACACGAAAAATGTATGTCCCTGTACACAAATACAGTTATCCAACTCAGCTGCTACGCAACATCCCTTTGAGCGGTGCACATCCAATCAGCGCCGCCATCGCTCCATACTCTGCGCGCAATCTCCACCGCGCATCCCAGAACAAGAAGCAAGGACATTCCACCTCGCCAAAGAACTGTAATCAGTCGACAACTCAAATTGGCGTCGTCCAGAACTTTGTGTAATAGGCTTGGCTTCAAGCTCAAAAAGACATTGTGGATCAAGGCCACTGCATTCAGTGGGAACCCACCTTCTGGAACCTGACAAGTCATGGCAACGTAGCGAAATGCCATGACAATCTTTGAAAGGCATCAAAGCTGAAACAGACCACACAGAACAAGAATGATGAAAAGCAGTTCATTGCCATGGGCAACTTGTTTTGTCTATTTGCCAGACAGTCAGAAGAAAGAAAACGCAAGGGCCCGAAAAGGTAGGAATCTCGCGAGACGCGTGTTTTTTCAATGTGTTGTGGCTCCGGCAGGTCAGACAGTAGGCTCGCTAAAACGGCGGGTGCGGAGCTATCTGGTGAGATGAGTGGTCAAAAAGTGTAGAGGCGTGTGGTGATTTTCTGATTTGGAAATGAAAATTGTTAACGGGGCACTTTTGGCAGTTGAACTTGGAATTAGCGTCGAAACGCCCTGTATTTTAAACGATTTGGACGTGTAAAGTGTCAAAATCTGTCAGGTTCGGAGCACTTTTGACAGTTGAACCTCGGAAAAGTGTCAATAGGAAGTAAAAAGTGCTAAAAACTGTCATTCTCGGGGCACTTTTGGACGTTCAACTTCCAAAAAGCGCCAAAATGTGAGGTGTTCTTATGATTTCGACGTCGAAAGTGTAAAAAACTGACGGTCTCGGAGCACTTTCGGACGTTCAGACGTCGTTTTTCGAGGCAAGCGCAAGGAATTGTGTACTTCGTCAAAAGTGAGCTAAACTTGTGGGTTTTTCTGCAGTGCGCAAAACTTGGGCAGGCGTGGTGAATTTGAAGACAGTTGGAAGTGTTGCATGTTTCGTGGCAGGCGCAACATTTTTGCATCTTGGGTCAAGATGTTGGAGGTTCCAGGCATCAATTTTGTGGAAGGGGTGCAATTTCTGTGTTGGAGACATCATATTTGGTGGAGTTCATTTCTCGTGGCAGGTGCAAAGACATGGAGGTGAAAAATGCAAATCGTGGTGGAACTGTGAGGTCCAAGTTTGCCTGCAACAGCTTGCAACTGTCAAATTTGAAGGAAGTCTCGAAGAAAATGCTTGTTTTTAAGATTCAACTTCCAAATTGGGAGAAAGTTTCGCAGAGACAGCCAGTTAGAAAAACAAACATACAGGTAGATAGCCAGACAGACAGACAGATAGATAGATACATACATAGATACATACATAGATACATACATAGATAGATAGATAGATAGATAGACAGACGAATAGATGGATAGATAGATACACAGACAGAGAGCTAGATAGTTAGAAAGAGCTAGATAGCGAGCTAGATAGATAGGTAGGATGAATAGGATAGGACAGGATAGGACAGGATAGGACAGGATAGGACAGGATAGGACAGGATAGGACAGGATAGGACAGGATAGGACAGGATAGGACAGGATAGGACAGGATAGGACAGGATAG
>Ga0126342_10007028_pt1 | contig 20046 bp, 22 predicted proteins | sample Cyp1metagenome_FD_92528 | JGI IMG/M metagenome (GOLD analysis project Ga0126342, IMG submission 92528) | Coral microbial communities from Lord Howe Island, Old Settlement Bay, Australia - Cyphastrea 1 metagenome | ecosystem: Host-associated > Invertebrates > Cnidaria > Coral ... | reverse complement strand
TCTCATCTTTCTCATCTTTCTCATCTTTCTCATCTTTCTCATCTTTCTCATCTTTCTCATCTTTCTCATCTTTCTCATCTTTCTCATCTTTCTCATCTTTCTCATCGTTCTCATCGTTCTCATCGTTCTCGTCTTTCTCGTCTTTCTCGTCTTTCTCGTCTTTCTCGTCTTTCTCGTCTTTCTCATCTTTCTCATCTCTCTCATCTTTCTCATCTTTCTCATCTTTCTCATCTTTCTCATCTTTCTCGTCTTTCTCATCTTTCTCATCTTTCTCATCTTTCTCATCTTTCTCATCGTTCTCATCTTTCTCATCTTTCTCATCTTTCTCATTCAACATTTATGATATGATCAAATTGAAGAGACAAACAAGCACCCTTTGTATCCTGCTTCCAAAGGTTTCGTGGTTTCAAGGACTGATTTGGTGGCTCTTAAACGGAGCATGGGCATTTGCCACATGTCAAACATTGAAGAGGATACAGTACGAGTCAGTACGTTGCCAAGATTCGGAAGTTGCAAGTAATACACCAAACAGCATGCCAAAGACACCGAATCATAACTTATAGGCAATGTTGGCAATCATTGGCAATCATCCTTAACGATCCTCGATGTGCCTCTGAGGTGTCGCTCCACTGAGGCCCAAACCAATTTCGTGGCTTGCGTCTCCATGCGATGATGTGCCTAGTGCCGGGCTTGTCATCTGCGCATATCTGGGCATATCTGGGCCACACAGTTAGATCAAGTATCATCAAGTTTCAGTACATCTGAAGTTACATCTGCTCATCTTTGCAGTTCATCATCATCTCGTCCCCCGCCCCCGAAGGGTGGATTTGGGGATATGACTTGAAGTCATGCTGCGTCTTGTCCCCAAAGTTCGCATGACTTACTGCATCTTAGTTCCTCAATGTTCCTAAATGTTCCTCAATGTCATTGATGAAACCTGTACTTCTGAAACCTAGACAAACGTTCACATGATGTTTTGCATGTTTTTGCATCTCTTTTCACGTCGTGACGACGTGGCAATATATCGCTCTCTTCTCCGGTTTCTCCGGTTGCGCCTGCAGCAAGAGCTCGAAAGTCACATGGCGCTTCACTGCCTGGCAAGGCGCGCGACGTCTACGACGTCGACGTCGACGTCCGAAATCGACCCAAATTCAAACTTGTCAAATCGACTCCCATCGACTTCGGGATTCCAAGGAGTCGGGAAAAGAAGCGTCAATACATGTCAAATACATGTCAATACTCTCTAGTGCTCTGTAGCGCTGTAAATGTGACCCAGCGCACGAGACTAGAATCCAGCGCCTCCAACATGTTGGTTTGCCGAATTCCTTTCTCAAAGACCAGTGGAGCGTGCGGATTATCCATTTCTTGCAAACCAAACCTGTCCCCAGCAGTTTGAACCAAACTGGAAAGATTCGGAAAGTCATAGCGCAACGCATTGAAAATCATTGACTATTGAACTAAGGCCAGGGATGGACTAACAAATTCAAAGGATTTTTCTTACTTCGTGTGAGGCGATGTCTCGCCTCGCCATGAAGTATGCAAGATTGCTGCCAAGCCCCTGTATGTCAGCCTGTACAAAACAATTCAACCGGTGTCTGCTTCTCCAATATCAAAGCAATAAGGAGCACAAGGAGCATCAAACTTGGCAATATCAAATCGGTTTCAGCAAATCCTTCCAAATCCAATTTTGCAATTCTCAAGTTCTTCAAAATCAAAGATGTGTAAAGTCACTCATTAAAAATAGCTGATTCTTAAACGATTTTCTAATTCTACTTGGCTAACGCCATTTGCTCTCTGACTCAGGCCTGGCATACGCGGATGGTTTGTCCCAGGAGTGGATGCTTCACATCTCTGAAGAACACATACGCAGTCCTGAGCCGTGCTAAAGCCGTGCCAAAGCAGGTACTAACTACATCTAACTACTATGCATTGGTGTCGGTTGCTAGCCCTCAAGAGTAGTCAAAGATAGTTAGAGTATGTTAGAGTCTAGGGCAAGAGATTTTGGAGCTGAAATATGCTGAAATGTTGCCTGTGCGCGCGCAACAAAACGTGTTGCTGAGACATTTTAAAATTAAGAAAATGCACGCCATTGTAAAAGATTATTGTGTCATGCTGCCCATGTCTCTTGATGTCAGCTGCTCAGTTTGCAATGATCAAGCCTATTCTAGCACCACCCTCTGAGACAAAGCTGATATGATAAATCAATAAACACACAAAACGAAATCATACAAACAAATACAAACACTATGGTGCTACAGTAGGACTTGCGCCTGCTGTTCTCCCCGAGACATTGGCTGAGCCCTGAGCTGCCGAGTCGTTGCCGAGACACTTCGCGCTTTCTGGATCTGTGAAGTTCACGAAAGCAAGAGCCAAATTGCGGAGCTTGCGCTTGTCATGCGGCACGTACACGAAATTGTATCGACCTGTGACAAGGTTGACAAGACTCAGGAATAGCCTCTGGTGAAGATAGAATCACACGAAATCCCTTGGAATCTGTTGCATTCTGTTGCTGTTGAGTTAGAAAAAAAATTGTGACATTTCCATCATTTTTCAATACAGTATTTGGTGAGAAAATCCGAGATCAGTCCAGTTCGGATCGCTCCGTTGCTGTGACCTGGCGGCAGGAACTCTTCCAAGACTTGGATCAAGGACTCTGCGGTAAATTTCGTTGGCAAACGCCTCTCGGGACACAGAAAGTCACATCAGAAATTGGAAATTGGATGAAATTGGCACAACATTGGCATGAAATTGTCACAGATTGTCACAGATTGTCACAAGATATCAGGTATCGCATTCACAGACCAGATCACAAGTGGCAGAGCCCCACAAGGGCAAGCTGCATCAAGCTGACACAGCCACAGTCCACACAGTCCACACAATCACGGACATTGGGCCATTGGGCCCTGATGGGCTGACCTCAACATGATGGCGGTCGCATCAGCATCCAGCTCTGTAGAGCAGTCCTCCTGCACAGCATTGCTGTTCTGATCTGTTCTGTGCTGCTTGATGCAATGTCTCTGTTCCCTTCCTTGCGATCAAAGGACTCCAAAGGTTTACGCACCTTGGCTCAGAGTTCAGCGCAAAGCTTTTAGCCAATAAACCGACTCCTAAAGTAAGCAACATCAGTACAATTTCTTGCGCGCCTTTCAGTCATCTGCCAGCACATCATAGAGGCATGCATGCACACTCACAATAGTTTAGCACTCAGGACGACACCTCTGCCAATGCACCGCCCCAATTGCTGTTATTGCGCAACTGCATCATTGCGCTTGTTCTCTGCGTGCCGCTGCGGACTATCAACTTTTTACCCCAAAGGACAGCAGAGTCCTTGCAAAATCTTGCAAAGTGAGAGTACACTCTGAACTTGCATCTGTGATTCTTTTAGGTGCATTAGTGACACGCGTCATCTCGGGCTGCATGCTGCAGGAGAGAAGCACATGGGAACAGTTTCAAGTGTCACCAAACCGTGATTCAAAAACCTCCTGGATTCACAAACATGCAATCGCCAGTAATTCATCATTTTTGGGTTGGGGGATATGTTTGATTCAGACTGCTCGCAACTCGAGCTCAACCTACACAACTTTAGCAAGCACAAATACTTTCTGCATGACACCACACAGAGATCAGTGAGACCTGAGATTCCGACGGCGGCGAGCTACAAGCCAACTTGATCGGAGACTCGAGCTAAAACTCAGCTGCGTCGTCCATTTCTTCACAAGGTGGCGTTGTCAAGTATACTCCATATGTAAGATTATGTGTATAATAATTATGTATATATATGTATATATATACAATATATACAACATATAATATATTATTAATATTATTGTCTACTCTTTCGGTCTCTGTTTAGGCTGTGGTCGGGCTCTGCTGGTACTCAATATCACTCGATCCATCTCAATCACGCAAAGCTCCACTCTGCGGAAGTTCACAGATTCTGTTGTCGAAGGTGGCGGGTGCAGTCGCACACGGTGCAATTTTCCGCTTCAAAGGTAACCAGCAGGAAACACCCTCGGCTGGCCCCTCAAACGTTGGCGCTGTTCTTGCAGCACCTCAGCTTTCAAGAAGCTGTTCAAAAATGGTTTCAACAAGTTCATAATTGTGGTGCCACTATCCATGCTGAAACGGTACAGTATGGATCGCGCAGGGAAAAGCACTGAGAGTCACTGAGACTTGTTTGATTAGCATCTGATTAGAATCATCTCCCCATAAGTTCTTTCTAAATTGGTTCTTCAATTCAGCACGGGGGCTCTGAAGTTCGATGCAATTTGCATCAGATGTTTCAACATGTTTCAACACGTCCAAATGAACTGTGCAAGGCTCTATTGAGCATTGCTGGATTCAGGCTCTTCCCAGAATAAAAAAGCAAAGCACTCTCAATCATCTTAATCAGGACTAAGTGCAGTTTCATACAAGTAGTATCCGGGCAAGTCGTTGGCAGAAGCTTACCTAGATAAGCACCAACACACCTGGATTGGATTTTTTTTTGGAAAAGGTATTGTCAGCGAGTGTGCTGTGCTGAGAATAATTCGGTCACAGCAGCTGCCGCGATCTTGTCACCACCTCCAGCCCCGTCCATACGCAACAGGAAGTCCGCAACGCCTACGGAAAAATTACGAAAAGGATCCGCCACGTAGGATGTAAAAGGCGGATCACAGGAGAGACAGGTGACACATGGTGACACCGGTCCAAGGACGGCAAGGACACATGTTTGAAAACTTTGAAAAACACAATACTTCACAACAAAAAAAGCCAAAGCTTTGCAGCGAACATAATCTCCTGGTGGTGGTAATCGGTCACCTCGCCAAGGTACCTTTGGCAGGCAAAGCCCGACGACGTTCATTGATGAACATGTTCCACATATATTCCACCTGTGAGTTTCACTGCAACATCCCACCCTGCACGGTGCTATGGAGCGCTAGAGATTTCGGCCAAAGGACGATGGTGACCGCCTTTCTCGGCGTGCCTCCTGTGGGCAGGCCCAAGGACACGTGAGAAAGAAACACGCAGCCAAACATTTTCAATTCCAAGCAGTTTTATAAATTCAAAATCAAATGCTCTGACGCAAACTAAATTCAGGGTGTCAAGATCAACTCGGAAAGGCGTGAAACTGCCAACACCATGCCATGATATTCCTCGGCCATCCTTAGCCCCTGTGCTAAACCTCAAGATACGGCCGGAAAAGCGCTGCGATAAATTGGATCAGCAAATCATATAAAAACATATAAAAACATGATCAAAAGAATGAAAAGGGTATAACCGGGCACAACTATCTAGAGTCTAGAGCCTTTCCAACAAAACACCAAGCGTTGCATTGTTTCCCTATGTTTCCCTCGTGAGACCATGCGCCTCGTGCTGCTTGGCGTTCAAAACGTTCGGGAATGGCATCGCGCCAAACATGATTTGCGCCCGCCAATGCCACGAGACGCCCACCAACGTCGTTGATGTAGGCCAGTGCCTCTGACATTGCCAGTGCCATCGTGCAGGCAATCGCCCAGTGATCAGTTTCTAAAGAAAACAGAATCACAAATGGTACTTGAAAGGTACTTGGAACATCTTGGAACATCTTGGAACATCTTGGAACATTGGAAACATCTTAGGATTCAGCAGGTTCATTCAGATTCGATCAGGCTTCACATTCCCTGCTTGCACCGAGGAGCTGTGTTGGCCATAAACTCGTCCCAAAGCACTTGAGCCTAGACGTGCCACAAGGTGTGCCATGAGACACGTTGATGGCATGAAACTCACTGTCTGATGGCTGACGTAGCTTCAGAAGCAGAACATATCAGGTGAATAAAACAGAGAACATCTCGCAGCGGGACACAGCAGATGTTCACGAAGTTCGCATCCATGGCAGCCGAGAGACTTGATACATGTTGTTCCTCAGTCCAAAGAGGGATGATGAAGGATGGGAAAAGACGGGGGGCTCTTCACTTCTAAGGCCCCTTTCTTGAGAAGCTGACCGGCTGCTCTAGCCCCCAATCCTTGTCCAAAACCTCCTGATGGCATCAAATAACCACATGGTCTATCGCCGTCTATGGCCTATGTTTCGAGCAAAGGCTGAGAAATGTTGTGGGCATTCTCGCTGTGGACGTTGTCACTCAGATCATCAGACAGTCATACGCCCGGTGCGTGGACAGACCAGAGTAATTGGACCGTTTGTTACCAGACCAATGGGTTTTGTTCAAATCTGGCCAGCATCTCTCCTCCGATCATTTGATAACACCACTATTCATCCTATTCCTAATTTCTTTCTCCCGGTTGCAGGCTGGGCCGTCCCACAAATGGATGTCTTTTGCTTCATCGGGTGGCTAGCCGAACAATAACAGTTGCTGTTGGAAAACCATTTCAGTAGCTGGCGGCAATAAAATAAAACTATTCAATTCGATCTTCGCAAAACTTCGGCATTGGAAATTCTTGACAGGTAAGGGCCAGGATGCGCAGAATACAGCGCAAACAGCGATTGTGAAAACCATCTAAGCGACAGCATTCAGCAGCGGAAAGGCATTAAGCAACACAAAGTATAGAACAATTTGGATTCAATTAAAGCTTGGTAAATTGCAATCTTACGCCTGGTTCTCACAGATTATTTTTCCAAACTTTTTCAAGTGCCAGAAAACGCAGAAAATCTGCTTTTGCACGACATACAATGACCAAATTCATGCCCCGGAACCGGGACCGTAAGAGAGAACTGTTCCAAGATTCGTCCCAGATTCGGCACCCGCGCACCATCAGGCGTAACAACTGTAACAACTCAAGCTTGACATTGCTTTTCGCATCTTTTCGCCACTGTTAATATGTTTGGGAAGGTCAATCTTAATTCAAATCATCACTTCCTCGGCGGGAAAAATCTGTAACCATCTGTAACCTGTGTCCAATGCTATGGCAGAGTCTCAATTTCTTCTTTGGCGACCACTCATCCACTGGCAAGCCCATCCTTCCAAAACCAGCACAAACAATAAACTGTCAACATTTGTACCACCATCTTCGTGTGGCCAACATGCCAATCATGAAGCAAGTCTGGTCTGACTTTGGATGCGAAAACTTGCTGGGATCCTTCTCACTTGAACTTGCTTCAGATTACTTTGGACTTGCACCACACATCGCAAAAGTCCATGGCAAGTCAGCACGTCATATACGTCATGCAGTTCACGCCTTCGCACTGCATCCTGCAGCGGCATTTGCAGCCTCGGCAAACGCTTGGGTGTGGGCAATGTGAAGCAGACCTGGGAGCCTTTGCTGTGAGATACAGTAAAACCAGCAGACCCATTCCATGTTGCCTCTCACATTCAATATCATTCAATCCTCCATGAAATGTATTGGAACATGACTCAAGTCCCCCCAGTTTTTTCAAGTTCATCAGCTTAGCATGCTGAGCATAGCATGCTGAGCATGCATAGCATGCATAGCTTTTATCACTAGGCTTAGTTACTTAATGTTACTTAGTTCATCAGAGCGTCATATCTTCAAACCTGCGGCGGTGCTTCTGCTGTGTGAGATCCAATGGCGGCAACTGCTCCCGCAGCCAATCCGGAGCCGAATCCAGGCCACCTCCGGCGCACGGATTGGAGTGGCTTCCCAGACGACAACGTAGAGATAGATGCGATATGAGTTGAATTGAATTAATATAGATTAATATGATAGATAGATTCACAACGATTCAAAATGATAGATAGGAAAAAAATGAAAACAGGTTTTGAAGGAGAAAACTGATACAATATAAAACAGATAAAACGGGTCTAAGATAGGCTAAGATGGTCGAAGCAGAAATGTTGCGTTCACGGTTCACGCGATTTGACATATTTGGGCACCTCGAGAGACGGTGAGCACCGCCTCGAGCGGAAGGTTGAGTCCAATGATTCGATTCAGATTAAGCTGGCCTCGCATTTCGGCCCGGCACTATGATCACATGATCACTATGATCACTATGATCACTATGGCATCTGCATGGCATCTGCATGTGTCGGTTGTGAACTCAGTGAAGCTCAAATGATCTGCTTGATCTCACCAGAACCAAAGTTCAGGGTGAGAAGGTTGGGTTGTAGTGTGCCAAGCAGAAGCGAAACAATGGAGCGTAGATGTCCCAATCCTTCAGCTGAAAAACAAAAACAAGATGGATAGATTTGGTACAATAAAGACTCAGAACGACCAATCGAGAAGCCGTTCGCTGAGCCAAGCAATGCCAAACGAAACCTGCGTGAAGCTGCATGACTCTGGACGGAACCGTCTAAGGCCACACTGAACTCCGGACGTAAGCCCAAACTCGATCCCAGTCGCAAGCTTCCCTCAGTCGTTTGCCGCACCAACGATGTTCAATGCTTGCAATGTCTTGATGACCAAAACCGGTATTATTGGTCTTGGGATGGCTTCTGTCTACTTCTGTCTACTTCTGTCTACTTCTGTCTACTTCTGTCTACTTCTGTCTACTTCTGTCTACTTCTGTCTACTTCTGTCTACTTCTGTCTACTTCTGTCTTCCACCGATCTTGCCAAGGTTGCTGGATTTTCTCAGTCGCCACTAGGTCTCTGGAGACTCTAGACTCCAGCCCACCATGCAATTCCTCATATCACCAGAACATAATGACGTAGTGAAAGGCCTGCAATGTCTTGCAAGTAAGGCTCCGAAATTTGGAGGGGCTGCTGCCCAGCCCGTCTTTGCTCTTGTCAAAGATCAGACTGTCCAAGGTCGGCTGCTGGCGCCGGGAAAAGTATTCCTCAAGTGACCCATGGTGCAGCACTTGACTTTGACTTGATCGGTGACCGGTGACCCACATTTCATACAACACTCTAGTCACTAGTCCTTCAAATGTGTTTACTGACACAACTCCTGTTCTATACTACACTTTTCAAAATTCAACAAGCCTCAAAAAAACTGAAAATCAAGTTTCCATCAAAGGGCCCCGGACATCCCTGGACAAATTCAAATGAAAACACAAAAATATCTTCTACTCAAAAGCGGGCACTGCCCCAGCTGCGATACTTTTCAGTCTGCTCCACTGACATGGCCACCAAGACAATGCAAAGAGAAATAAAGAGAAATAAAGAGAAAATGTGTCACGGACTCGGGCCGCACGAGCCATGAATCGCATCCTTACCCCATCACATGCTTCGCATGCTGATGTTGCAGCTGATGGTCTACGCCAACTGCCACCCTTTGTGCAGATAAGTTCCTGGGCCACGAAGGAGGTCCACATCAAAACGCAGAAGCCGAGACACAGAGAGACAGACGCCGAGAAAAAGGCTGAGACATGTGAACTCAGCCCTGAATTTCTGACGCACATTTGCATCATTGCATCATTTGCATCATTTGCATCATTTGCATCATTTGCCTGAACTCCATTAGAACTCCATTTTGTTTTTTTTATACTCTTTCATCTCTCCCTCGCGATCTCGAAAACTCAAGGTTTGGCCAAGAACCTATGCATCCGTGGTATCGTATTTAATCCGTCTACAAATTGGGGAGGGATCGCAGTTTTACCTACGGTTGGTGTCTCCTATTGTTTCTCTTGGAAAGCCTTTTCGCACCACTCAATGGCATAGGATTTTGCCATCGCCAAGTTTCTGTGGAGTACGACCCCGTGGTGCAGACGCATCAACCCCTTCAGACTGCCGAAGCTCCAGGAATAGTTGGTACCTGAGCTCCACGATCTAAATCCCATGGCACACCTTTCGGAATCTTTCGGACCTTTCCAGTGATGGATCAAGAGATATCAAGCGATATCAAGAGACACATTTGCCTCGAAGCTACCAGATCTACCGGATCCTTTTCACATCATTCTCTCTTCGCTCTGCTTCAGACCTGGACCGTGTACTTAGATGCAAGACCTGTAAGATGTACTCAGATGATCTCAGATGTACTCAGTACTTGCCAATCTTGCCATGAGCCCGTGAGGCCGTCAGGCTCATAGATCCCCAAACCATGGATGCCACCATGGCTCGTCAGCGCGTCAATCAAGAGTCTCTGCATGGCGTGATCTGCTGCCGAGTCATGAATCTCCCCAACCTCATAGCCAGGATCAGCCAGGATCAGCCAGGTGGTCAAAGCCCCGGAATCTTGGGAACTTTGGAGTCCTTTTGGAGGCCTTTTGGAGGCCTTTTGGAGGCCTTTTGGAGTCGAAGTTCAGTCAGATCTGCTCACACCTTTGTGTTGAGTTGCACAGACCAAATCAGCGTCATACCTTGGACCCGCAAAGCCATTGCAACTTGAAGCGGTTCGGCATTTCAGGCATTTATAGAACATTATAGTCTATTATAGTACATATATGTTATATATCACTGATATCACGTGGCACATCACTTTGCTAATCTTTACCTCCTATGCCACACTTCGTCGCCTCACAATGCCATGTGCGCCAAGGTACAGCAGACTGCCAGGACAGAGCAACTGCGGCAAAGCCAGGGATTGGCCGCTCTTGCCATCCACAAGCTTCACCCCTTGTTGCAACTCACCTGGGCGTGAAGAATCGTGAAGAATCGTGAAGAATCGTGAAGAATCGTGAAGAATCGTGAAGAATCGTGAAGAATCGTGAAGAATCGTGAAGAATCGTGAAGAATCGTGAAGAATCGTGAAGAATCGTGAACTTGAACATCTTGGAACATTTTGGAAGATGTGCGAACAGAAGGACGAACAGAAGGGCGAATGTCAACAAGATCAACGTGTCCACAACATCCGCAAGTGCACACAGTGAACACGCATGATACCGTATGTGATTAGACTAGATGTGCGTAAAAACTGACAAAAACCGCTTCACGGATGAAGATGTGTGAGCCTGGGACAACCTGAATGACCTGGGTTTTCTGTTTCCGCTTCCAGATTGCCCCACTGAACTGACAGCATGTCAGGTCATGCGGACTCTCTGAAATGTATGTGTGATGATTTTTTCTGAAATCCCAGGTGTCCAAACCCAGTTTTTCAGAAAGACTCTTAGGTTTGAGCCTCTTGCCCTTTCAAACAGAAGCACCCTCTCGCTCTCCACATTGTGCGCATGTGACGTTATTCCAAAAGTACTAGATTTTGGAATTCCACTGCACTTGATGGAAAATGTTTAAGATACAGCTGACATGTCAATGCAATCTGTGCCTCCAAGTGGCGGATGAGTCTTACTTCTGGATCATCAAGCAATCTATGCGCCTGAGGCTTTCCCGCAAACTGCGCGTTGTATGTAAAAAACATTCCCGGGGACCTCACCTTTTCCGCGTAGTCGGAGTCATCCTAGCAGCCATGTTGTGATGGGAGCACCAAAGGATCGGATCTTAGCCAAGTGCAGACGTGTGCAAATATGACACGTCACATACACACACACACACATATATATATATATATTTATTTATATAAGTATATGTAAAAATATATACAGTATATATATATGTAAATGTACATGTATATGCATATGTATGTGTATATGTAAAAAAAATATAAATATGTAAAGGTAGATGTATATGTACATGTATATGCAAATGTACATGTACATATATATATATGTGTATGTGCCTATGTAAATATATGTGTATATATATGTATATGTATACGTATATGCATATGTATTTGTATATGTAAATGTATGTGTATGTATATATATATGTATATGTATATGCACATGTATATGTATATATATGTATATATATATATGTGTATAAATATAGATATGTATATGTATATGTAAATATATATGTGTATAAAAAAATATGTGTGTATATGTATATGTATATGTAAATACATACATGTATATGTATGTGCAAATGCATTTGTATAGATGTATGTGTATATGTATATGTATATGTATGTGTATACGCATGTGTATACGCATGTGTGTGTATATGTATATAAATATATATGTGCATTTTTTATGTATGTGTATTTGTATATATGTATATGTGTGTATGTATATGTATGCGAACGTGTATAAGTAAATGTATGTTTATATGTATGTGTATGTTACTGTGTATAAGTATATGTATGTGAAGGTCTTTTGATTTATGTATATGTATATGTTTATGTACATGTGCATGTATATATATATATATGTAAATGTATATTAATATGTAAATGTATATGTAAATGTGTTTGCATGTATGTATGCATGTATGTATGTATGTATGTATGTGTGTATGTATGTAAATGTATATATATATAGATGTGTATTTGTTGATGTGTCAATGTATATGCATGTGTGTCTGTATGTGTATATGTATATGTCTGTATATGTATGTGTACATTGCTATATATATATTTGTATATATATACACACTATTTATTTATGTTTGTATATACATATGTATATTTACATATACATATACATATATTTACAATTATTTACATATATATATATATGTATTTGTTGTTGTGTATATAAAAAGTGTGCTGTCATGGGTGTTCACAGACAAAAGATGAAATATGTGGAAAGCCAAAGTCTTCTGAGTCAACATATGCTGCACATTGTTTTCACATATATCGCTGATCACGCCACCGACTTGTCCATGTTTCATCACTGTTTCATCACGCACTGGCCTTGACCTCCGCACTTGCTCCAAGTGGAGCTGCACCAAGCATGCCTGGACACGGTACGGTGACCACGTGACACGATGTGACATGGTCAAAGCCCTGAAACATTTGGCAAAACGATACGAAACGTTGAATTCCCTCATGGCAAAACATTGCAAGAAATGGCAAGATGTAGCAAAACATTGCCAAATCCCATGCCGGTCTGTCAAGTTGCACTTCACTTGGACAAACATCTAGATTCTCCTTTGCCAAATGCCCTTGAAGCCATCGATTCATTCTAAGTTTGCCATTTTCCCTTACTTGGTTAGTTGAAGCTCTTGCGGCACAGTAGCCCAGGCGGACCCACGTTCTCCGATGGGCTCGACATGAAGTGCCTCTGTTTTGGTTCAACACGGCGCCGACGTGGGATAGAAATCACATTGGCAAGAAACCCCAAACAGCGTGGGGGGCAGGAAGTCATTGTACCAGATACAAGCAACGGTAGCTATGGAACAATAACAGGTCATCTTAGACGATACCGTAACTGCAGCAGCAGGAACTTGTTTTGGCACAAGAAGCAACGCTATGTCTACTCATCAGGACCTCACACCAGAACCTCATATCAGCATCTCAGAGAATTTCAGAAGATTGTCAAAGAAGGGCCTTCTGTATTATACAGAGGATCTTAGAAGATCTTCATGCAAGAACTTGATATGAGCATCCCAGAAGAACTTTCATGCAAGCACCCATGCAGAGCATATTCAAGAGCTCAATGCACGGACAAGGATCTCTACAAGATCTTCTCACAAGGACCTGTACGAGATCATGCACAGACACCTAAAGGATTTCACCAGAACCTTTTCAAGATCTTCGCACAAGGACCTGTACAAGATCATGCACTGCAAGGACCTCTTAGAGGGTTTCGCCAGGATCTCGACAAGATCTACTCACAAGAAATTGCGAAAGACCTTGACCAAGATCTTCATGCCAGGACCCCCAAGAGAATCTCGCAAGATCGTGATAAAAGGACCTGCAGCTGCTGGAGCCTCCCACAAGAGCTTTCATACAAGCAACTGTGAGACATGGCATCTGCAAGGTCTTCATGCAAGGACCTCGTAGAAAGGATCTCACTAGGATCTCCACAAGACCTTCTGTAAAGGACCTGTACAGGATCATGCAATGACCTCTTAGAAAGGATTTCACCAGGACCTCGTCAAGATCTTCACACAAGGACCTGTAAAAGATCATGCAAGGACCCCTTAGAGGATTCATCAGGATCTTCACAACACCTTCTCACAAGGACCTTTGCAAGACCTTGGTGAAGAGCTTCATGTATACTACGGACCTCTAAGACTCTAAGACTGCACCATGAAGCCTGTGCAAGATCGTGATAGCAGGAAAGATTGCAGAGAATTCATAAGATTTCCCACGCCTGCCACACGAAATGGACATAGAACTTTTATGCAAGAATTTACAGTGAAAAAGCCGGGGGCTAGATGGAGCACCCTGATCTAAGCCCGGCCATTAACACCTACCGCAAGAACCCCTCAGTGTGGACAGACTGTTTGGGGAAATGAAAAATTTCTTTCAACTTATTTCTTTGATTTGTTTGCATCTGAGTCGCGAGTTTTGCAAGTCCTTCGATGCCAAAAGATTTGCAAGAACAGAAGTGAATCTGCAAAGTTTTGCACGTATCACTGAATCTGCACATATCAGACCGTATCGATGCAGTTTTGTTTTCTCAAGCATACTGGGCACCACAACACTTACAGTGTAATCTATTATGTATACAAACATATCTGTGCTTTCAGCCTTTGTGCCATGTACTTTATGAAACAGTTCCCCGAAACTTGCTTGACCTTTTTCCCGGATGTTCAAAATGTGTTCGTTCATATCATAAACCCACAACAGTGCATCTTGCAACACCGCACGCACAAGACTCTTCTCCAAACAGCCAAGTCTCTTCGCTGTTCTGCTCACAAGTGAGACAGTTGAGACAGTTGAGACGGTCGACAGAGTCGAGACTGCAGCGAAAGCGCGGCCTCAAACGCTCAGAATCTGTTTACGTCTTCGTTTGATTTTGCGTGTCTGTTTGCGTCTCTTCATGTGGCTTCAGCTACTTCGGCATCTCCCAAGAACTCTGTCACTGCAGTGCTAAGGATACACATAACGAAGATATCCTATAAACCGCTGCTCAAATTTGGCTACTCCCTTCACACTCTTCCGATCAATTGATTATCTATTTCAGCCACCGATTCACGCAGCAAGTGGTGGTCAGGCCCTCAGGCGGTCTTAAAAACCGTGAAAGCGTCCCAGAGCGGTTGTTCCTCGTCTCGGGCTTCTTGGTCTTGCTCTTGGTTGGACTTTTTGCTCCTGGTGCAGTGACTCACAGAGATCCCCATACCACTGAATGCCATAGTCACAGTTCAGTAAGAATCCACAGTTCAACTATGTTCAAAGATTTTCAAAGTGCCCGTTGACATCCATTGCGAACATGTCTTAACTGACACGGAATCTTGCAATCTTCCTGACAAGCAGCGTGCCAGGTTGACAGAGGACTCTGACAGAGCATCTGACAGGTGTTTTTCTGTGGCAAAGCCGCAAAGCCGCAAAGCCCTATTGCAGTTTTCAAAACATTGCTGATTTGCTTGCAAAACACACACTAGGACCAGGAGATATCACCCTCTTGTCGACCTTTTGCATATGTTCACACAGCCGGCCTATGAACTGTCCTTTGTGGTGCGACTGCCTGAAAGGTTCTTGAATTAATCCTGCCTGAAGAGTTAATTGTTAGTACTTACCTTTCCGGAAGTGAAGCTTCAAGCGCCCAAGTTGAGCCACTTGGAAGTTGCGAGATGTAGGCAACTCCCCCAAATTTCTGCTGGCAGGCCAAGACTCAAATGGATATCGACAGACATGAACAAGGTGCTTTCTTTTTAACTTGTGGTGGAAATCATGACTCAAATCTTGTTTCAAGACAGTTTGCGTGGCGACCTTTTTTTTCTTCAATGTGAACCCATGTGACCCACGTGATGTGCTTTGGAACACCTTGGAACACCTTGGAATCCGAAGGATGCCGAAGGATGCCGAAGGATGCCGAAGACATGTCCAAAGGTTTCGGCCGTTGCTGGACCTCTGAGCTCCAGAACCAAAACATTGCTCCATACATTTGATTAACGCTTGTCACTCATAATTGTCCACAGCCATTGGCAATTTGGCAAAAACGCAACGATAACCAAAAATGAATAGTGAAGAAATTGTGAAGATAACTAATATAACTATAATTACATAACTTATACATGACCAATAGAACACAAAATAGAATATGGAATCTGAATGAATATGATAGAATTTATAAGATATATATATATATTATTATATATTTTATTAAATATATAACACTTAATGTAACGAATCTGTACAGTTGAAGCTCTCAGACCCGTCAGACCCGTGCCGAATTAAGAGCAAGCCCAGTCCCGAAGCCATCAGAAAGCACTGCAGGAATCGGCACGCTGAATCTGATGCTTTGGAGATTTTGGGAGTCTCATGGAGTCTCATGGAGCCTCATGGAGTCAAGGAAAGTTCAGACTCCAAAGAGACTTTCTTTGAGAAAGGCCTACACTGGCACGTTAAGACAGGGCGCCAGATTGCTACATGCCTCAGCAGAGTGCTGAGCTACTAAGCTACTAGAACACCCAAGCAGATCGAGATGCGACCACACTTGGGCCCTCAACGTCAAGATCTCCGAATCTTGGCAAGGCCAGCCCGAATCTACACAAGAAGGGCTTTCAGGCAGTCGGAAGTCGGAAGCCACTACATCACTGGACTCAAAAAATGAAGCACAGTGCTGCATGAGTTCGGACAAACTGCTCAATGACTGGCTTCAATCGAGCGATATCAGACATCTGACTGGGAGCTCAATTAGCTTCAGGGCATTCTTGCTGGCTCACTTTCCGGTTTAGTTTTCTAGACTTTCCACACTCTGGCACAGCTCGCTTCATTTTTTGGAGGTCCGGTTGCTTCCCAAGTGAATTGCCCAAGCCTTCCACATTCCAGCCGATGGTGAAGTTCTTTGCTGAGTGCCAATATTTGCCTTCGTGCTGCGCCTAAAACTATACTCTTTTGCATGGAATGTAATCCTCAAATGGTTCAAGTGGGCTGACTTCCATCTGTCGCTTCATGTGATGTGACAAGGAAATACAAGCAGTATGATTGAATGTGAAACCTTTTGTGTGTGTGTGATGGTATGCAAACCTGTACACTAGAGTCTTTGTATACGATACTGTACCTAAAATAATCAAGCAAACAGGTGTAAAAGAGGGCGGATTGCGGGGCTTGGCTAAAAATTCAGGGCACTATGTCCTCAGCAGTTCCCGGAACCTGCCATGCAGAAGCCCAACAAAGCGCCAGGTCTTTCGGGAAGCTTCGACATGGGCAAGGTGCTGGGACTTTTAGTACTCAACATGTACTCCAGTTCTTTGATGTTCTTTGTTTTTCTCCAGTTCTTTTTGTTTCTTGGAATGTTTGGCTTCTCTCCTTTGCTTTCAAGACAAGCTGGCATATAGCCTCTCAACGAAAGTCTCTGCAATCAAATGATTACTTGATGTATCTGTCTCTATGATAATATCATATGTATATATATATATGTGTGTGGGTGTGTGTGTGTGCATAGAGAGAGAGAGAGGAGAGAGAGAGAGAGAAAGAGATACACATAAATATGTGTATTTTATGAATAACCTGCAACATTAAAAAAAAAAAACAAATCGTATCTGTCTTGAAGAAAAACGGCCCATTCGCATGGTCCCTTCCTGCCAAGCACACCACAAAGAGAGGTGACCACGTGGTGCTCTCTTCGTCTCGGTGTCTTGGCGTGTCAACGGTTTAGTTTTTCCGCAGTTCCCGCAGTGGCCTTACAGCGAAAAGCCTGTTGAGGCACGCAGCCTCGGGGTGGAGACAACCAAAAACATGGGAAAACGCTTCGGAAAACGCTTTGGAAAACGACATAAATCGACGACGCAGAATGCCGGCTAGTGAGGCTAGTGCAGAGGAAGAAGATCCAGATCTGTGCAGCATGTCCACAAAATTGACAGAAATTATATGACTTCAGGCGCCAACACTGTTGCTAGGAGGGGAAGCGCGTACAATGGCTCAAGCAAGACCTGACACGCCCAATTTAAATCACTTTGACATACGGCTTGGCAATTTGTTTTTTGGTCTTTTGAAAGGAAACCGAGCCTTAAGTTGTCAAATAGACCTCTTCAGCCCAACATGCAAGTGCAGGTCGAAGGAGTATTCAGTTTTGCACGAAATCTGGTTCAATTCCCTGAAAGGTGCAAGATGGTGCAAACGATGCGAGCCAAGGAAAACCAATGATCAAGCATGGAATATCCGTGAGATTCCTTGAGGATCAATTCGTTACTGTTTGATGTTTGTTTCAATTTGAAGCGCGGTCGTTCAATGTTTGACACCTGGAAGAGGCTGCGTGGCGTTTCGCTGGTGAATCCCATCGAGCAAAGGCCTCAGGCGGACTCGGAATGACTCGGACCGGGTAACACCGGGCAACACTCGTTGCAACGACTTTAGGCACGGTACGTTTGTCTCGTTTGTCTCGTTTGTCTCGTTTGTCGTGTAGCTTTGACTTTTGACTTTCACATGACAAGAGATCCAAAAAGAGATCCGAGATGCCAAAGGTCTGAAGGAGCTGCAATGGAAGCATCCAGTTTCAGCATCATTAAATCGATCATGTATACATTGAATCCTCATTGTATGTGTATTATAGATATATATATATATATATACGTATATATTATATTTATGATTATTTATGTATGTATGCATGTATAACTGTATAACCTTAGACTTAATGTCAGAGATGTTGAAATCACAGGCTGGGCTCATCTTTTCGAGTCTTGGGGCTCTGGCCGCAAGCCACATGAACGGCAAGGAAATGTGGCCGCAGTGGCAAATGAGCCTCGTTAGACAACTTCACTGACACTCTTTGAACCCGGTGAAGCACCATGACACGTTCAACGGCTCAACGCTTTCCAACAAAGACTCATTTTGGAAGCTTGAACACACCTACGGATCCTACGGGGGCAACATCCAACACTTGAAACTGGCTGAAGGCCCTGGCCCGTTGCATAATGAGGATATGCAAAGATAGGCTGGCTGCTTGGAACAGCAGTAGTAGCTGCCTCACGACAGGCCGACAGATGCCGACAGATGCCGACAGCACATGGCAGCCTGGTGCTCTGCCGAGTCGCCCGTGACGCTCAAGGGACACTCGAGTCAAATCACGACATCGGCCTTGCCCTCCGTTGGCCCAGGCCAGAAGCCAATGTTACCACCTGGCACTGCTCAAAGCTGCCCTAAGAAATCTAAGAAATCTATAGAAATCTAAGTCAATGCAGGGTCAATCCAGTTTCGAGTTCAGCATGTTCAACCTGATACAAGATTGGCAGATCTACCCAGCACTTCACTCAGAATTCCAGTGCCGCAACACTGTCCAAGCAAAATCGAATTCGGCTACTCTTCCCTAGACATGGCTGACCTATGCTGACCTGGGCCTCAAGATCTTCATCAACGTCTCGAATGTCTTGAAGCTGCTCCACCGTCAACGCCACTGAAAAGATCAGCAAAAGCCTAAGTGCTTGATCAGTTCCATATGTGCCATAAATTATCAGTATAACATATACTGTAATATGACATGCGGTATAACGGTATAACCATATAATACTGTATAACGGCACAAAATCGCACACAAAGCTTCGTTTTAACAGATCGAAGCATTGGCGATGCTGTAGCCATCTGTCGCCTGAACATGTATCATCAAATTCCGATTACACAGGAAGAGAATGTTGACAAAGTCCGCAGTAGGCTTTCAGCTCCGCGAAAGAGTGCTTTGGTGTTAAAATGGCTCGGGACAGAAAGCTTGATGGTCTTAGCATGTCTTAGCATGTCTTAGCTCTGGACAGTTGCCAAAATGTGGCACCACCCAGGGAACTCAGCCTTTGCGCTCAATGCCAGTTCAGCAGTCATCAGCTCTTCACTGGCAGATGGCAAAAGGCTACACCGAGAAAAGGCCCTGGCAGCGTCGGTGCATACGCGCAGGGTGCAGCAACCGCCATGAAGACGACGCAAATTGACACGTAGAAAGCCTCGCGCAGTCCCAAACCCCCATGGCGAATACGCATGGCCACATGGTCATGGTCAATCTAGAACTGGATCCAGAATTCAATCCAAAACAGCCAGCAACAGCTGCTTTTTGCTGGCCCATTCCCTCCGAAAGGTGCTGCGAGGCCTTGCAATAGGGCATTCGAGGCTTTAGTTTGGCGTAGGCAGCGCAAAGCAGAACATGGCCTGCCAAAAATTTATGAAACTTCAGATTCGATCCAATTCGATCTGCTATTTGCCCCTAGCCAAACCTTAAGCTGGATTCTCAACCTCTGTGTGAACGAACTCTATGTGAAATGTCTGTGCGTGATGCGCCAGGCACGGAATCCAATAATTAGTTACTTGCCAATTACTCCTCTGCAGAACGATACATGTACATAAATTCCTGTTTAC
>Ga0126342_10007027_pt1 | contig 20050 bp, 17 predicted proteins | sample Cyp1metagenome_FD_92528 | JGI IMG/M metagenome (GOLD analysis project Ga0126342, IMG submission 92528) | Coral microbial communities from Lord Howe Island, Old Settlement Bay, Australia - Cyphastrea 1 metagenome | ecosystem: Host-associated > Invertebrates > Cnidaria > Coral ... | reverse complement strand
GAGATCGTGCGCTTTCTAGTCGAAGTTGGTGCAGCCAAAGATCAAGCAGAGAACAGTGGTGTAACACCCTTGTGGATTGCAGCTCAAAATGGCCATCTCGAGATCGTGCGTTTTCTAGTCGAAAATGGTGCAGCCAAAGATCAAGCAAGGAACAGTGGTGCGACACCCTTGTGGATGGCATCTCACATTGGCCACCTTGAGATCGTGCGCTTTCTAGTCGAAGTTGGTGCAGCTAAAGATCAAGCAAACAACAGTGGTGTAACACCCTTGTGGATTGCATCTCACAAAGGCCACCTCGACATCGTGCGCTTTCTAGTCGAAGTTGGTGCAGCCAAAGATCAAGCAAATAACAGTGGTGTAACACCCTTGTGGATTGCAGCTCACAATGGCCATCTCAAGATCGTGCGCTTTCTAGTTGAAGTTGGTGCAGCCAAAGATCAAGCAAATAACAGTGGTGTAACACCCTTGTGGATTGCAGCTCACAATGGCCATCTCATGATCGTGCGCTTTCTATTAGAAGTTGGTGCAGCCAGAGAACAGTGGTTCAACACCCTTGTGGATTGCAGCTCAAGATGGCCACCTCACATTGTGCGTTTTTGAGTTGAAGCTGGTGCAAGTGCAACTGGAACTCTGTTCCTTCGTTATCTACTGTTTGTGTATGGGTTTTGGTTGATTCTCTATCTACGGAATCTACGCTTTGACTGGAAAACTAGATGGGAACATCTCAGAGCCGTGCATGTTTGAGTTTTCGATGACTCGAGGGCGTGGTTTTTATTTGGGAACTGGCCCTTTTCCATGGTTTCTGCAATATACAGAATACACCATGTAATCCATGTACCATAGATTCAGGCACAGAAAATTATGAATAGCTCTGTCTCAGTATATACCGAATTCTTGGCTCCGCCAGCTTTGAAAAGTTGTTTACCGCGCTGCTGTTGTGTTGCCAACTTGGCCTATTTTTAGTGGGTGAATTGAGGCATTAAACCATCCCCTGAACCTGGCCTTTTTGGGGTCATTTCTCATCATCCTAAATGAGGGGTATAAAGAATTGTATATAAAACATCTGAAAAAATATATGGCAAGAAACTGCTTCTACCATCACATGTTTTCCCATGACTATGGGGTAGATGGTGACGACCATGGCATGAATATCGGACGAGTTGAAGGATTTTTCTCACGTCGTTTCTCAGATGTTTCGTTCGGATGTTGTTTCGGCATCCGTTGATGTTTTGTGAAACGGTCCTGGCTTTCCGAAATTTCCCACTTGGATGTGGAAAAAGCCCCCTTACCTTTGTGGGTAATAAGCCAGGATATGCGAGCTATATGGGCATAGAAGAGAAGTGATATGGTGGTTTCCCAAAATGGGTGTACCCCCCAAATCATCCATTTATAGATGGATTTTCCCTGAAATCAACCATCCAGCGATAAAGGGGTACCCCCATGACTATGGAATCGATGGAAGCCTCCATATGGTGTGAAACTGGGATCGTCATGGTCATGACAGCTGGAAGCGTTGCGAATTTGGATCTTACAGGCAACACCTGGGCTTTTTGGTGGGTTTGACCCAAAAAATTTTATGGGTCGCCGAAATCTGGGGCTATATCCCTTCCAAAAAGATGCGAAATTGATCTAAATTCTTTGAATCGGGCGTTGTTTTATATGACCTTTGGATCCAATGAAAGGGGGATTTACCCAAGCAACAAGACAGTTTTAACCAATCATGGGCTGGACTTGCACGCCACGTATCTGGTCCATCATTTGGTTGGCAGTTTCAATCATGTTTTACATCCACAAAAAGAGATGATGATTCCCAATGATTGTTCTGTCTTTCAAGGTTCCAGGGTGGCTTTAAATTAAGCCAGCCAGTGCCAAAAAAACTCGGAAATCTCAAACTTCACCGCATTTTTGGAATGGTTCTGGAAGGCTCACCTGGTGCTTGCGGCAAAACCAACATTCAACCAATATGTTTTCATAAATGGATGGCCAATGATTCACCTTTTTTGTTTCTGATTGCTGTAGTTCTTCCTAATGAAGTCCCTATTTTTTTGGTGTTGAACCCTCCATGACTCAAGTTGATTGGTGAATTTCCCTTACTGCTGGTGATTGAACCCCTTTCGGTTCTAGTACCTGATCTTCGACCCCCCATTTAGGCAGCTCAGCTCACGTTTTTCAAGACGCAGGCGACCATAGATTTTTGTCCCATGAGTTTTATTGGGGGTTATGATAAGTTATCCCCAATCATTCCTTGTTTGGTCACTGCAGAGTAACTGAGTAACTCCGCACTTGGTCACTGCATCAAGGCTTAAGCCATCCAATTTCTTCAGCCATTTCTGTTGATGATTTCATGATTTCCACATTTTTGTCATGATACCCCACCCACCCCCCAAAAAATTTTGGACATGAAGTGCTTTACTGCTTGACCCAGTTTTGGCTTTGGCTGTAATCATGGCCGCTGGAAAATCTCCAGTAGTTCGTGGCGTTTGCGAACGAAACCTCCATTTTTCACAGGGATTTCCACTGGCTACGATTCCCGGATATCAACCAGGAAGATTCCATCAACATTCCATTACCCTCTGGTAAACTAACATAGCTATTGAACATGGCCATTTATAGTGGATTTTCCCATTAAAAATGGTAATTTCCCATAGTTATGTTAGTTTACCAGAGGGTAACATTCCATTGACATCTCATGAATATCTGATTTTAATCCCAATGATAAGCCATTACTTGGTGGTTCATCCCACTTAGTAAGTGGGTTATAACCCCAGTTATAAGTGGATTAACCCTACTTATCCCATTTATAACTGGGGCTATAACCCACTTACTAAGTGGGATGAACCACCAAGTATTGATCATTCACCATGGGCAAACCACATCAACCCTCCATTTTTTTTGTCATTTCGAGTCGACCCAAGCCCCGTTTCGAAGCCTGGCAGGCGCCAGCAGCGCTTGGTTCACGGCCGTTCAGGTTGGGTGGTGAGATTCGACTTGGACCTGGGGCATCGTTGGGTGTTTTGTAGAAGCCATATCGAACAAACACACCCATTATATATATATAATGCATATGCGTATATATATAATGTGTATATATATATATAATGTGTATGTAATTAATGTATACATAATGTGTATGTATATATATATATATATATATATAATGTGTATGTAATTAATGTATATATAATGTGTATGTATATATATAATGTGTATATATATAATGTGTATGTAATTAATGTATATATAATGTGTATGTATATATATACATATATAATGTGTATGTATATAATGTGTATGTAATTAATGTATATAGAATGTGTATGTGTATATATAATGTCTATAAGGTATAAAAATGGTGTATGTATATACGAATATAATATATAACGTATGTGTAATTAATGTATGAATGATATGATATAATATATAATATAATATATAATATAATATAATACAATATAATATAATATATTATAATATGATATAATGTGCTGTAATGTAATATGATATAATGTACTATAATGTAATATAATATAATATAATATGATATTATATAATATTATGTAATATAATATAACATAATATAATATAATATAATATTATACAATATTATTTATAATGTATATATATATAATATTGTATATATATATATAAGTCAGTGTTTTTTCCATATGATCATTACCCACTTAGGATTCCTGGGATGTACCCCTCAAGTATGAGGCAATTGGATCCATTGGAGAATTGAGTGACAAAAGGACTCAACTTTTGTTGGTTTCAGCGCCATTTTCTGTTCGTTTTCAACATCGAATCCACCGCTTTTGAAAGCCGCACCATTCGGTGCTGTCAAACCATCCTTCAATTGATTCTCTCCATATCTTTCCCCATGAAATTAGTAAGTTTTCCATGGTTTTCCCAATTTTTCCCGGTGAATTTCCTCGGTTTTCCCGGGTGATTTCTCCATTTTTCCCCCGCGTTTGACCTTTCTCTTGGGAGCCTCCGCCACAGGAAGCCGCGGCACGGCGGCAGTACGTGGACCGCTTCATGGAAGATGAAGAACCGGTGGATCCCACGACCACCGCGGATGGGGCCGGGTTCAGCACCTCGATGAGCGTCACCTGGGGTAAGCACCAAAAAACCATGATGAACTGGGGGATTTTGGGGGGATTTTGAGGGGATTTTGAGGGATTTTGGTGGATCTTGAGGGATTTTTGGGGATTTGTTATTGTTTTTTCGGTGAGGCTTCGGGTGTATGTCGTTTTTTTTTAGTTTTGAGAGATGTTTTGGTGGTGAGTTGACAGCATCCCTGGGAGGGTTACATCCGCAGTTCATGGCCGTTCAGTACTCAGTACTCATGATGATACTGTCATTAGTACAAGGTGGTGCCCCTCCCAGTTATATATGGGTTATAATCCCAGTAACTAGTTCGATATATCACCTATAAACCATAGTGAAATTGGACCTACAAACAAACTTAGCTAACGAACTGGGGCACCACCCTGTATGATATTATCATTGTTAGTATGCCATAGTCTCCTTGTGATAATGATAATGATATATTCCCTGCCTTATTGTTAGCCTGATTTTCCCTCATGCATGGCAACAAAATGAGGATCTATCAATGTTATGTACCCAAAATTGTAGATAATTTACCTGTATGGTGGTAAATCCAAAAATAAACCATCCCCAAATTTATCAGAAATGGTTGGTATAAACCATCCAAAATTGCAGGTTTATGGCATCGGATTTTTCAAATTATTCATCTCAACAGTCATGGTGTGGGTTATAAACTCCATCAACTATAGTTACATCATATTATCAGCCATAAACCCTAGTTAACCAAGTTGATATATCTATCATGGATGTTTTCTAACTATAGATATACCTATCATTGCTTTTAGTATACATCATTGAGAGGGCATCTATCGATCCAATCATATGGGGCATACATCATATATCTATAGATTCTATAGATAACTATGTAAACTAATTATAGATATATTGACTGTAGAACTATAGAACTATAGAACTAATATTGACTTATATATATAATACCATTAGTTCCATAGTCAACTAATTGGTACATAGAACTGTATTTTTATATATATACATACCACAATTATACTAATATAGAACTAATATTTATTAGATACATCCATTGAACTATATAGAACTATACTAAATCCCTAATATTGAACTGGATGTATATATACCATAGTTATCTATACTAATATATATACAAGGTGGTGCCCCCAAGTTATAAAAGGGTTTATAATCCCATTAACTAGTTCGATATATCTACCATTAGTCCCAGTTATTAGAGTTATAAACCAACTTAGCTATCTTGGGGGCACCACATTGTATATATAATATAGAACTATAGACACATCCATTGATCCAATCATTAAACCATGGGGCACCTCAACTAAGGCCTTGAGCAGGTCTTTGCCACCTTGGGAATGGTCCGGGATGCCAAGACTCGCGGGACTGGCGTGACTGGCCACATTTTGCCATTGACCCGGCCCGGTAAAAGGTGATTTTCCCCTGGAAAAATGGTGATTTTCCCATGGAAAATGGTGATTTTCCCCTGAAAAATGGCGATCTATGGTACACATACAAAAAGCTATTGAACATGGCCATAGAAATAGTGAGTTTTCCCATTTAAAATGGTGATTTTCCATAGTTATGTTAACGTTTACCAGAGGGTAAATCATGGTTAATTATGGTTTGTCATTTTATGGTACTTTGCTTTGAAATCTTTGAGAACAAATTGAAAGACACTAACCAATTTGTACGGTTGTTATAGTAATAATGAGGTCAATTTCTCATTCTTTGGCGTTGAGATGATACCCACAGAGGGGTGGCAGCTAAGAACCGTATCTTGATTGATTTCTGTCCGAATTTGAGATATAGTAATGTGTATAGTTACATATATATGTCTATGAGTATGCACATTATCCTGTACCTATAGTGTACTACTACGACCCATACATATGATTCATGATATATGTACATTATTATAGACCACACATATGTAATATCGTATATGTGTGTATATATATATATACACGCACCAAAGTTGCGGTCCAAAAACTATAGTACATTATATGTATACAGTATATATACATACATACACATACACACAGAGTCACATTATACTTGGTGACTTGGTGGTTCATCCCACTTATCCCACTGGATAAACCAGGGATATTTCACCTATATCCAGGATTCGTGGGTAGTGAAAACCACCAAACATGCACAACATGCACCCGCTCAGCTACCGAACCTGCTGGTCTTAGCGCTCTTTGCGGCCCCGGAAGCCCAGTGGTTGGGTGGACATCGTGGCGAACGGGATCCCGGGACGGGTCAACTGCTCCAAAAAGACGTGGAAAAGGCCATGGGGGAAACCCGGAAAATCATCGACATTCATGGTGGGTTTTCCACATCTATGTGTACCCTCTGGTAATTTAACATAGCTATTGAAAATTACCATTTGTAGTGGATTTTCCCATGAAAAATGGTGATTTTCCATAGTTATGTTAGTTTACCAGAGGGTAAACGTTAAACATGTCGGGTTTTCCACATCGAATTGTTAGTTTACAGGAGGGTACTTTACTTTTTGAATACGATATCCGGGCAAATTTGGTTTAACATTCATTGACACTTGGGGTCTATAGCAAAATTGACCATGAAAGATGGGGTAAAAGGAGGATGCAGCAATGGTTTGTGGGAATTTGAAAATGAATCATCTAAGGATTGAGATCAGTCCAATACCCAGTCATGTTTTTGTGGTTTCTCATGTGCAAACCGGGAGATTGATAGCATATAATTCATACCCTCTGGCTATTTAACATAGCCATGGAAAATCACCATTTTTAATAGGTAAACCATCTATTTCTATGGGCCATCTATACCATGGCTATGTTAAATAACCAGAGGGTAACTTTCAAAGCCACCATGAAGCACCAAGAGGTGCACTGCGAACTGCGTTCCACCAAGGGTGGTGTCAGGGAGTTCATCGCCAGAGGAGGTGGTCGGGGACTCACAGGGCCGAACTGAGGGCGACAGGGTGAAGTGTTGGGTGCCTGTATCGGCTGGTGGTGATTTCACGTAGATTTAAAGATGATCATTATATATACAAGGTGGTGCCCCCCAGTTATAAGTTGGTTTATAATCCCATTAACTATAGATATATCTACCATAAGTCCTAGTTATTAGAGCTATAAACCAACTTAGCTATCTTGGAGGCACCACATTGTAGGGTTAGTGAGAAGGAGTTTTGGTTAACCCATTATATTTAAAGATGATCCTAACTACCCTGGATTGATCAGTGATAGGCCTGGGATAGAGAATCCAGGGTAGTCATGATGTCATGCCCAGAGTCTCGAATGGTGGGGTTGCATCCAACGAACACAAACGCGCACAAAGGGGCTTCCTGAAATACATAAGGATTTCATGACACCTATAATATAGAAAATATAGAATTAGAATATAGATATTGGCAACGTCAACCTCTGGATGAAATCCCCTTCCCACCATTTTTACTTCCCATAAAAAGTCAATTGTTAATGCCGAAACTTTGGCGAAATCCCCGGGATTACTTCCTTATCCCAGCCTTGCTGCCCATTTTAGAGATGAGCCACGAAAAAAAACAACGCAAGCAACAGTCAATCCCAAAAATGTGGTCTTGTAATGTTTTGTACCCTCTGGTTATTTAACAGTTTGCCATGGGAAATGGCCCATAGAAATAGATGGTTTACCTATTAATAGCATGGTGATTTTCCATGGCTATGTTAAATTGTAATGTTTTGTACTAGTTGGTCATGTCAACTGATTTCTATGACCGAAAAACGACTCGATGAGAATCATCCGAGGCTTTGCTCGCAACGAAGACACCTGAGCCGCGGCATGGAGACAAGCTCCATGGTCGGGAAATCGCTGTTCGAAAGATTGGAGTATGTATTGAGGGGATGATGGATAGTATCATGAAAAAAGGTTGGGTATCACCAATGATGATACTCTCAGATACGAGCATTTGAGAATGGTATGATTGGAGTATCATGAAAAACGTTGGGTGTCATGAATTCTTGGCGATCTGATTGCTCCAGTGTTACCCCACTGGGGCCCGATTTTCGCTCCCAGCGCGCGACGCGCCATTTCGTGCGGCCTGCGTCGTGCGAAGCAGCCAGCGTGAGCACGGAAAGACATGGAAAGACCCGACATCAGATGCGAACAAAGGGCGTACGATGTGGTTTTTGAAGAGGTAATATGGTCAATGGGAATGTCAGGATCCTAAAATGGAGGTACTGTACCATATAAGGCCATATTTTGTGGGGATATTCATTTATATGGTAGGTACCTCCAATTTAGGTTCCTGAAATGGCCATTGATATAGGGGTTTAATCAGCAAAAACGGAAATGATACACGTAACCAGCAAGTTAGAAGTGTTTTATTCCACGCGGCAATGGAACATTGGTGTTTTTGAGGGGAAACTCATCTATAATAATCTCTATATAAAGGGATATTTCAATTTGTAAACCGGATGCTACGAAGTGAAACCCAGGTTAAATACGCCTCATACCCTATTGCATTTCGTACAAAAAGATCAAAAAGGGCCAGGGAAAATCCCTGGTCAAATGGAGTCAGTGAAAACAGCGGAGGTATGTCGCAGCCACTTTTCGTTGAAACCGGTGGAGAAGCTTTGGCCCGGGAAGCCGAGATGGGGAAAGTTCAAACGACCACTTCAAACTTTCTATCCATCCATCCTATACTATATTCACACCTATTAAATTAATATATACTACATCCATCTATGTATATGTGGGTTTCTTAGGAAATAGGGTAGGCCCCCAATTGTAGCCATGAAAAAAAAGGAACATGATGATAATCCAATGGATTTAGGAGTACACTATAGACAAACTCAACATATGGAGGGTTTCAAAGTTTCAAGGAATCAAAGAATAATTCGAATCAATTAATATACTATATCCATCTATGTATCTGTATATCTGGGCCAAAAAAAAAACGACCTCACTGTCCTCCCGAACCCTGGAATCATGGTTTAGATATGGGGAATCATCCCAAAATGGCCCAACATTTCAGGTTAGTGAATTATTATAAATTGCTCAGATGTATATATATACACATACATACATAATATATAAATAGAACTATACATCTGGGTATATATAGAAGGTAAATTCACACATATATATATATATATATACATACATAATATACTATATCCATCTATAATATACAATATCCATATATATATAATATCCATTATATATATATATGATCATATCCATCTTTATATTGATTATACCAGTGATTCACATTGAATATTGACTCATATTCATTAGTATCTATAGTATTCTATATTCATCTATATACATATATATATATATACATAAAAAATATAATGATATCCATCTTATGTATTATATATCACCTATATATCATATACATTATGAACATCATAGACAAGAGGAAGAGATCACCTTGTGCCTTTCTAGGCGAAGCTCCAAGAGTCGCAGCAGCGAAGAGACCACGGCGGCGCTCTTTGACAACGTGCCTTTGGGCTGTCGGCGATGGATGGGGCGCCGAAAACGCCATGAAACATGGGAATGTTTATGGCGGTTTAATGGGATTTAATGGGATTCAATTGATGTTTATGTTGGTTTAATGGGATTTAATGAGGAAACCAACAATGTTTATGGGAGTTTTTTCAATAGTTTTGTGGAGTATCAGACCAACAGTATGATGTTTGGGTGTGTCATGAGAATAGAAACATGCAGAATGGTGAGCAATCGGGGGGTTTAAAGATCAAGAAGCAGGGATTCAGCCAATGGGATTTTCAGGATCCTAAATTGGAGGTACCGATTCCATATATAAGGCCTATTTTTCAGGCCTATGTAAGGGAATATCCCCAGAAAATATGGCCTTATATGGTACAGTACCTCCATTTTAGGATCCTGGAGATCTCCCATTGATGACAATGGATATTTAGGCGTGTCATGGCGTGTCCAAAATTGGCCAATGGTGTCATAGAAATCACCGAAATCACCATAGAAATTACCATTAATCACCAATATTCATTTCTGGTTGGTGGTTTGGAACATGAATTTTATGACTTTCCATATATTGGGAATGTCATCATCCCAACTGACTTTCATATTTTTCAGAGGGGTTGAACCACCAACCAGATATCCACTAAACATCACTAAACTATCAATTCTCATAGGGAAAATAGGGAAAATGATGATTGGCCAATGAATTTTCGGGGTACCTAATATTTACAAACCTACTGTAATATTCAAAGTGGTGTCCCCCCAGTTAAAAATGGGTTATAATCCCACTAACTAGTTCGATATATCACCTATAAACCAGAGTGAAATTGGACTTATTTGCACCAACTTTGAAACTAACTATGGTATATCACCACTAACTATAGGTATATCACTAGCTAATTATAGGTATATCACTAACTACAGGTATATCACTAACTAGTTATTAACTTATATCAACTATAGTTATTTGCACTAACTTAGCTAACTGGGGCACCAGCCTGTTGAAACCGTTGAAACCACTCCAGAAAGCCATGGCGGAATGATGTTCACCTCACCCCCTTAACCATGAAATAGGAGGTAAATAAATCAATTAAACATATCAGAAATGAATGAATGCATGAATAGACACATACATAAACACATGAATACATAGATGCACAAATAAGTACATAAACGACTAATTCAATGAATCATATGCAAATAAAGGAGCAATCTATAGATAGGTAAGCAAGTAAATATGTAAATCAGTAAAACCAACCAAACACCCGTTTTTTTTCTATGCACATATGATATTTGTTTACAATCATCTGGTTCTGGTTGTGGAGCAGCCAGAATCTGGCCATGGATGGATCCCGCCTTTGGGGTTTGGGTATTTGAATGATAAAAAAAAATGAACTTAACATTATTTCAATTAACTTTGGGGCTTTGGGACATCGGTGAGTCCTTGAATTTGTTTAATTAATTTCTTGGAGCATCATTTTTTGGAGCCATCCCCATGTTTTGTTTTTGTTTTTTTTTCTGGTTCGTGGTTTGGAACATTTTTATTTTTCCATTCAGTTGGGAATGTCATCATCCCAACTGACTCTAATATTTTTCAGAGGAGTAGGCTCAACCACCAACCAGATACCCACTAAACATCACTAAACTATCAATTCTCATAGGGAAACATAGGGATAGCCATCGTTTTTTTCTGCCGGCCGTGGTGGCCCATCGTGGTAGCCACCGTGGTCGCCGGATCGGCAGGTGCGCACCAATCCTCGCTATGACCGGGATGCGATCACTCGCTTGCCCAGGCCGCTTGGATGATCGATGGGCGCCGAGGTCGCCCAATGTGGTGCCCCCGGTCGATAGCGTTCAGTTGGGGTTCACATAACTCTAATTTCACGTTTGGACTTATGGTAGATATATATATAGTTAATGGGATTATAAACCAACTTATAACTGGGGGGCACCACCTTGTAGGGCCTATTGTTTTTTTGTTTTGGGGGAAAAGGTCAAATGTAGAAGAATCATGGATTCGATGAGGGAATTTTCCAATGGGGTAAATCACATTTTTTTTTAATATCAGAAACAATCCTCCCAAAACCTTGGTAGAATGTAATGGCGCTGTGAACGGGGTGTAGTGGCGAATTGTGTATGATCAGTGGATAGGACTCTACCCAAGCAAGTGGGATTTGTGATTGCGACGTAAGTCCTGCGGAGGGGTGTATGCAAAATATGCTTTTATAATATGAATGCAAAGATCTTGCAAAGATGTATGTTTTTCTAGATAGATGGATAGATGGATAGGTGCATAGATGGATAGATATATAGAGATAGAGATAGATATTGTCATGCAGACATAGATATAAATATACACAAATCATACAATATAGACATAGATCCAGATCTAAAAAAACACAGATAGATATAGACATATAATATCATATAGTATAGATATAGACTATCATATATCTCTATATCCATATCTATTTTTGACTGCACACAGAAGCTTACGCTGCGGCGCTGCACTAAATTCTGGGTCCAAAAGATCCATATCTCTCTCTCTCTATATATATATATCTATATATCCATATCTATTGTATATATATATATATAAATATAAATAGATAAATCAATAAATAAATAAACAATATATAGATATACAGTATAGTGAACTCTGCCTTTTTCGCCGGATGAGGTCGCTCCGGAGCCGTTTGCGACCACTGCTGGACTCCGGATGCCTCGTGCTGCGCCTTGGTGTGGTTCCACCTCGGCTGGTAAGGGGAGCGGCGAACGGAAGGGTTAGGGTATCCGATTTAATGGGATTTATATGGGATTTATATGGGTTTAATGGGATTTATATGGATTTAATGGGATTTAAATTGATATTTACTGGGATATATTTCCAAATGGTAGGGTTATGGTAGGTTTAAGCGCTAAACGATAGGGAACTGATTGGAAATTCAGGGTTCTAGCAACAAGAATTGCGTTACAATGAAGAACTCTCATACTTGGGGGTGTAATGGCAATGGAAACTACCTACAAATGGAGGTCCTTTGTCGCTGGTAAAATCCTCGAACTATTGCTGGGATTTTCCATAAAGAAATCTGACTTCTAAGCCTAAGCCATAAATCATGGCATAAGTTTTACCATCCGGTAAATTAACAAAAAACAATGGACAATCACCATGCTATTAATGCGTAAATCAACGAACTAAATGGCAATTTTCGGTAGCTACGCAACAAATTACCAGAGGGTAATATCCCAATTATTCCCCCATTAAGATTCCATTAAATCACCATTTATTCATGTTCACCAGAGGCTTCCCAATAATCAACCCATTGAAACCTTCATCAACGCCATCAGGCAGACGCCACAGCGAGCACGTGACGAGAGCTTGGTCTGGAGTCCTCGCGATGGGAATAATCAACTGGGATGGAAACTCAACAGAGAAATGGTGGTTTTACCCTCTGGTAAACGTTAACAAAAAACTATGGGAAAATCACCATTTTTCATGGGAAAACTCACTATTTCTATGGCCAGAGGATCAATGCACAGATCATGGGAACTCATGGGATTTGTTGCTGGAAAGCCCGCCACACCGACTTGGGTTCCAGGTGGCAACCTGGAGATCATGGTCCCATGACACCAGCGATTTTCATGACCTGAAGAGGTCGTTTTAACCGTCACTGGAATGATGGGGATGGGATTTTTACCCCGTTGACGGTAACTTGAACTTGAACGGCTATTTTCAGCTTGGTGAACTAGTAGAATTCAGCCAGAAATAGAAAATCATCCATTTAACAAATCGGCGCTTAAGTTCTTCGTCTCTGCCCCATGCAAAGCCGAATGAAAAAACGTCATCAATTTCAGGCCAAAAATACAGAATCCCATTTTGCGTAGAAAACCCCCATGATTGATCTCATCTCCTACATCCATGGTTTCGTTTTGGTGGCCTGAGGCACGCCGGGGGCGACAACACAATGACAATGTGATGATCTTTTTTGAGGCGGGATGACAGAAGAATGGACCGAGTTGTTTTGAAGCAGAACATGGGATGTTACCAGATTTTCTTCTTATTTATTTCATGGATTTCATGGTACCAGATGTAGCACCAAACATAGGATAGAAATAACATATTAAGCAACACTTACATGGTTTGAAGTAGTTTCAAGCACCATTCAGACTGGGAAACTCTCTGGAATTCTCCGACATTTTTGGATGATACCCTATGGTAAATAAACATAGACCCTGAAAATGATCAATTTTTAGTGGAAACTAATCTTCCAACCCCCATCTGCCAGGGTCTATGTTAATTTACTGGAGGGTAATACTCACCTCCGCATCACGTTAGGCGGTCCTGGCCTCCCGCATGGCTCATTGGCACAAAGGCTGACGAAAAGGGATGGGATGCTGGTGGCAAAATCCTGCACCAGTTGGTAACTATGAAGGTACCCGGCCTGGTAAACATACAAAAAGCTATTGAAAATGGTGATTTATAGTAGATTTAGCTACAAAATGGTGAGTTTCTATAGTTTTTTGTATGTTTACCAGAGGGTAACTATGAAACACTGGGACCTCAATGGAATAGTGGGATTTTGCCCATCAACTGGTGATTTCGCAACGGTAGCAATGGACAGTTGAAGTGTTTTGAAGAGGCAAATCATCCATAGATGGGCCAGTTTCCATAGGTTTTTTTGGAGATTTAGCCATCAGAAATCAGGATTTGACCAAACAGTTTGTCCGGGCTGTTGAGTCGATTGGTGGGTGAGTTGTCAACTGGTGACATGTTGGGTTTATGGTGGGTAGATGAGATGAGTTTGAAAACAAACTGACGCCCATCAAATTCAAGGTGGAACCTCCCAAGACTCCTGTTTCGCAGATGAGTTTCCTGTTGTTCAAACTTAAATTCCCTGGGGGTGTGTACTTGGCTTACTTGGGATTGGTTTGTATGGCCCAAGGTGAATTGCTGCCTTTCCAAGTGCCTCTGATGAAATATCGCAGTATCTGGGAAACCCAAAATCATAACCTACCATTTGGGATGGTTAGAATTTTGCCATTCAAAATGGTGCTTCTTGGGTAAACGTTTATGGCGAACCGGGTCAACACCGTTCGATATTCACCAAAAAAAAATTGGGATTGCCCTGCGGCAAACACAGCTATGGAACATCCACCATTTACAGATCTGGTTGGTGTATGTATATATATATAATACAGGTAACCATTGTAGATATAACCCTAGATTAACCATATATCTGGTTATGTATATATGGTTAATCTAGGGTTATATCTATAATGGTTATATCTAGGTTAATCTATGGTTAATCTAGGGTTATATAATCTATGGTTAATCTATGTTTAATCATTGGAATAACCATATATCTGGTTGGTGGTGACTGGAACCATGGAATTTGATTAGACTTTCCAGAAACAGTTGGGAATGGAAGATCATCCCAACTGACGAACTCACTCATATTTTTCAGAGGGGTAGGTATACCACCAACATCCACCAACCAGATGTTTTATTTTCTGTTAAGACCTCCATTTTTGATGGGCCATTTTCCACTCATCACTTTCCAGTCATCACCTGAGGCGAGAAAACGCGGGTGTCAGGATTCATGTTGGGACCTATAGCAGCCGTGTACTTAGCCTGCATTCCGCAAGTTTAGGGTCCACATGCATTATCTTTATTATATATATACATATTTATATGTATGTGTATATTTATATACATATTTATATGTATGTGTATATATATATACACAAGATATGTGAGCCTTTTTTTGGTATAGTACACTCCAAAAGATAGAATTTGGACAATCCCGGACCACACATAGTGATAAATTGAACCTTTTCGGCATTGGTGAGTGGTTCCCTCTGCTGTCTCCGGGCCCAGGGCCTAAAGGTTGAACCGACTCATCTCATGAACCGACAGTTTGGGCATGTGACTCATACATGTACTATATAGTAAATATGCATATTACAGCTATTACTAGAAGCATGTTTTCAAAAGGATAGTCGGATAGTATCAAAACATCATCATTAATATTTATCTCAATATGTTTCTCTATTATCTACCTACCTACCTATATATCTAAATCAAACTCTAACTTGACCCTCTGGTTATTTAACATAGCTATGGAAAACGGCCCGTTTATAGAAGTTTATGATCATTAACCTATTTGAAAATGATGTTTTTCCATGGCTACGTTAAATAGCCAGAGGGTAACTCTAACTATATTCAATGGGAATTTCAGGATCCTAAATTGGAGGTACCGATTCCATATATAAGGCCTATTCTTTAGGCCTATGTAAGGGGATATCCCCCCAAAATATGGCCAGAAATATGGTACTAACGTACCTCCATTTTAGGATCCTGGAGATCTCCCATTGATATATCCCTATCACATGCCCCGTGAATCTCTCACTACTGACTTCAATGGAGGTATCTACCTCTTGGCCGCCAAGTGGGAGCGCCAGGCCCAATGGAAACATAGCTTTTTTTTTTTAACGAAAATTGATGGAACACATGGGGATTTTACTATGGACAAATTGGAGACATAGTAGATTTGACCATCGAAAATTGTGACACATAGGAATCTTACCTATCAAACATGGTGAATATAGCCAAGAAATATGGTGAAATATGGTGATATGCTGAGGAATTTGATATAATAGAACACAATGCAACAAAATGGGATAGCCAAAATAGGGATGTAACTAATGGATAGTGATGACATCTGGGATATTTAGGTCTCTCTGAAAATGGGGGGATCGACCCCAATTTCTGTCCATTTCAATTGGGAAAATGATGGCAAACTATTGCATCTTGGGGTAGGTACTTTATATGTTAAGAAAAACACATGAAACGTGTACTATTTTGTACGTCATGATAAACAACCCAACATATTGGATACACAACATTTTCGAACAAACCCATGATTGAGATATCTTGACATCTTCCGGTTTAACCTTCAATATCTCCCAAGCATTATATATATATATATATATTTCTTGGAACATTGATACTTGAAACCGAAAAATAATCACACGAGATTCCAAGCTATGGGGGTTTCCAAGATATGGGGGTACCCCAATAGCTGGATGGTTTATAATGGAAATTCCGATGAACATGGATGATTTGGGCTATCCCTATTTTAGGACACCTCCATATCGTTTTATTGACGTCTTCTTTTATGAAATCCTGGAATATCGATGGGTCCAATATTGCGATTCCATTTACCAACATGGAAAACTTGGAGTATGGTTGGCCAATATCGCATATGAGCCCCCTTAAACAGCAACCATGAGGAAAAATCGCAAGGATTTGATATGGGTTTCTCTTGACGTGTTTACTCATCGTGGGGATGGGATGTGAGACCAATGACAAGGCATATCCTTTGGTAATTTGTTACATAGCTATTGAACATGGCCATTTATAGTGGATTTACCCAGTAAGAATGGTGATTTTCCACAGTTATGTTAGTTTACCAGAGGGTAGATGGACTTGTCAAAAAAAATTGGACACCCTTTTCCAAAAGGGGTTTAACCAACAGAATGGGCACAAAACCTGCCACTTTCCGATTTCTATGAACTTATGGGGTAATATGAGTTGAGGAACATCTTCAGTGACATCTTTGGGAACTAAAACCCTAGGTTTTTAGGTGAAACAAATTGAGCCTAGCATCACATGGGAGTTGAACCCTGTTGGCGCAGGAAATATTGACATAGCCACACTACCAACCGTTCTGCGAGAGCGTAATTTTCAAAGATTCAATGAGAAAGATCCGAAGTGGAAGACGGTCAACTTCCCACCCCTGCCATATATAATTATGTATATATATACACACATATACATACAATATAGAGTATATGATCTCAGTAAGTAGATGAATGAACACATGCATATATACTGTATATAAGATAGAGACTTTCATAGATATATTCAATGGCCATTTCAGGTACCTAACTTGGAGGTACCTACCATATAGAAGGCCTGTTTTTTTTGGGCCACTAAATATGGCCACAAATATGGTACTAACGTACCTCCATCTGTTGGATCCTGAAAATCCCACTGATATATGGATGAATGGAGAATTCTGTAGCCTTCGCTGGGCGCAGGGCACCGATGGCAGTGATGCATTGGTGGGGGTCAACCTGGGAGGTGCGGAGAACGCGATGGCTGGGCAGCGCTGGGAAGCGCTGGGATTTCCATGGGGATTTGAAGGGTGATTTAGTGGTCATTTAAGGGGATTTAAGGGTGATTTAATGGTAATTTAATGGTAATTTAATGGTAATTTAATGGTGATTTACTGGGGATTTGAATGGGATTTTAATGGAAATTAATGATGGTTAATGATAGTTTAATGGAATCTCACCCAGTTTTATGGGACTGAATGGGACTTCATGGGAATTCATGGTGCTTATGATAGGGGTCAAATGTATTCAGATTTATTGGATTTTAGTTACCCTCTACATTTTCCTGCAGACATTTTCCTTGAAACGGGCATATGAATGATATGAATATTTTTTTTGCCTCTGGTAATTTAACATGGCGAACTGGAACATCTTTTCATATAATAGGAAACTCAGCATTAATCATCTGTAGAGTAAATGGATCATTTTCCATAGCTATGTCAAATTACCAGAGGGCAACCCATCCAAACATGGGGAAATTCACCAACAATCAAATATCGTGGGAATATTGGCAGTGTAAAAGTGTAATTGGGGTAGATCTAGTGGATTGCAATAGGAGATTTCGTGCCAGATTTCGAATGATGGGGGTATCGATTTGGAATTTATCGGCATATTTCGGAATTTCACCATCATGGAGACTGGGAATCTTTCCTGATTGGTGGTTTGGAACCATGGATTTTTTTGACTTTCCAGAAACAGTTGGGAATGTCATCATCCCAACATTTCCGAAGTCCATCATTTTCCGGGGGGGGGTAGGTCAACCACCAAGCAGATTACTATTAACCATCATTAACCATATAGTAAACCTATTATTAACCATCATTAACCATCATTAACCATATAGTAAACCATATAGTAAACCCATATTAAACCCATAGTAAATCAGATTCGATGTTACTTGCGCTATATTTTTCCATAAGCGCCAGGACCGGGGACTCATGGGACCATCTGGGGATGGGTCAAAACCAATAGTACTCCTGTTTTCTTCACATCAAGTCATAGCTGGGTTAAAATGGATGTGAATTCATCCCCCTAAAAATGCGGTATTTTCATAGGTATTGATCCATAGCCATTTGACTATATCTAACTCATCTAACTACATCTAACCAAAGCTAAAATTATATCTACAGTCATATTGGTACAACCAAATCACCATAAATAGTTGGTACAAACCACTCCCAAATGGCTGGTTTATCATTGTTTTAACCACATTACACTTATGATATAATGATATTAGTTGTACATCATTGGTTGTACATACTGTGGATGGTTGCGAAATCCTGCATTACCTTATTGTTAAAACCCTGTATATAATGGGATTTTGCCCACCTATCAACTGGTGCAGGATTTCTTCCATCCACCGCATTAATTGGATAAATCTACTATACACCCTATTGAAATTGGAGTTATTTGAACCAACTTATCGATTCCGAACTGGGGCACCACATTGTACAGTTAAAATACAATGTTTAGGTATACCACCAACCATATATATATATATATATTAATGAACCATAGAAAAAAATGGAACAGTGAGCCAATATGACTATCAATATTACACATGGTTAATTGTACCCATGATAGTCATATTGATAGTCATATTGATAGTCATATTGATAGTCATATTAATGATAAATGATATGCTACAGTTAAATGTATTATATGACTATCATTAATTATCATGGGTTCATTTATTAAATGATGGTTATAAACAATAATGATGGTTTTTAATGGATAATAATGATGGTTTATAAACATAATGATTGTCCATATGATATAATGTATATAACTACTAGTATGGTGGTTATCCATATGATTGTATAATGATCAATGAAGCCATGATGAGTCCAGCACCTTCGGCACCTTCGCGACCTTTTTTAGGCGCTCCTGTCTCGGATCCCCGTGGAAATGAATTGGCCTTGCTGCAGGTGCTGACTGAAAAATGGTGGATTTACGATTTGAATGGTATAAAATCATGGGATTTTATGGTGGTTGAATGGTAGTTGAAGGGAATCTCAGCATTTTTTTGGTGGTTTAAGAGGATTTTAACGGGATTTAATGGTGGTTTTGATGTTTTTCTGGGATTTTCATGGGTTTTTGATGCTTTTAATGGTGGGTTTAATGGTCGTTTGATGGACTCTTACCCATTAGTTGATGGTTTATTGGGACAAACAATGGGACTTACATAGCCATGAACATATCCTCTATAAAATGAGAGGGGTCAAGGCATGCCATATTTTGTTTTATGCACCTCCAGCGGCGCTCCTTCAGGGGGTCACTCACCCTACTTTATAGTGATTTTAGGGTT